>Ga0116227_10000882_pt1 | contig 63005 bp, 41 predicted proteins | sample S1TSphgellanicum_FD_89693 | JGI IMG/M metagenome (GOLD analysis project Ga0116227, IMG submission 89693) | Host-associated microbial communities from peat moss isolated from Minnesota, USA - S1T2_Fb - Sphagnum magellanicum MG | ecosystem: Host-associated > Plants > Peat moss > Unclassified... | reverse complement strand
TTCCATAAGTGATGGTTTAGTGGATTGTTATAAAAATGAAAAATTTTTTTTTTTTTCTAGAAAAGAAGGGGGAGGGGATTGTTGAAGAGAAGTTATTTAAAAGGAAAAAAAAAGGAAGAAAAAAAAAAAAAAAAAAAAAAAGAAAAGAAGTGAGAGGGTAGGTAGGTGTTTAGAGGTAGGTAGGAGTTTAGGTTTCAAATTGAGGGGCAAGGTGAGGTAGGGAAAAGAGAAAAAAAAAGAAAAAAAGGTCCCTTAGTGTAAGTTCATTTGAAAATGGTTTTAATGGCTTCATCTTCCAATTGGTGCATAGGTGGGTGTTGGGTCATAGGGGCCAAGCAAAACAAAGAAATTTTGTTTCTTGTTGTTTATGTTTATGCTTGTTATTTTATTCTTGTGTTTGTTTACTTGTTACTTGTGCTTGTTGTTGGTTGCTCACTACCCTGTTCACACCACTTTTTCTTGCACATCTATTCCAAGGTCTTGTTGTTAGAGACTTTGATTGGACTATTTGTGAACAAGATTATTGTCAAAAGAGATGATATGGAACATCTTATCAATTTGAAACATATCAACAACAATTTATAGGAAGTGACCAAGGTCATCTCCCATTCATTAACACATGTTTTTTATTTTCATAGACCTGTATTTTTCATGAAATATTTATTTTGGATGGAATATGCATGGAGTTGTCTTTTGTGTTTTTCTTGAATTTTGCATGGATTTGCTTCTTTAGGTTGAAAAATTTATGCATGTGTGTGTCTTGAACTTTATCCAAAATCTGGATTTATGTGGGAAATTAGTCTTTAACAGTACAACAAGATTTTGTGGATGAAATTTGGGTTTCGAGGATTAAAGATGGCAACTATGGTGGCTTGTTCAATGGACTTTGCTTTGGCATTGACGACCATGACACTGAAGGCAAGTGGATTCAAGATTGATTTACAACCATACATGCTTTTTGTGCAACCGTAAGTTTAAGGTACCTACAAAAGAGTTGCAAGGACCTCTATGGGAAATCTTTGTTGAGTTTTTTGAGTTTTTAGAGCACTCTTGCACCATTGGGTTCTCGCATTTTGTTAATGTCTCAACGTTTTGATATTGGAGCTAGAGTTGATGACAAATGGTTTAACTGGCTTTATCTTGCGGTGCACTGGGGTGTAGGGTTCTTGCAACAATTTAAGTCTGGTTGCAACGTGTAAACTCCCCCCAACAACTTTGGTTTAGCACGGCGAGTTTATAGATTTGCAGTGGAGATGTTCTAAGTAAATAAATCTAGATATGGAAACTCAATGACTACAATATGAACAAACTCATGTTCAGCCAATCTTGCTGAAATAATATATATTTTTTGAAAAAGAGGGGCCCAGCAGCCCGATTCTGAATATTTGAGAATTTCAATAGTAATCAATAATAAGTATGCTAAGTCCACATATAAGATTTTAAATCTATCCTCATATACGAGTGTTTTGAGTTGTTGTTAAGTGAGTCTTTGAGTTTGATTCTCTGGAATTTTATTTATGTATTTATGTATTTATTTTCCCAGCTGACCCTTTTATGAATTAATTTGTGCCAAATATGAGTCATAGGTACGGCGGTTCTACATCGGTAGATAACAATGTGGATGGCTAGTACATATCTAACCACTACGGTTAGCTATATGCCACAGGAATACAATACAACCCAGAAAAAATAAAACCTATTGTTTTGTCATATATGAATGGTTTAGAGAGAGAGAGAGTGAGTGCGGAGGCAAAACTTAATTTGTATTGCAGGTTAATGTACATCACAATATATGCCTGCTTTTATGCCACAATAGATTACTCTTTTGCTGTAGTTAAGCCCCTTGTAAGATGATGCTGTGTGTAGTGTAAGTCTAGTGTTTTAACTTTTGCCTCCTCTCTCTTTTCATGTATGTACTTCAAAGTTTGAAATACCCCATCAGCCAATGCAACAATAAACAATGGGGTCACTGCGTAATGGCTCTGGCCAAAATACAAATCATGAGAAATGATGAAATCTTGTAATCAGTGTTTTTATTTCCCCTGATTTTTCAATTAAAAAATTTGGTGCAATTAAAAAAAAAAGAAGAGAAAATAAGGAAACTTTATTCATCAGAAAAAAAAAATTTCCAAAAATTTCCCAATTTCTTTGTTGAAAAGTGGAAAAATTTCACCAGAACAAAAACACTGCTTGTAACATGGTTTTGGTAATTTGAGTGCAAGATGAATTTAATAGGAAATATGCAGCTTAAATAGTACACCTAGCTCTCCTCTGGGCTCCAGCTTCCACCACACATTAAAGTTATCTGTAAAAGTCACCTGTCTTTGGGTCCTAGTTTTGACCCTTTAATTCCTGTTTCATCCCCAGTTTGAGCATAGATGGAATTTGGCTACCTTTTGATAAAACTGGCCATCAGTTCATAGGCTTGGTGGAGGTGTCTGACCTTAAAAAGCTTCCAGAGGACAAATGGAGCAATTTCAGAGATGGAAGAGGCTTCACATCATTGCAGGATTTGAGTGTAAAATTTTGGCTTGAACTTGAACTAATGTTTGGCCGGAGAACTTGAACCCCCAGTTTTGCCTCTTTCAAGAATGGTCCACTTTTTACCATCACAACATCAACAATGCTTTTGCTTGTCTTCATTTCAAGTTTGGCACTTAGGTAAGCACTTTAAAAAAATGATTTTCCTTGTTGGATTTGGATTTGTAAAAACTAACCAAAAAATAGATCCAAAATATAGTGACCTTTCCAAGGTTTATGACTATCACATTTTTTGTCCAATTTACAAAGATAAATCAATGTGGAACTTAAGCAATGCCAAGTTGAATGACCATTGAATTGCAATAACAATTTAACAAGTATTGGAAATCATTTAACAAAACCAACATGGCAGTATATGGACTCAAATCATCAAGCCAAATAACATAAGTAGGTCAGATCCATGGACATTTTGAGGGCCACCTTATTTTTGGTTCAATGCACCATTCGGCCATGTTAAATCTTGCCTATTGTAGTAAACTTGACTATGGGTGGGGTCATTGGATCCATCGCCTTTGAAATGAACTGGGAACATGAGGGTTAAACCTTCGGGGGAATGTATATTAATCATTTTAACCTTCAACGGAGATTGTAACCAATGGTGGCTAGTTAAACATTTAACAAAATTGTTCAACAAAATTGGTCATGTTGTGAGTGTTTTATTTTGGGTGGGAAGTAGAATGACTTTTCAAAACAAAGAACGTACAGCCAAAACAACTACTACATAATAATCTTGCGTGTTGCAAATTGAGTTTGAAATTCCCGAATGAATGTTGCCTGGGAATAAAGGCCAGAGTCCAATCCTTACAAAAAGATGAAAGTAAATTAAAATACAAAACTTTACAACTTGGGATTTAATGCAAAATAGGCTTGCCAATGACATAAAATCAGGGAATGTCCAGTGCATGAAGTTCAGGGGCTGTGTATTCAAAAAAGAGTTGTATTTCCTAATGGCTTTTTGGCTCAGAACATGATGGTGAAAATATAGGAGGTGACATGAATCATCCATCAGCTTGTTCAAAAGTTGCATTATGCAAATCCCTGCCAAAGTTATAGAATTCCCAGGCATTGTGTACATAAAGCCAAAACCAGGGAACAAAAATTCCCTGACACACAAACAAGTTTTTTTTAATGTTTTTTTTTTGGGGTGTAATGTTGAAAACATTTTAGAAAAATCAGGATTCAGAACATTAGGAAAATTAGTCAAATTTACACTAAAAAAAAAAGAAAAAATTATCCAATTTCTCAGTCATGAACAGAAATTATCCCCAAAAAATCATTGCAGACAACATCATAACTCATGAGAACTAAACTTCAATAATCCTTTCCATCATTACTGGTTTTTTTTTGGTTTTTTTTCCCCCCCAATTTTGTGAGGTAGGTTGGCTGCTGATCATTTACAAGAGGGCCTTTCCAAATTTGGCTATAGGTCAGACCCCTAAGTCAATTTTTTTAAGAATCCCAGTATGTTCCAATGACAAGCTAGAACCCAATGTCAAAATATGGTGAAGTGAGAGCTTTCTGTCTCAAAATATGGCAACTTTGGTCAAAATTTTCCAAAAACTTCCTTTGGGACCTTTGCAGTCCCTTTTTTTGGGGTCACCAAGTGGTGAAATTTCACCTAAAAAAACAACAAAAACACTGATTATTATTATTACATATAATGAGAAAGCAAAACAAAACACTTGTGCAAAAACCATGTAGCTAAACTTGCATTTCACATAAAGAATTTCTTTTCTCCTTACCATGAGCATAATCTAGACACAATTGTAGGCATGAAAAACTGATGATTTCTCATTGATTCATGAACTTTTTAATTTTTGTTACATATTTGCAGCTTTTCTCCAAAGCTCCAAGCTTGCTGCAAAACCTCACCCTCCAGCAGCATCCGAAGCTTTTCAATGTCTTCCTGATGGGGTCTTTGAGGTTCACCAGGGATCTAGCACTACAATTGGATCTACCAATACAATTGTCTTTGAAAAAGAAGAATGAAGTGTGATTGTAGCATGCCTGGTGAAGTAGTACAATTTTCTCTGCAAAAAGATTTACACTCATCTGGAATGAAGAAGTTGCAGAAAATTTACACTCATCTGGAATGAATAATATAATTTGTTGCCCGTACTCTTATAGCACCAGCTAATTCCAATCCACTCATATGGTAGCAGCAGTGATGATTTTCTATAATATTGAGGACTTGAGAACAGGGCAGAAGGGTAATAATAATATATAGTCGCCAATTTTTGTTTTCAATGCCAATTGTATATATGTAGTCTGAAGCCATGCATCATGATCCACTTTTTTGTGCTGAATTATGATTCTCAAGCTACTTCAGTCTGGAGCAGAGGAAAAGGATTTTGAAAAAACCCATTCAATCATGTTTTGATCACATCATGCCATCTTTATTCATTATTTAATGGTTTTAAGAATGGTATGCCTGTTGTCACCCTTTGGTTCCAGGAATTTGAACAAACAACACATCATCTTATGTTAGAACATGATAACTATCTTATTGTGATTTCTCACATCTAGTAATTATTTGTTATTTTGAGAGGGAAGCCCGGGTATAACTATTACAAGAATCAATCCCGCAAATGACATCATGTCATGTTATGTTAGAACATGATAACTATCTCATTGTGATTTCTCACATGTAGTAATTATTGGTTATTTTGAGAGGGAAGCCTGGGTATAACTAATACAAGAATCAATCTTGCGAATGACATCACACACGAAGATGAGTTGCATAATCATCTCATTATTTAAAGGTTGACCTAATAAAATAAGTGCATTTTTGTCAATGAATTTCAAATTCTCTTTTAAATGATTAGAATCTCCATTCGGATCTGATTCGAGGATTCTGTCATGCATCCTTTTCATAGCACACCCAGGTATTGTGTCTTGGATGATGAAGAAGCTTCAGTAAGTTGGCAGAAAGTTTAACCTCTAAAAGTCTAAGCCTTTGGGATGTTATTTTCAGTAGTGAAAGATTTTTCAACAAACCTTTTTCATGGATCTATGTGCATATTGAGATGAAGGAAATGCATCATTGAATTTGAAGGACATAATGTAAAGAACAAGCTGTAAATGTTTTAAAAATATTTTATAAACATATGAGCAAGATTGGACATTCGGAGTGCACAAATCATCAAAAGGAGAGAAACTCTTGCTCAAAGCTATGACAAAACTTTGAGTTCTTGTAAAATAACCCAATGAGACACTATCCAAGGACTGGGTGGGGTTTCACCCTTGGGTAGCATTCCTCACATGTGATAAATTGAATGCATGGGATTTTCTTGGGACAAAACCACTTTTAAATCTACATGGATGTGCTTAATCAACACATCATTGGAGAGGTTTTAAATTAAGCAAAGAATCCATTTTTTTGTCTCCCCAAAAAACACTTAAACCTGAGTTCATCCATACCTTTTTAAATTGGTGAAAAAAGCCATATATGGCCTTACATGCATTTAGGGGTTAGGTTGAGGTCAAATTGAAAAAGCCCAAAGGTGAGGGTCCCATATAACTAATTCACTCTAGTCCTTAAGCAAAAAATGTTTCCAATCCAAATTAGGGTTGCAAATCCCCCCATAAAACCAAAAGAAAGAGCTCTTACAAAATCCACCATGGCGAAGATTAAATCTCTTGTCTAATTCTTTTCCCTAATGGATTGGAGATCAGGTGTGTGTGTCTTGAGTCTTGACTCTCCAAGAATATTCTTAGTTCTTGGAGGCTTATGTCTTTCATCCATGATCGTTAGGATTGCAATCTGTAAAAGATATGTTAGTACCCAGAAGTCAACTATATTCCTTTCCTATATCTAAGCAAGAAGATCTAGCTATGGAAAAAAACATTGACATCCGTCTACCTACCTCATACCCACCAAAAGCTTTACCTACATACCTACCTATTGACCTAGTACCTAGGTAACAACCACTTACATACCCTATCTAGTTACCTATGATACTTACCCATACACGGGTAATTATCACTGTTAGGCAGGTACTCACCAAGAGCTTTACCTACATACCTACCTATATTAAACCTAGTACCTAGGTACTAACCACTTACATACCCTATCTACTTACCTATAACACTTACCCATACATGGGTAATTACCACTGTTAGACAGGTACTCACCAAGACCTGTACCTACTACATACCTACCTATTAACCTAGTATCTACATAGTAACCACTTACATACCCTATCTACTTACCTATGATACTTAGGTATACATGGGTTGTTAGTTACCACACACACTGTTGGGCAGTACCCGTCTGGCCAGGTAAGAATTGAATCTGAGCCAGGTTTTGATTTTCAGAACTGGAATTGGAATATTTGTTCTCTGGAGAACCGGGCCCATAACCGGATGCCCAGTTGACAGGACAAGGTTAGCAAGGTGGAACCAAGTGTCTAACTCAGAGTGGTGATGAATTAATGGACAACTGACTCAGAATGGGTTTCCAATGGATTGTGCAGTGTTGGGGGGGGGTAGGGTTGGGCTGGGTTACAACAATCCACAAACAGGGACTAGGGTAGTAGGTACATAGTTGCCTCAATAATAAAATAATCCACAAACAGGGACTAGGGTAGTAGGTACCTAGTTGCCTCAATAATAAAATAATCCACAAACATGGACTAGGGTAGTAGGTACCTAGTTGCCTCAACAATAATAATAACAGCAACTTCAATCTGTAGACCCATAATCAAGAAATTATCAAGGCAGGCACACTCACTCTTTGCATTAATCATTGGGTATTGAGGGCTGTACCATGGACTTTAAATTTATGCCATTAAGTGTCACTTACTTACCAGGCTTAATTAATATTAGGCTACTCCATTATTAGCAAAGGAGCCATGTTAAGTTGTTGGTGAGGTATTGGTGGTGACTTCACACGCATGAATGGCTTCACTGGGCTCCCTTATTATTGTGGCACAAGACGTCAAGCCTTAAGCTGAAGATCTGACCGTCAGATTTTAGATCTGATGGCACCAGTGAATGTTGGAATGTCAAGCTCCTGCAATGTTTTTTCCAAGCTGCATGGGAGAGACCTGACACTGGTTTTTAGATCTTCTGCTGTAGTAGGCCAGTTTCTTTGTGGCCAGATGGATGGATAGATGGGTGGATGGATGGATGGGTAGATGGGTGGATGAATGGATTGATCAAAGAGGACATAATGGATTCATCCATCCATCTGATGCAAGCAGGGTGAAATTGGCCTATGCATCTACTTAAAAAGCTTGTACTGGGAGATCCAACGGTTGTATTGGAATGATCCAACTAGGCTAAAAAATGCAAGAGAAGATGGGTCTATTTTCCATAGACCCGTCTCCACTTTACATCCAGTGGATGTGCAAGAGAAGGGTCTATCTTGGAACCCCCTTTTTGATTTTGGGTACCTGTCAGGAGATCAGTAGGTCACGTGGAGGGTACCAAAAATCAGGGAAGTGTCTGAAGGTAGAGAGCCTTCTCCTGCATAGAAGAAATCACTACGTTTTTAATTAAAGACATTTAGGTAGTGACAACCTTACAAAATTCAAAAGGTTCCACACACAAATGTACGCATTATAATCACATCCTCAAACTTGCTCAATGCCCTTGTATTCTGGAAAAAATGGTGTACTAGAAAGTGTACCAGAGGTGGTGAAATGACACCAGTTTTGTGCATATGCATTTAAGGTTTGGAACTTGATAGGGGTACTAGAGAGAAACCCTAATAATTTGGCAAAGATTGCATTTCTTTGTTTAGTACAAGGAGGTCTTCCAGAGCAAGTACCCAAGGATTGGACTTGCAATTATGGACACCATGGAACAAGTACTACTAAATGAGCGGCTACATTCTGAGGTGAGGCCTTCTAGTGACTAGATTTAAGCATGTTAAATTTAAGGGTTAGCAAGGTGAAACCGGATATTAACTCAGTTGAGGTTCATCCACAACTCAGTCATATCGAACATCCAGTGGATGGTCCACTGGTGAGTCCTAGTTCATTCCAACCAACCAGCCGAAGGGTCAGAACTCAGAGTTGATTCTTTGAGTTTTGAGAACCCTGGTTGTTTCATGAGGGTTTTTGAAAAGTTTTCTTTATTTGGGACCTTACACAGATCAAATATATACATTAATGGGGTGTATGTACATGATGAATATGAGCCAAAAGACACGATGACAGTACTTCAATTTGTTGGACAGAAGAAATTGACATGAAAAAGTGTGTGGGACAGAAAGCCTATGAAAAAGTTCATGTTTGAGTGTGTGTTTAAAAGCTATCATTGGCGCATTTTGTTTTTAGTTTAAAGGTTTTGTGACACAATGATAAGAATGAACAACTTTTTGAGCTACTCAACCTAAAATTTTAAGGAATTGATGTCAACAAAGACAAATGTAAGGTTAGGCTGATGAATGTAGGTATTTACCTTCTTTAATCATGCCGTATTAAATGTTGATGAATTTGCTAAAGAAAGTAGAGGCCTTTTCCTTTTGAGTGGTTTGTGAGTGTTGAAGCTTGATATAGTACACAAGCATAGACTCCAATGGAGGAAGGCTACAAGGGTTAGATGATGGCATTTTGATAGGAGGAATTTCAAACACAAGAATAATGTCATGATGCTTTAAATGGGGTGACATTGAGCCAAGATTCAAGAATGATGGTGTAAGGAAATAATAAATAACCCTAACCCTAACCAGCACCAGCTCCAAAATCTCTCGTGAACAACCAGTGTAAACAGTTCCAAGATCCAAATCACTTTCATGGGTGTGAAACTGAATGTCTTGTGGCAAAAGCTAAAAATAACAACCCTGATGTAACAGTCCCTATCCACAGTTTCAATAGTTAACAATTAATGTGGCCTGTGCCGTTGGCCCAAGTGTTACCACGTCCTCGACTGATTTTTCCTTCCAAAACCAGGTTTTTTGGAATTTTCAGCTTGCAGAAATCACTTTAAAATCAATATCTCCCACATTCTGAATCCAAATCTTACCAAACAAATTTCATTAAATATTTTCTCATCAAGATCTTTCCAACAATACCAAAGGCACATTCCAATTCCTCCGAAATTTTCAGTTACAATTTAATTTAATTTTCAGTGAAGTAATCATTCAATATTCAAGAACTTTTGCATCACAAGTCCAAACATCATGGAACCAAAGCCCATGCACCCCTTCTCGTCGAGAGCTTTTCAAATACACTGAGAACATGATCTGAAGCATCCTGGTTCGGTGGATCTCATAACAACAAAACAAAACAAACTACCTTCTTTCATAGATAGATAGATATGAAGAAGAAGCCAAGCTATCTGGAACATTTCTTTTTCTTCGTCATACTTTCAATGCTTGAAATCATCCTCCATAGGGATGAAAATCCTTTCAATTTTCTTAGTTCTTTGCTTTACTCCTGCCCACTAAGTTTGTTAGCAAAAAAAACAGATAAGGCCAATTGTTTCCTCATCATTCAATAAACAGTTCAGCTGATTATATGCTGATTACATGCGTGTAAATAGGCACACCATCACCCTTCCCCATTATTACCTACTCCTTTAAGTGCCTTAATGGTAATAATAAGTAATTTTTTTGAGAGCCACCATTGTAAACAATGGATCTTTAGTTTTTACTCTACACCTAGCTTTTTAGGTTGCATTTAACTTGTAGTAAACCTTTGTTGCTCGAGTGCAAACCTCCATGCTCTCGATTTAAATAATTACTGGGATCAAAAACTCGATCTCGCACTTGAGCTTTACTTACGGACACACTACATATACTGACGTCAATTACTTCACCATGATTGGAAACTTCATAATAACTTGCAATTGCTCACCGTGTACACCAGTAAATAACATACAAATTCCTTCACATGAAGGGATCATGCAACCCAGCACCCTATCATGTAAACCCTCTTCTTCCACTCACACTACCTATGTACCGAGAGGTACATGAGTGGGTAAGTAGGTAAGATGGTCGGTGACTACTAGGTAGGTATATGTGTGTGGATAGTTAGTACATAGCTCAGAGGAGTACAACTAAATACAATCCTGTAGTGTTTCCTTTAATCTTGCCCGTACTCTTCTACACTACACACTTACAAAGCTTTGTCTTTGTACCTATACAAAGAGGGAGAGAGCTTTCTTCTGCACATAGTGTCAGCATCCCGGAAAGAAACATCACAAGGGAGTGCATGGCAATAGAAAAGGTTTGGAGAGTCAATGAGATATGATTCCAATTTGCAAAGTCTTAACAACAATTCCTATCACAAGTAGCTAGGATGACATACACTTGTAAGAACTAAATCTCTGAAGGCCCTCTCTCTCTCTCTCTCTCTCTCTCAACATCTAAGGTTAAATATTGTATTACATTAAGCTATCTAGGGTTAAGTATTATAATATATTAAGCTTTCTAGCGTTAAATACTATAATATATTATGGTATCATAAGTTTTATAGTACACTAAGGTATCTAATCACTTTCTTCAATGGCATTTTCCCTTGATACATTGACAATTTATTGTTGATACTCCCAAAATAACCCACAATGTACTATGAGGTATCTATTCAATTTTACTCAAGTGTATCTAATAATATATAGTATTTGCCCTATTCTTAGCAATTTATTGTAGGTTCTTAGAAGAGCTTTCAAGGGAAGGACATCACTGAATTCTCCACATGGTAGTAGCTTGTGCTCAAATAAAATTCTTCTGAAAATCTGCTCCTCTACATGGGTGGGTGGGGAGTGTAGATGGGTTGGAGAGGGGCTCATGAGGTTTGTCAAAACTTGAACCCACCAACATTGACCTGGGAATAGCCCATTTCAAGACCAATGTTTTGTTACCAAGAATGATTTAAACCTGAAAATGAATAATGAGTGCCAGGGGATCAGATCAGAGTCATGAAACATGAAGAACAAAACACAAAAAAAATGCACACAATTACACCACAGTTGCTCTCTGAAGAACACTTTGTTCAAGAATTTTCTTTCATGGTTTTGATTTCGATTTTGGTACTTGTGCTAAGTTCCATCCAAAGGGTGCTGGTTTTCAGGTCTGGCTGGGTCACAAGAACTCGAATTGGAACTCTTGAGTTTTAACATTTCAAATTTTTTTACTCAAGACAACACAAAAAACCCATAAAAAAACGTGGCCAGAACCATCCCAGGTGAGACAAAAGAGGGAGGCCAAAGAATGACCAAGAGATGCACAGCCACAAGGGCCCAAAATGAGAGAGAGATAGTCTGTCTTGTGGTAGAAAGCTATCTCATCCACGGCCCCTCTAAATCCTGAGATCTAATAGTAAATCACATTTCAAATTGGAAAGCCTGCTAACATTGGTTAATGTTGGTTAACACACAAATTTTTTATTTGTGTTTTTGAGTATGATGATAATTATATTATTTTAAAAAAATCGTTTTCTTTTGTAATTTTTATCCTAAAAAATTCAAAAAACAAAATTTTTGTTACATGTCTATCAATACCCAAAATTTGAAAACATGAGACAATCATGTAGGTTTTATTTAGGGACTATTATTTTCTTTTTAAAAATTAATCAGTATTTAATAAGTGATTTTCCAATCACTTACCTACTTATGCTTCGTAATAACTTTAATATTTATTTTAATTCATTTTGAATTGTTGAATAAGTGGAATCCTTGCAACATGCAACCCAGACCTGAGAGGAAGAAAGGAAATCATGCAATATTTCTCTATTAATTAGATCTTTTCATGGACATTGAGTGCAGTCATCATTAAAATATTTACATGTCGACATAAAATTAAAAAAATTCCAATTTTATTGTTGAATTCAGTTCTAAAAGATAAATAATTATTGAACACATGAGTGTCAAACCAGATATTAAGGTACCACATTTGCCTTGTGCCTAGCACACATCCATCCCTATTAAGGGCATCATGCGGTTCTTAGATAGCGGAAAATCCCTTTCCTATCTTTGACTCTACCTTCATTTCCCCCCAGCCCCCTCCCCAATAACCCTCAACTTTGGAAGGAAATCTTCTTCAGAATTGCCTACCCAAGAAAACAAACTTGAAGTTTCACCTTCTTGAGTGAGACCTTTTAATGGCAATCTGTTGGAATTGGAGTCAAAGTTCATCCTCATTTGGCTGTGATACTTGTAAATGTTTATAAGCAAGCCCAAAATTTAATTTAATTTAATTCAATTTTTTTTGCCTGTGTGTTTCTTAACTTTTATGAAGAACCTCCAGAATCCATTCTTAAAATTAATTAGAACAGAAACCCGCCATTCTTACCCCCATCAAAACAGGTACCCACCCAACCACATTGGTTTTTAGTTTTTACCATGGTATCCTACTTGTGAAGGTGCTGGTTCACCAATCAGGAGAGTAACCACTTAATCTCACCATAGTTGAGTTAGTGGCGTTGTGCCTTTTTTACCCAGTTACAGCATCTAGTGAATATTCTCCCTTGCCTACCTACCTGATAAAATGACAGGTAGGTAGGTAGGTAGGTTGGTAGGTAGCTGGGACCGGCCAGACGAGTCCTGAACGGGGTAAATCTCTTCCTCCTTCATTCTTCTTCGAAGTCTGGAACGTTCTCGCGCGCGCCGGCGTCCTGACGCTCTCCGCCTTTCGCTCGTACCTACAGCCTCCTCTCCTTCGGAACTAGTGATGCATGCAGCCCGACGTGCAGCCCGACGATTCCTGTTGTTGCGTCCTGATCGACAACTTTGTGTGTATCTCGTTGCCAGATTTTTATTTATTTGAAGTTGGTTGTTTTGCTTATGGTTTGGTCCGAGTATCGTGTTTAATTTGATCGAAGCTGGTGGGTGATTCGGAAATTGTTTTGTTTCCAGCTCCAACTCTAGAATACTGGTGTTCTTGCTCGTGGCTTGCTGTCTCTCTCGAGCGATTCTCGCTTTCTCAATATGGTGTTATCAACGCTGTTGCAGTTGCATTTTGCATGATTGCAAGAGTTCTTCAGCAGTAGCTAGATGGTTAAACAGACGAATATATATAGCGTCGCCGATCGTCGCTGTGTCCAGTGGAGCTGTATGTTTCGACAAGTCGGTCTCATTCCTGACTGCAATGGGTTGATTGGAAATCCACTTCGCTCCAAGCTTGGTCGTGAGTTCGAATTACAACATCTGCTGCAGATTCAGGTAGGCGTATTGTATGAAACAGTTTGCGAATGCTGCAGCCTGCATGAAGCTTAAGGAATTCCAAAGCTCAGCTCAAAAATCCAAGTCGCCGCGGACCACGTCTCAGATGCAAGGCCTCCCATGAACTGCCAGTCTCACAACAAGTACTGACATTCTTCAGTCGGGTCATGAGCTGAAATGCTGCTGTTGCTGCTGAGCTTGCTCGACAGAATAAGGTCAGCAGCAGGAGCAGCCGGCCGCCATGCAGAACTTTCTCTATGATCCAGTAACGTGCTGTTTGATCAGCTTGTATGGTCCCGTACCCGCAGCTGCTGCTCCATCAAGTTGTACAGCTTTGATCAGGAACTCATAAAGGAGCTGCAGCAGTGAGCCGTCTTCTCCTCCAGAGTTGTCTGAAGAATTTCATGGGATATTCAGCAGCTGTTTTGAGTTCAAGTTTCTGAAGAGCGAGCTTCCCATCACGACGATGATGTTTCCGCTCGCTTTGACAATGCGCAATCTATCAGCTTCTGGCCTTGTAGTACCGCTGCAAGCGGCCACGAGCTTCCTCAGGTTTTGTATCACTTTCTTTACTCTTCTGTGGAGTTCTCAGCAGTTGGCGTCCTTTGCAGCGCGCGCACAAGAGACCAACCCACAGGATCTGCAAGCTTTGTACGATGTGATGTACTCCATCAACTACGAGTGGGACTGGAGAACGTTGTACACGGATCCATGTACCGGCGGGCCGCAAGGAATCGTGTGCGAGGCGGACTCGGTGACGGGAGTGTATTACGTAACGCAGATGGAGTTCGGCATCATCTCTTCCGTCGACAACATCGTCCCCTGCAGCTACAACGCGACAATCCCGCCATCCATCGCAATGTTCAGGCGCCTGGACTCTCTCTTCTTCTACAGCTGCTTCGTGAACCAAACCTTCAGCATTCCTAACGAGATCACGCAGTTGGGTCCCTCTCTCAGACTGCTCTCCTTCAGCGGAAACTCCGCTCTCGTAGGTCCCATTCCTGCCGGAGTCGGGAACCTCACGGGATTGCAGAGATTAGTGCTCTCGCAGAATGGTTTGCAAGGTAACATTCCTGAAGAACTCTCCAATCTCTCGTCGTTGCTGCAACTGGACCTCAGCGGCAACAAGCTGACGGGAAGCGTCCCTGGAAGCTTGAGCTCGTTGAGCAAGCTGGTGATTCTCGACCTGAGATACAACCAGTTGAGCGGGGAGCTTCCGGCGGCGCTCATCACAAGAGGATTCTTTTCGTTGCAGCGGATGGCGATGAGCTTCAACCAGCTGCAAGGAAACATTCCTGACGCTTTCACGCAACTGGGTCTGTCTTCTCTCACCTTCTTGGATCTCGGCTTCAACAATTTCTCAGGGGTACTGCCGCCATCGCTTGGCAGCAGCTTAACAAACCTTGAGGATCTGTTTCTGAGCTCCAACTTCGGGATGCAAGGACTCATCCCTACTACTCTGGGCAACCTCGTGAATCTGGTGAGGCTTGATCTCTCTTCGTCCAATTATTCTGGAGCCATTCCCGGCAGCAGCTTCAAGAATCTGGTGAACCTGCGCTACTTGGGACTGAGCAACAACAGACTCTCTGGTTCCATTCCTCCTGAGCTTGGTACTGATCTTCCTGATCTCTTCACTCTGGATTTGGAGAACAACGTGCTCTCGGGAGCTGTGCCTTTTGCTCCCTCTTTCGTGCAGAGGATGGGCAGAAACTTGATGGTGTCAGGCAATCCTGGACTGTGTTACACGTCTGTGGTAGAGATCAAGTTCCCTCTTCAACTGGCGCCATGTCCCACCAATTCTTCTTCTTCCTGGGTAGCTCCTGATTCCAACAATTCTGCTGCTGCAGCTCCCATGAGCTCAAGAAGAAGCCAGACAGGAATTTCATCCCGGGTTTTCTTTGTATCCATTTTGTACTGGATTCTGGAGCTGAATCTTCTATAGCACGAGAATTTCAAGAGCTCTTCTGAAATGGCAAGAAATTCTGCTGCACTAGTAGCCAATGTTGCAGAGCCCTTCTCTTATATGTTTCTTCATACAGGACACGGTGATCCTAAGGACACTCTTAGCAGCTCATGGGTGGGATCCAGCTCAGGTTCTTGAGGATGAACAGGGACAAATTCTTTTGATGAGATTTCTTTTTGAAGTGAAATCATGGTCTAGAAATGCAGCACATAAACCAAGCCTGAAAAGGGAGCACCATCTAGTAGCCAAATGCTGACGGGACAGGGGCGCCTCCATCTCTGAGGACAAGTCTTTGGAATCTCTTCTTTTTGCAGGGTTTATGGAGCTTGGTGAAGATTGTTGTATGCACTCTTCACTAGTGCATCTTGAGGATAGCATCAGAGACATAGGGAACGTTGCACACATGAGGAGTTTCATACCTTATTTGTGAAACCAGAGATTGAGGACGATGTGAGGAATTTAGCATGAAAGCTTTATAAGTACTCTCAAGGAGGCTTTAGAGTAAACAGTTTCTCTTGGAGCTTGACCTGCATCTTGGAGCTTCATGGGTGCATGAGTACTGGCTGGCTCTTGAGTTAACCACCATGGTAGAATTTCTTCCACATGAAGTGAACAGCCATGTGGACAAATGTGGTGATTTGTGTACATGAAGAAGATGAAAGAAAGCCAGGCTATAAGTCTCTAGCTAGAGAATGACAATTGCTGCTGTCAAGATTATCCTTGACCAGCTTCTGTGCTTGTAATACTATGCCACCACTCCCTGTAATAACATGGTGTGTTCCACTTAAACCTATTTTTGTGTTACAGATTAGACTTATTTCTTTTCTATGAACTGTTGTCATTAGGCATCTCTGGTATTTTGGTTGGGTGGATGTGAAACCCAACCATGCCATTTTAATGCAGATGGCTTGGACTTTTGACTCCCCAGGTTGAAAACCATAATGCAGTTTAGTTTTATCTTCTTTCATTGCTCCTGTGTCTTCGAATAACAGTTTTTGCTAGCTGAGTTTGATGGTCTTTATCTTGAGGATGTGCCCCAGCTACTTTACCAAGTTGATGTCAAGGACTTCCAGGGTGTGGGAAGGCCACAGATCTGATCTTCTTTAGTGGCTTCATTGTGAAGTTAGAACATCTTGCACCTGATCAACCTCCATGAATTCCTCTATTGGCAGTATCACTTTGACACTGTTCTCAAAGATCTGATTCTAGTCTCCATGTAACTTTATAACAACTGCCAACCACATCCTTCTCTTGTATGCTGGGTACACCTGCCAGCCCTTTCCTGCAATTCATGCTGGTGTGCATGTTTCTAAAATTTGTGGGGGAATCTAGTGTGACGGCAGGAACAATATCAGGTGCAGTGTATGAGCATTCTGATACTGAAGACAGGCATGATTCACTCTTGCAGTGTTACATTAACAGCAAGAACCAATTGGCTTCCCTCCACCTTAAGCAATCAAATTAGTGCCTTCTGCTTGTGCACCTTAAATTCCTTTATCTCAGGTGTTTCAAAAGATACATGAAGAATTACCTCCCCTTGAATGGACTGCTACTATGTCATGGACAAATTGATTTTCTTTGAAAGAAAAAGCACCTACAAAAAAAGTGTGTCTGGACAAATTTCTGTGTTTATTCATTTGCTCACTTTCAATGTGCAGATGCTTCTGATGTTTTAAGCATAAGTAATATTACAAATTTACATTTGTCCTTTAGGAAGAGCTCAGCTAATTTGGATATTCTGGACCAATGTACATATCATGTGAATGCTTGGGAATTCTTGGCATGCAAATCAAGGTGTGTATGTAAATTCCTTGCTTAATCTTTCCAATGTGTTATGGTGAACGTGTGAGCTGCTATCCATTTGCCATCAGCAAGATAGATGTTTGATGGGAGCACATACCCTGTGCTATTTCCATGGCCCACTTCAAGAGCCTGATTTGTGCTCCGTTTTTTGCCATCTCAACCATCCAGGCATAATGTTAAGCCTAATCTCTTATAGTCTAAGCATTGATTTTGGCAACTACAACCATACCCCTTATGTTTGTAGTGGGCATATCAGTGCTAGCGTCTACTTCTTTGACCATGTTTCAGATGTCAAAATACGACCAGTTTGAAGTGTCTTCAAGCATCCTCTGCACTCCCAGCAAATTTTTCACACATGAATGCATCTGAATCACAGCTATGTTGTACAATCTGCATACACAGGATGCATCCACAACCTGCTTGAATCCGGGGACTATCAACATTTTCAACCTTGCCAAAGTAATTTCAAATCCTAATTATGCAGAGAGTGCTACATGCATGTGGAATGATCAGCAGTTGGTGAAAAACTCAAACTTAGTGACTAGGCGAGAGGAGGGAAGAAAACATAACATCAGCCCATTTAACAGAACATGGAAGACAGCTAAAATGACGTGAAAGGGTTGAATTCTGGGTCCTTGTTCTTTTCCAAATCAACCTTGTGAAGTATAAGCATGGGTTTGAGAGAGCCAACATTCAATTCTATGTATTTTGTTGCAGAGGTACCAAACTCTTCTTAAGTGTCACTGCCTTAAAGACTTCTCTCTCCTCTGTCTTCAGGGACTCCTATCCTTCTCTCCTCCCTACTCACCCATTGCAATAAAACATTTGATGACTTGTGAAGCTTCAGTGCAGTACATGCAGCAACACCACACTGAACTGGTTGTACACTTGAATAAACTGGCAACCAGCCTTGCTGCTGCATAGATGAAAGGTCATCGCCATGACCATGTAGCTGAATCTCCTGCTGGATTGGGTTCAATGAACCAGTCGAGAATTCTCTGCTTGAACTACTGAAAATCCAAATTCAGTCTGTGTGCTAACTGGGTTTAATGACTCTGTCTAAGCCATGCAAATTGCAATCATATTATTACTACAATATTGGGCCTTTCTCTTGTGTATTACAACCAGTGGCTCTTGAACACATGGTAAGGTATTGACAGACCTGGTGAAGTACAAACAAGAGTATTGGGAATTCTGCTTTGTCCAATTCTTGTTACTGCTAGCTACCACTTATCAACCAGATGTCTGCAGCCTTCACACAAACTTGTGGAATAACCAAAAAGAAACTTAACAAATATTTTACAAATAATTGGCTTTCAATAATATCCTTAAGATTGACAACATGACACTCGAGAATGAGCAGAAATTCAAATGTGGGCAAATTATGGTTCTGTTGCTGCACAAGCACTTCAACAGGCTCTTGTTCCAGAGCTGGGGCCAATGGTATGCACAAACATTCATAGGGTTCCTCCTTGGACACCCCAGCATAGAGTCCCTCACATCTCACACCTCAACTGTGCATCGCAAATGCTTGCTTGCCCTGCATTTCAAGGTTGTTGCCTTGAGATTGGGCTTGTCATTGGCTTGCAAGAGTTGATTGTGGCAAACTTCCAAACACTTGCTTTGAAAGTAATCACCAGTGCTGACAAATGAAGAGAGCCCAAAATTAGGTTTGGGTGTAGCCATCCTTCTGGTTTGCTGCAATTTCTGGGAACCTTTTTCTTCCAAGATTGCAAGAAATACAGCATGTTGTGAGCAACTATTGGGTTTCTGAGCAACTATTGTAAAGGCAGTGTTGGAACTCTGTTGGCATGCTGCAAGGAGATGGTCATGGGGATCCAGTCCTCTTCTATGGTTACAATCTGGTGCAAATGTGAGGCTGTGGGAGGGATGGGAATTGAGTAAAGCAGGCACCAAAAAAGAAAAAGAAATTGAGGACAGGGACAATCAGGCAGAGGAGAAGAGCTCCTTGAAAGGTTGATCCATGATGGCCAACAAATCCCCTCTATCATGTAGCTCTCAGCTGACTGCACATTCTTGGACATTGATAAGATACTTGAAATTCATATCCTTAGGATTGTGCCCATAAGGAACAAATGACACAACCCACCTCCAAACTTTCTAGAAGGTCCCGAACAAGAACTTTGTTATTTGTGAGTTTGTTCTCAGGTTTGGGATTTGGCTTAGTTGTTGAAAGATGGACCTAGCAAACTATTTTTAAAATTACAGTATTATATTAAACTAAAATTGGGCAAAGAAGCCTTCAAGGCAGCATGTACTCAAGTAGATTATGAAGGGCAATTTTCACCTGAACAGAAGTCCAAGAAAGTTATAGCTCCTGCCTGACAAGACCAATCTGCATCCTTAACCATCTGAGTGGCAACAATTTTATATTGACACGATCCAAAGAGAGTTGGTCACTTATGGGGTCATAAAATCTCTCCACCAAGCTCACCACAGTAGACTTCCCATACCCACTTTCTCCAACCAGGGCCACAGTAGTTCTAGCAGCAATGGTGAGGCTGAAGCCCGTAAATATCTTCACATGTGGTCAAGTTGCATATGCAAATTCTGTGTCACAGCTCTCAATTTTCCCTTGAGTTTGTCAGAGCCTTTCCCCTTCCTATTTTATGCATCAACTACATGTGTGTGGTTCATCACCTCAAACATTTTATGAGCTGCTGCTTTCCCTGCTAGAAAGGCAGAGACACATGGAGCTGCTTGGCAAGTGACCTGTGTGATGGACAAATGACTTAAGTACATGAAGCTTGATTGATCTGTACTAAATAGCTTGATCCTCATGCAGGTTAAACAAGGGACAGCAGACTACTGAGATCAGTGAAGATGAACATTTGTTATGGCATTACCCTAAGTTCTCTTCACATCCTGTCATCTAAATGACATGTAAAGCATGCAGTTGTACAGGATTGATAATTCTACAGAGTGATTATTTGCATCCCTCTCTTTGCACATAAATGGAACAATCAATTGGATGGATTGCAACTAATGAGCCACCGGTGAGAACAGCAAAAATCATTCTGATGACACTTCCACCTGATGCCCCATGATCCACCACAAGAATTTACCCATACCGCATGGCAAGTGCATAACTCAAGAACATCACCATAGTAGGAGCATCTTTTGAACACATTCAGCCCTTTGAAGGATCAAATAATCACCGCGTACAAACTTTGTTGTCCACTTGCTTACCTCTCCAAGGAAGGTGTAAGATGATGTCAGGGATTATAGATGAATCAGAAGAAGGTTCAAATATAATATGATCAGGTAATAAAATCACTGTTAACCTAGATATCCTTCCTGTTGAAAGGTACCAAAAAGGAAGTGGGACCACATAATCATCATGGTCAAAGTCAACAAATGATGCACAGGTACTACATATACTTCTGGTATCTGCACCCTTGGCCACCTCAGGTTTGAATCTAGGGCTTGCAACATCTTGTGGAAGTCACCATAAACCAACCTAAACCATTAACATCTTGTGGCCAAGTTACAGTTTTCCCTTCTATGGCATAAAGACTTTGTTGTGAACCATAAGAATAGTAGCACATACACAGTGATGGCAGTGTAAAAGGATGTAGCCTATCCCACTAATTCAGTGCCAACAAAAAGAAAAACTTGCCTTGTTTCTAGATTTGTCGTCTGGTAGTGCCAGATTGATTAACAAATACACTCCCTTCCTTACATCCTCACACATCTGTTTCACATTCATTGCAATTGGGTTAGCCCAAACCCAGCACCGAATTCAAAGCTTCAAATTGAAAAGGTTCAATTCTCTTTTTGCTGCGACTTTCCTGTTTGCTGATCCTTGAATTAGCAATGGGAGCACATCTTGAACCTTAACCTGTGATGGATTTTCCACATACACTACCTTCCTTGCATTCACACATCTTTTTTCTCTTTAATTGGTACTAGGTCAATTTAACCTGTGACCTGATTCAAAGCTTCAAATTGAGAAGCTCCTATCTTGTTGTGAACTAGGTAAGCAGCTTATAATCATCAAGAGGAATGTACATCCCAAATGTACCTGTAAGTTTGTCAAAGTTCGTTTTTAACAAATCAATGATTTATTTGTTGAATACCTCCAGGAAGAAGCAATTAGTTAAAAATTTCAGGTTCTCCATCTCTCACTCTTCCTACAAAATTTACACCAAACATGTGAGCTTGCAGTTCATATAGTTCATATAGTATCACCTCCCAATTTGGATGTAGGTCACATGAAACAAAAACAATCCAAATGCAATTGACATGACCTGATTACACTTCAGATTCTGCCACAGAGGTACTAAATTGGGTAACTATCACCTCTAGCAAGTCTCATTATTAGATCCTCTCCAAGAAAAACTTGTTGCTCTGGTAGTGGAGACATAGAAGTGGCATATAGATGTGCTATGAACTTATGTACAAAGGAAGTCCTTCAATCCTTTTCTAGTGTTTCTCAAAATTCTTTGACACTTTACTGGCCAACACCACCACATCCATTACCATTATGCTTAGATTCACAAAAACAAGAAGTTCTGACACAAATTCTTAAGATTTATTAAAAAGTTCACAAGAAACCACACAAAAAATACAATTAGAAGGGGCAAAGAAGGGATAAAAACTTCAAGGAAAGAACCTCTTCACATTGTGAACCTTGTGAAATGAAAATTATACACAGAAATCAACATTCATGACTACGATAATTTTTGATTTGTTTGAACTTCATGTAATCATATGCACCATCTAGACATTGTGCACAATTAATTAACCCTAGTCATCATTGGTATGCCATGACTAGGGTACATGTATTAAGTTTTATCAAATTGATGACATGTCATGTTGACTCCTTGTTTGAATAATAATCTTAATCTTTATTAAAGTTTTTAGTAACTACTACATGAAAGTTTGCTCAACATTTGAATTAAATATCATCAAGAAATTATAAAAATGTGATGTTATGAAACCAATTAACCAGTTAACCAATTTATAATTATTTCTTTAACATATGAAATTAATTTTAGTGTGAATCCTAATTAAAGATATTATATATGAATTTATAACCCTTAAAAAATCTACAAAGATCAATGATTGATTTTAATATATGGCTAGGTGTCATTATGTCTTAATTTTTCCAATTGCATGTGTGAAAGAGGATATTGTTTGGGAATATTATCTAAGTTAAAAAAATTCTCTACCTGATATTACATAAGTTTCTAATATCCAAATATTTAAATAATTTTAAATTTATGTTTTCAATGAATTTTGACATCCTATATTTGTTTAAGTTTTAAATCTTGATTAAAGGTGTGAAAAGTGATGAAGGAAGTAAGGTGGTTGTGTACGATTAAAAGCCATCATGCATGAAATATTCATATTAAGTTCTAAAATTACATTTCAAATAATGCAGATCATAATGGTAGTCACAAAGTCATTACAAACAACAAACATTTGGTTTGTTTCCATGGCAAAAATATGTAAAAAAAAGATAATGTTTCTGAGTTTTAAAATCCAAGCAAACAATGTGTGCATTGTAACCCAAATAAGTGAACCACCAAGTTCCTATATCCAAGCCTTCATCAATTTCTTGTTTTGACTAAATAAATACCACAACTTTAGTGCTACCTCCTTTACTTTGAACCTTCCATAGAAATTACATCCTTTTTTATCTTACTAATTGAATTTACTTATAACAAGTAATATTTATTATAAATATTGTGTACATATGGTATATTTTTTCTAATTTTTTTTTTCTAATACCTATTATTAATGCATACTCTATATTATTTATATTTGAAATTTTGAATAAACATAACCATACTATAGGACTAGTTGAGTTATAATTTTTACTCATGTAGTTTTCCAATACATTATACAAATGAAAGCACCCATTGGGCAAGGATATACATAATGTCTTTACATTTAATACTAAAACAAAAATAAAAATTCATTCATATTAATTATGAAATTAAAAAATGAAATTCTATAATTACACAACTTGGGCTTTGCATTGTTGTGTATTATTATTACAATCAATTGATGAATTGATTTGGTGGAAATTATATTCCATTCAAAATTTAACAATATTGAACATGAAATTGCATGCAACTTGAATTCAATTTGAATTGAATTGAATTGAAATGAACTACATTTCAATTATTAGATTTAATTCAAAATCAATTTAAAAGAAATGATATGCAAATTGGTGAAAAATGCGTTGAAAATCTACTTGTGATTGTGATGTAGGCAAAATAAATCAACCTTAAACAAAATAAAGATCCAATAAAACACCATTCCATTCCTCTTTACTTGGGAATTGGCTAAACATATTCCAATTTGGAATTGTCCAAAGCAGACTTATGAAACCTAAATTTGTTTTACCTAAACTAACTTTGAGGAATCATTGTCACTAAAATTAAACATTTGAAATTAATTTCAATATGAAACTATAGATATACATAATTATGTTATTGTACATGAAATTTGAAATATGGATGATTATGTTTTTGAAATGATCTTACTTCACAAGTTGAAATTGTGGTTGAATAGGTAGGAACTTTTTTTGTAATCATGGGACATGAGAGTTCAATTTGTCTTGTGACATCATATCCTTGTAATTTAAATTATTATGTAGTCCATCAATATGCATTGTATTTACTTTGAATTTGATATGATGATGTTGATTAATATATCCTTTAATTTCAACAACTTGTTGATAGTTTAACAATTTTCAAGATAAAAAAACATATTTTTCATTATTTATATCATGCAATTAAATGGATTAATGAATTAATTTTTATTTGTGATCTAGTCAGGTTGTCACCACATCAAATCAAGGTAAACTACAATGCATTTTGATCAATGTATTTTTTCAATATTGTGATGGATTGTTCAAGTTGTGATCATCCATAAATATCATTAACCAAATTTGGCAATATTAAAAAATATGAAAGTAGAAAATCTTAAACACCTTTTCATATCATAGACAATTATGATGATCTATGGCAATTTTGTTTTAAAAACCTAATAAAAAAATCCAATAAAAGATCAATGGTTGGAACCATCACATGGGAAACAAAAAAGGAAGGCCAAAGAAAGGCCAAATGTATAGCCTACAAGAACCAAAAGAAAAGGGAAAGAATTAATCCATTTTGTGGTAGGAAGCTATTTCACCCATGGCCCTTCTAATGTGACTTGCATTCAAATCATGAGATTTAATAGTAATGGGAGGTCTAGAACAAGCATCACCCGCCAACGCAATTTTCCTCTCTATTGCAAAAGCTAAAGCACACTAAAAAGTAATATTAACACGTTGCTTGAAAAATTGAATGTAAAAAGACAAGGATAATTACCTCCCAATTGTCTATTATGGAAAACACGAGCACACTCTTGATGAAATGATCCATATCACGCCCCAGTGCATTGTGCACCTCCATGGCCATTGGAATAAAGTGGTGCCCTGCATGAAACCTTTTATCCTTGCAAATCTTAGCAATGGCACTAAGTTCCATAATTGCACTTATTAGTCAATTAATCACACTCAAAGCCATTGTTTCTTGTGTTGGGTTAGTAACCACCACATTGGCAACGAAGACTTGGTCCTCTTGGGTCATGTAAATATTAGTTCATAATGAAATTCTTGACGTAAAGGCATACCACCGCTCTTTTCATACAATGTGCCCATTTTTTCAAGCGAAGGCATACATGACGTTTTAGATGGTATCATGTGTGGTTATTTGTTGACTTCAAAACAGGCAATGAACTAAATGCGTGCTAGATGTGTTTAACTTGTGTCCATTTTCATACATGAGAAAACTAAATGCCGAGGGTTGAATCAAATTGAGATGAAAATGCAATGTTGAAGTGAAAGTAGACTGTGTGATGCAAAATGAATAGATAAATGGCTTAGTAACCAACCATAGCCTTGCCCCCTTGTCCAAATGAAAACAAATGTAAGTTTTGGATGTTGAAGAAATGGAGTCATATTCCAAGATAGATTTAAGGGATGTGTTGTGGTGGATGTCCATCAAAGATGTTTGTAGACTTGGGGTGCCAGTAACTGCCAAACTCTCAAAAAAAGGGTGCATCTCCCTAGTTACAGGAAGAAGGCCATTTTGCACTACACGTAAGCATGATTGAAACATGTGTGGGCCCCCTTCAACTTGAAAAACATACTCCTCCAAAATGAATCTATCTAAAATATGAAATTTAAAACAGAAATACGAAACCACCAAAGCTCAACTCCTTAGAAAAGCATATGGGGCACAAAAAGAGAAGGCTTATACCACCAAAGGATATCGGTAATCAAACTTGATGCCTTGTTAAGGGGCTTTGAAAAACTCTCACGATCTTGGACCCATAATGTCCCCACATACATGCATAACTCCCTTATTGAAACTTGCCAAAAGAGACGAGGAAAAAAGGAATACTGTTCGTGTGAGATAAGAAGTTCGACAAGTTACACATGAAGACAAAATGCCCAAAGCAACCTAGGTGTGTCCCAAGAGAGGAAGATCATCAATATGTGCCACGTTTTGAAATAAAGCCTCATTCGAAAAATGTGTGGCAAAGTTCTGAAAACCCATTGGAACACTCAAAATGTGTAAGCCATCTGTGACCAAAGTGTAGCCTTGAGGAATCTTTATGCATGGAGAGAGCCCTAATGAACTCCAAAGCTTGTAGTTTGACAATTGGACCCTAAGCCCAACTAAGGTTAATTGGGTTGAAAGGTGGTCAAAGGTGCATGTAATTTCATTCATAAGCCCCATGATGTGGGTATGTGGTTTAAAAAAAATAAAAATTTGGGACAAAATATTTTTTATTGAATTTTTTTTGCAAAATGGCGAAAGCTTGCCAAAATAACATTGTTAGTATGGATGGACTATATATGCATGTAATCATGAATGATTATAAACTTAATCATAATTAATACTAGATTTTTGGATAATGTCATGAACCTCCATGGTCATATTATGATGGAGATTTTAGTTCAAAGCATCAATGTTGAAACATTATTCAACAAACTACCATTAGCAACTTGATGTGGGGATGAAAGAAAAAGCCTTGATTTATCAATTTCCAAGGGGTTTTGTTTAGATTTGAAACCTTGAAACATATGTTTTTTCATAACCACGAAGGCCACCAAAATGTTCATCTTCACCAATCATTTTGAAGAAATTATACCTATAATTCCACCACTACTAATAGTCACATTTTATAATCCAAAGTCTTGTCAAAAAGTGATTCAAAATTCAAAATTAATAAATGAAGTGATTTTGGAGGATTTGAATTGTTAAAAATGATATTTTTGTATAGAAATTTGGATAATTTTTTTAATATCCTTTATATCAAAGTAGCCAATTGTCTAAATTCAATTTGCAGTGTGTAGACAAAAATATAGAAAGATGATTAAAGATTTTTACATCATATTTAATTACTAGCCAAATTTCTAGGGACAATTGTCATTTTTTCTAAATCTTCATATGAATGATCACCACTTTGGTTGCAAAAAAAATTCCTAAAATACACTGGTTGGTATTATGGCATGGTTTTAATAATGAAGAGAATTCTTGATGTGAGTATGATATGTACATCTAATATGTTTTTATTATGTTATCAATGGTTGCGATTGGTAACTTGTTTGGAGTATGGTTGTTATTATTTTAGCAATGATTAGCAACACCTTTGGAATATTTGTACTTTTATGTAATAGGTAGTCAACAATATAGAGGGATGCTTGAATGTTGTTATTTTGATAATTCATTTGTAACCAAATTCGGTTTTGCCATTTTGTGGATGTTTGCCACCTTAGTAAATTTAGTTTAAAATCCTTAAAAAACACATGTACATGATGGAACTAGATTTTTTTTAGGTAAACAAAATATTCTCTTACAAGATTTTTTGTTTTGGACAAAATCACCCAAAAAAAGAAAATTTGGGTGAAGTTTGTCACATTTTGTAGTGGTTTTTACATGAACATAATGATCACCACCTGCATAGAAATTGTGATATAGTTGGATTACAGAACCCAAATCTAAAAATATTTATGTGTTAAAGGCATTGAGACATAAATATGAGTTGAAGCCTTTTTGCAATAGGGGATGGGTTTAATAGTTCAAAAAACTGAATGGACATTGAAAGATCTAACCTTTGGCTAGAAATCTTCCACTCTTACTATGCAACATTTACCTTCACAAATAAAACGAAGAGATCATGTGCTTGAAGCTCAAGTTGGAGAAGGGTTCAAGTCAAAAGAAACGAGAAATAATAGTTATAAGTTCATTTTAGTATGAAATGTGTGGTAATTAGAGACAATTCATATGGGTAGGGTAAACATGCCCCCCATCGAATAGAGCTCAATAATTGAACACCCTAGCATGTTAGCTTGACGTCTAGGAATGGTCGTGGGTGAAACTACTAGCATTTTAAAATGTTTTTATCACCAAATGCTTGGTATTAAAAAAAATTGTTTGGTTATTTTTATTATTCACATGGAATATTGATTTAGTGTATGGTTTTGGGGGCAGGAGTGGTTGGTATTTGAAAGAAATTGAATGTCATTATGTATATGATTTGTTTGGTCATAGGAAAGTAATAGGCACAACCTCAAGCATTAAATTGAAAATCTTTTGGTTGTGTAAAGATTTCTTCCCCTTTGGAAAACTAGTTGGAATTGCTAGGGAATTAGACTAGGAGGGAAAAAAATGATTACTTGGAGTTCAACAATATATAAGCCCTAAACCTTAAAGTTATCAGAAAGAACCTAGGGGGAAGTAACATTATACATGACGATCCTAAAGGGAAACAACACAATGCAACAACCATCTTTACAAAATATTTTGTAGCTTGAAATGCTGACAAATTACATCAATTAAACCTTTTGTTTATACCTTGCAAATGGACAAAAACAAGAAGATGTGAACTATGATGTTAGACACACAAACATTTTGCCAATATGTCTAAGTGAAACATAAAAAATGGGTTTGATTCCAGAAAAATGAGCTAATGCCACCTAAAGGTCCAACAAAATAGAATGTTAGTTGCACATTTTAAAATTTAGACCAAAAATCAACATGTTCACAAGGTCAATGTGCTTATACATGTCACTCATAGACTTATATCTTAACATGCCATCAGGGAAGAATATAGGACATGCACAATTCTGTAGGTTTGTTAAAGTTACCATTATTTCTACATCTAGGTTAAGAAGTAGATATATCTTGACTTTGGGATTCATGAACTTTTTCATTTGATAACAAATACAAACTCAAAACTATTGGAGAGGAGAAGATTCTCTATGCTACCAACAAGGAAAATGTGGATGCACATGTTGTTGATGTAATGGTTATTTGGCACCTTCTTTCTAGAAGTTCATTTTGTTCTGTATGCACATTTTGTTCCACAACCATAGATTCACGAACTTTCAAAGCAAATGGCTTTGTGTGTTTGATGGGATGCAAATTAACATTAAAGTTTCCAATTAGCTTCTTCCTACTTTCTATGAAAAACCTAAACATCTATTTTTCAGTTTGATGATAAAAAATAAGAACTAACTTTAGAAAAAAGACCAATTCTAGAAGGTCACAACACAAATCAAGTTTTTTTCCCATGAGAGACAAATATAAAAGAAATTTTTATGTGTGTGCAATCATGTTGTTCCAAACTACTTTTGAAAAAAAAATGGTTGATAGAAGCAATCATACTAACATGTACCAAAAGCAATCATAACCACTATTTAATTTTTTGAATTTTGGATTGTAAAAAATAAAATAATAATAAATAAAATATTTTAAAAAAATGTTATTGTGAATACATTATGTATATATCATAAAAATTTGGAATCAATATAATGAGTGAAAAATACATTTAAAAACTTTTAACCTCTTATAACTAATGTTTAAAAGCTGCATAAAAGCTGCTTAAAAAAAATTTTGACACTAAAATCACAATTTGAAAATACTTTTAATGACATATTTTGGGACTTTTTTAATATACACCTTAACGTAATAGTGCTAAGATTTAAAAAAAAAGTTTAATGTTTTTTTGTAAGACATTAAATTTTTTAAAAATATTTTAAGAATAAAGCAATGGTCTAAGGGGGCACGTGTGGCTCTTAATAGCATGGTTGGACCTTGACATGCATGAACAGTCTACACAAGAATTCAAAGCCAACCAACACTTATCTCATAGTAAGCAAATGAACATTCCAATAAACCAACAACTACCAAAAGCATTTCCATGTCAAAAATTTGTTCAAAAAGACCAAAGACGTCATTGATTAGTATATTGTTCGGTCGTCTCCTTTAATGATTTATCTCTTTGAAGCTTGCTCTTTCAGGAATCATTGGAAGCACATGTTCTTGATACATCAATGAGAAGACCCAAAATAAAAGTTTGGCAAATTTTTCATCTAACAATAAACCCTACAATCTCTCACTTGGATCGTGTATGACTGCAACTATTACCCATTGATTTCATCAACTTTCTACAAAGGATAGTGGCCAATGTAAATATTAGCGATGGTGAGGAGGGAGGAGATTTAGAAATTTTCACTTGTTGAAATAGAGGAGTAATGCCCACAGTTTTGGAGAAGTTTTTGAAAATTTGTTGGTGAACAGGAGTGCATTCACCCATCATTGTAGATTTTGAAACCCTAAACAAAATTAAATCTACACCCTTTGTTTAAAGTTAAATAGTAAATTTGAAGATTTTGACCAATGCATTCTTCATTCATCTCGGTGATGGAGGTAGGAAATGTTTGGTAATCAGGGTATTACTGTTTGCTGATAGGTGGCAAACGAACTCCCCATGGGCTGCATGTGTCTGATGTAAACTTTTTCAAAATTTTTATCACCCTAACTTTGTGTGAGTATATCTTTCTCATTATTTAACCAAATTGAACGATTTCAAAGCCAGTGTGTGCGCAATCTAATGATCTACATTTCATCTTTAGACCCCAAATACAAAATAAGTATATTAAGCGAGAGCTCAATGACTGAGACACTAAGTGTTCAGTCATCGACCAGTTTACCCTAGTTGATGGACATTTAATAATGACCAACTCATGTTCTATGGAAATTAAGATGTCAAAATTATGAATTTGATTTGTCCTAAGTCTGGACTAGGCCCAGGGATTAGGTCTTTGATGCTGGAATTAGTTGTAATTCACATGCCCATGTCAGTCAAGTAATCTTAGGTCACTTGCTGGATTGTACTGGTTTGATTGTTCTTCTACTTTAAGTTTTGAGAAACTTTTCTTTTGTTACAAAGTCCTAAAGACTACTCTCCATTTAGTTCTACGTCCCTCTTGGGATGCTCACCATTGACTAGAAAGCAGAAACTTGGAAAAAAAAACATTGGATAGAACCCATTTTTTATGTTTTGCTTCTTTTCATCTCCTACCAAAGAAGCTCTCAGTCCCAGTGGAACCAGCCTACTAGTAAAATTTCGCCAAAATTTTAAAGAAAACAATCGAAAATGATTTGATTTGGAGGGTTTCAATTGCCCCAAGTGAGAAAAAATAGCAAAAATTGCCAGATTTAAATATTTTGAGTGTGTTGCCATTAATATAGAAAGTTGATTGAAGATTTGTCTGTCATGTAATAGACAAATTTGGCTGTTGTCTTTTAGAGGGATGATTGCCACTTAGGCTAATTGAAGAATTCCTAGAATAAACACTGACTGGAAACCACAAAATCCAAGAAAAGAAGAAGATAAAAGGCAAACAACTGTTTCACAGGTGTATGACTAAACTACAAAATCCAAAAATTGCAACAAAAAAAGCCTCCAAAAGAAATTGAAGGAGAAAAGAGTAACTTTTAAAAGGCTTTCCCAGGAATTGTAGAAGAAATGTTTAACCTAAGTAGATTAGATTTGGTGATCTCACTGTACATTGAATGCTGTCTGGCATGGCTGCGTTTTGCCTCTTGTGTGAACGCTCACAGTACACCAGCTCGGGACGACTGCAGGTTCGCCGGACAAGTTACATTAATCCCTGAATTTCTCTGTTGACTTGTTAAATTATTTTAGTACGAGCTATAGTAATGAACCGTAATATGTAGTCAACTATAGATTTTGAGGTTCGATTATTTGCAGACTGTGCCTGGCACAGCCTGTCTGTCCGATGTCTCCCCCTTCCAACTTCCACCCAGGTTGAAGAAGTTGGATCTGAGTCTAGACTTTGAAGAGAGAGAGAGCGAGAGGCGCGATAATCATCGTCTTTCTTCAATGTCCTCACGTGAATGCAGTGTCGTCAGTTCTTCCACTAATAGCGTACTTATGAACGTAGCCAGTGGCCAGCCTTGTGGCTTCATGTACTCTCAGTACGAATCAGTATTTTTTTTTAAAGTTCATTTTTTCATATCGAAAATTTGGCGAAATTTAACAAAAAAAAAAAGAGCATAACTAGTCGAATTTACACTATGGAAAAAAAATTTCCCAATTTCTTTTTCAAGAAAAAAGGAAAATTCAGCAGGAAAAAAAAAAACTGCAATGGATGGATGGACTTTTGACGCTAATTTCTGTCTTGACATATGTAAGTGAGTACCAGTGAACTGACAGCGAAAGCTCGCCCCATGAAATGAATGGTTGATTGATGTGGGGCAATGTTTTTTTTTGCCAATTTTGTGATATAGTTGAAGTGGCAATCATCTGTAGGAAGATTTAGCCAAATTTGGCAAGAAGCTAAATATGAAGTAAAATTTTAAAATCATCCTTTCATATTTTTGGCTACTTTACTCAACCATGTATACTTAAATTTTGGTCTAAATCTTGCTATTCAAAATCTTAAAAAGCACTTGATTTAAGCATTTTTAATTTCGCCTTTTGGCTAACGAGTAAGAGAAAGGCTTTTTCTTTTGGGGGCAGGGGAAAGGGGGGTACTTCCAGAAAAACTTCACAGGCTTTAATGGAAGGAACTTCCAGTGACTGTGATCAGCTGCAGTTGCATCAGCCAAAACCCCAAATAATCACTCCAGTGACCAGTCAAGAAAACCATACAGCAGACTTCGCTGTACCCATGAAAAGGCCACACAAACATACCAAACCAACCAACCAACCAGTCCAGCCAAGAAATCATACACTAGTGACTAAATACGGCAACACAGCCGACATTGGGTGTCTCCATGGCAGAAAAACATGGCAGACATGCGAGCCCCAAGCTGAACCCAACAGCCCCCACTACTACACCAACAACAGACCACTATGTATTATGTACCGTGGACTATGTAACTTGCAAGAGTCTCCTCATAACTCACAATACCCTCAGTGTGCTCTGCTGCTGGTTACTGGAAATAGCTGAGGCATTGGAGCGCCGAGGCTATTTCCAGTAACTAGCAAGTAGTGACAAGCTTGAGCCAATTACCGGATGTAACTAGTGTCCTTAACATCCATAATGTGCTCAACACATAGATGTGATAACCTTTTTATCCCTACACCAAATGGATATATATGGATCACTTTTCATCCAGACATGTAATGAGATACATGCAGCTTAAACTTAGTATGGGGACCTCTTTGGTCCTTTCATGTCTAACATGAGTTTTTCCTAGATTAAACTTTCCCATGGGGAATGGGATGTCCATCAGGAAGAGACATGTGAACAAGTCAGTGCCTAAACCTGGTTATGTTTGGAGCTCCAGATCCGTCCAGGATTTGAGGACGTCACATTAAGGGTACCAAGATGTGTGAGCAGTTCAATGTCAAGCTGAGATTGGAGTCCTGACAAAATTGAGGGTTTGAAGAATTCACAATGCACTTGTCTACAGCTCTTAATCTGTTGAAATGGGTACAACTGAATAATATGAAGAATATTAACTTAAAAAAGAACGTGTTAAATTCCAAAATAGTCAGACTGCAACATGGTGCATATTTGATTATGGACACAGTCACGTGAACAAGTTTTGTAAATCATGTGAAGGATGATGGGTTATCAGACCTTTGCAAGGTTATTAGATTCAGAATTTTGGATGAATGAATGCACATTTCATGTACTAGTTGGGATGTGTATGGATAAATGATCATTTTGAATTTGGTTGAATTGATACTAGATGAATGAAGTTTGATGGGTAATGAACTAGATTTTGTTTGATTATATCTATCCTTCACCTCACAACAATAGAACATGGTTTTCTTGTGTAGTTATATTCTAAGTAGATTTTTAACCAAAAGTTATTATTTCTAGTTAAATGTTTTATGAACTAAACCTCAAGATTCTACAACCTTCTTTACCATTGTTAATATATCGACAATCTCCCAACTCCAACCACACGACTCCACTGAAAGTAGCAAGTTTATTGAAATCTAGTGTATCATTGGTTCCCTTGTAAATGTTCAACAAAGAACTAGTTACTAGATTGTCTAATGTTTGTGGTGAATACACTCTGGACTGTCTCTACTAGTGAAGTTGCCCAGAGATTATCATGTCGAACTTGAAAAACTTGAGAAACTGCCCTCTTTAAGATGCTTTGACAAAACTCAGTGACAGGTAAGGAAATAAAAACTGTAGGACAGAAAACTCAAAGGTGCCAATAATGCATAATTTTACATATGTACAAAATCAATCTAAAAGTGTTTATTATAATTTTGTTTACAAAATTTTGACATGTTGGGGTAATTTCATGTGGAGATTAAATATGCTATATATCTAACCACACATCAACGATGCAACACAACTGCACACTTACGGAATATTTGCAAATGCCATTGGAGTTATTGGGCAATTGCAAAATGGAGCATAGGTTAAGATATTTCACCCATGTTTGAATTGTCAAATTTCGACATTGAAATTCATTTTGGTCCTATCATTTGGAAAGTTGAACATGTACAATTATCTAGGTTAAAGGATGCTAGCTTTTGTTGTGCCAGCTGGTAGTGACTTGACTTCTCAATGATGGCCATGGCATTTATGTGACGACTACACAACAATTAGGACTTTGAGCATAAATATGCACATTTTATGTCTACATTACATGATAAGATGAGTATTGAGGTCAAGCTTGATTAGGTTTTTCCATTGCTTAAAAGTCTATTTTCCATTCTCCAACCTTCTTTCATACATTGCTAAAACCTAATTGAATGTCTATAATCCTTTAAACTTGAATTAAAGTTGGCAACTCCTCTAGCAATTTGTAAATCACAAATTATTTGGCCATGCTCTAAGGATTTTATATGTATCAAATTTGGAAATGACTGTTGAGACAACACATGGATCATTGTATTGGCACAGGATAACAAATTACAATCATCACCAAACCTTTGATTTCATTAGAGATGGACAATTAGACATTTGAAACCTTGAGTTGAAAAACACTGCTTGTATGTGAAAGGAGTTATTATTCTGGTACCAAAAGTACCAGGATAGGTTACCAACCATTAGATCTGGTGTAGGGTGTAAGTATCCTATACCTTTCGAAAGAAAGCTGTACTCTAGTGTGTATGCAAGAGGTTTGCAGTACACTGGCTTCAACCCAGATTTCAAAGTCAATCTTGCTTGAGCTAATTTTCCTGAAAAGTGACCTCTGCAATCCAAAGGTTGGGAGATGGGACTTGAGACCTGGAGATCCTATCACATAGGTTTGATCTTTGATCTGCCATTCTTGCTTTGCCTAAGGGGTTAGAGGCCCTATGAGCTCAAACAGAAGACATAATATTTCATACACAAAGATTTGCATGTGTGCAGTTAACTGGTAGTTAATTTCCAGTTAAAACTATCTAAAAACCAACTTCAGGGGAGCCAGAGAAAACAAACTCTTTAGTAATATCAAGACTCTATTCACATGTAATTGGAAAACAGAAATGCAAATTTGTTTAAAGCTTTTAGGGTTCTTTTGGGAGCCTGTTTTATCATGAAGGGTTTAGGGTAAGTGAGAACAACTAAAAGGGAGTGAAGATAATGTTAAGAAAATGCCACAAACTATTCTAAAGCAAGTTCATCACAAAAACCCTACCATGTTTCTAGGCCTCCAATCTTAAACATGTGGAATGAAATACATAACCTAAAAACATCATCAAATATAGGTGGTATAAATGGATAATTGGATAAGGTACAAACTACAAACACCATGACAAAACCAAAAATCACAAATTATCTTGTGGAGGCTGATTAAAGAATCTTACAACTATAACCATCCTTCTTGCAATAGGGTAGATTAGAGGTTGACAGAAATATCTTGACCTAGTTTTGGTCCAAATTCTCTTTAATTGAATCCCACTAAAACCCACCACAATTTAAACTCCTCATCTTACACATGTGGGTTCACTTTGCACGTAGGACAAGGTAGCTCCACTTACAAAGCCCTACAATGATCATGAATGTCCTCATGTCTAGATCGTGAACATGTCACACAATGTACTATGTTGAGGTAGTTAAGGATAAGTTTAAGGACTACAAGTCCATATCAAGAACCAAGTCTCTAGGCCTTGGAAAGAAGAGCTTGATTGTCCTGCACAATGTGAGAGGGTAGCACTGACTTTGTGTGCACAATGGACAAAATATGTCAAATGACCTTACATCATGTCAGCTGCACAATTGGTAGTTTCCGAGAGGGCAGCATAGAAATTAGATTCTATTTAGCATTTGAGATAATTGGGATCACATATTTGGAGACCAACATCCAAGATCAAGAATAATAATTACCATCACCCCAGGGACGTCTCAAGGCATGACCAGCATGGACATTCTGTGGGTAGAACAACAGAGAGGTTGCTCCCAATTGGATTACATGACCTGGCCGTGCACCAGCCATTGGAAACCCCTTGTGGATGAACCACAGCTGGAACATTGGTAACCTATTCCGTAAACCCTCCTATTTCCACCGCACATTAGTTAATTAGCTGGGTTAAGTATCATACACAACTTGGTAGATTAAGCAATTGGTTACTATGTAGGTAGAGGTAAATGTGTAAGGCAGTTGGTGACTACTAGGTAGGTATGTAAATACATGTGGATGGTTATGACATCTATTTGTTATTGAACAGGAATTCAACCAAAAAACAATTTCTGTCCACCTACCATCCATCCTGCAGTGTGTGCTGCTGGGTGGCCTCACAATGTTCTCCTGTCCAAACTCTGGCCTCCTCAACATGGCAAGGACTTGTTACCAGAGCCCTCACCAACTTGGTGGTAGGGTTTATTTTTCCCAATCCACAAGAGGAATTAGCCAAATTAGGCTACCAATTCAGAGAGGAAAGTAAAAAAATTTAAGAATCCTGTTATATTTTGGCAACCTACTAGAACCCATTGTCCAAATATGGCAATTTCAGGGAATTCTTTTTTGTGTAAAATCCTCAATATCTAGTAACTTTGGTGCATTTTTTCATAAAAATCCTTTGTATAAGTCACACTGGATAATTTTGTCAGTCACTAAGTGGCAAAAATTCGGACTACAAAGAAAACAATAGAACTGCAACTTGGTGGGTCAAATTTCCATTTTCCAAAGCACGTCCGTGTCTATCATTCAGCAGTCCAAGTGGTTAACCATTGTTAGTATTGGTATCAAATATGGCCCTATTATGAGACTGCTTATAAGTTTCTTATCTCTTATTAGTTCCTTCATTTAGGCCTTGGATCTCATGTCATTTACCAGTTTTGGCCCGTTTCAGGTTTCTGTAAAGGTGCAGATTTGGGTTCGGATCTAGCTCTGGGTAAATTTGACAGGTCTACATGAACCTGGAATTGGCCAAGAATCAGACCTGGTGGATCTACATGGACCCAGACCCAGCCAAGAACCGGATGTGGGAAGTTTTAAGGTTTTTTACAAGGTCCAAGTCGTAGGGTTATGTAGGGGCTAGGGTCCTAGGTTTAGATAGGGTTTTTAGTTTCTAAGTTTTGGGATCCTAGCCTTCAACTTTGACATATAAGGGCATCTCCAATGGCAATGATAAAATCATGGCCTTTACATGAATATGTTATGAATGACGATGTTCCTTATGTTGTTCCGAGGTCCTAATTGGGCTAGTGTAGGTGGAGGTCACTTTTGATTACCTATTCCTTACATTGTTCTCTATTGTTTGTCTTGGGAACATGTTGGGGAACATTTTGAGAACTTTGGTAACCCATTGGGAAGTTAAAGGACCTTGGTGAGAACAACATGGGAATCTTTTGAGAACTTTGTGAGAATATTTTGAGAACACCAAAAAGAATTTAAATCAAAATTGCTTCGAAAAAAAACTTTGGAACCATCCCCAAGAATAAGTTGAAAACAGCCTTGACCTAAATCTAGATCTAATTTTTTTTATAAAGGTTGGACCCATTGAACGTGGAACCATTGGTCAAGAAAATTTAGTGCTGCCATGAAACCAATGGAATTTGGTTTTCCAGAACAATTCTCTAAACCTGTTGGTCAAGAAATTTTTGACCCACCCCTGGAACCGATCCAGGGTTTGGATTGTTGAGAATATTAATTGTCTAGACTTGGAACCAGAGAATCTTCCATTTAAATTAAAAATTAAAAACTACAACTAAAATTAATAAAAACTCTAGAACTGGACAACCAAAGAACCAGAATTAATAGTTTTTACAAGTGACTGATCCACGACGAAGCTCCGAGCTCTGACAGCGTTCTCGTTAGATCAGTGCTGAAAGCTGATAACAGAATTCTGCGTTTGGCGAAAGGGGTAGCTGACGAACGGCCGACCGCTACTCCATGTCAGGTTGAGAGAGAGAGAGCGGTACGTCAAACTGAAACAAGAGTGGTTCTGAGTGGGAAACATCTACTATATCCAGAAACAACGCTTCAGGGGCTTGGCGTTTAGGCACCCGGCGAAACTGCCGGGTCTGCAAGCTGGGACCCCTCTCTGCTGCCATGCGTGACCGCCAGAATCGGTGGTCGGACAGAACGTCAGCACGCCGCCAACGCTTCTAATGTACCGATTCCGGCGTTCGGACTTGGGAGCTTTCGGCGCAGAACCTACGTGAGAAGGATGGATGTTGTATTGCCTTTGATTATGAATTGCCGTCAAATTGTAATATTATCCATTCCTTCCTTATGTTTACATTCATTCAGGTTTTCTTGGCTCCAGACAGTTAATGCTCCCTTCGGTTCATCCAATCGTTAAAAGCTTGGATGTTCATCCCGGGTCCCCCTCTTCGTGCCTGATATGGAGGTGGAATTGCCACTTGATTCTGCACATGAACTGTTAACTACACCCCTACTGTCAACACCCAGAAACCACCTCCTGCAGCTAATTCTGACCAAGCTCCCTTAGTGAACTTTATGGCCTACCAGAAGGAACCGTTCTCTTGTGAGTGGCATTTCAAGCAGGACGCTAAACACTCCCTTGCACAGGACACTCTCATGGTTCTCTTGTTGGGTTTGAATAATGTTGGCACTGTACATAGGTCAAATAAATTAGAATACCACATCAACCCAATGGATGAACCAGGCTACTAGTTTGTATGCAGCCTGACTCTTGAATGGTTGTGAGTTCTAAACTGGTGAGCCATTGCAGGACATGCAGGACATATAGGATTAACAAATGTGATAATGGACATCAAGAATTGTGCAGTCCATCAAGAATTGTGCAACCATATGCAGGACATCGTCCACTCACACCCACAAAGTTCATAGGGGGTGTTTGATGCCCCCAACATTTCAAGGTCGTCATTGAAGCATTAATTGATGGATGGATCTATAGTGAAATCTCCAGTTTAGACAAACTCGAGGTTGTCGTCCTCTAGCAAATTATAGTGGGAATGGGGGAACTCAGGGTCAATTCCTGTCAGGGTTCCATGTGCATATTGTCAACTACCATTTCATTGTTTTCACCCTGCCTACCCTACCCAGTACCCAGAAAATGAATTGTCAACCAAATCTCTCTAATTTCCTTAATCTGACTCCATAATGAGTGAATTTGGTCCTGAAGAGCTTTGGAAGACATTCATCCTGAAGTATTAATAATTAAATCAGTCCAGCAGGAACATGATAGACATGCACCCAAAAACAACAAAAAGTTTGATGAATTTTCATAAAGTAAAATGTCAAATATCATGTTCAATCTTGGGATCTGAGTACAATTGGAGATCTTAATTTCATCCCAAGGGTAAGCAACCAGAATCTTTTGCAGGGCACATTCACAGTTGGATCAGTTTGGGTCACATGATCACATGACTTTTTTTCCTACTATTTTACTAATTTAATTAGAATGTACATAGGACAAGTTTAAGTAAGCAAAAAACAATAGTTCTTCAAATCAAGATAATTTACATATGATGATTTTGTCTTTTCATGTGTGTTGGGTCCTGACTTTCCATAAGTTTCTATGAACAACGTAATATGGTTTTTTGGTTATAGAATTATTTTGTGCACATCTGATCAGCACATGGCACTACGAATTTCAAACCCAAATGAATACAAAGCAAGTATTTAATTAATTGAGTTTAACGTTTGTGACTGGATTTGGGACACATGCATTAGGGACATGACTGTAAATTCAGTGTCCTGCACAGCTTTTTGTTCTTAATGGTAGAAGAGAAAGTTGCAGCAGATGATGGGAGTGGAGTAGTAAAGAAGTGGGTAAGCCTTTAACATGGGCAGTGGCGGCGCATATGGTAACCTTTCTTGAACTCAGGTTTAATTGACAGGGGAAAGTTGTTGTTGCTTGTCCCTTGATCAGGCTGGACTTTCCACTCTTTTCAAACTTTTTAATGCTCCGGGCTATTTGGCCGAGCCTTATCCCTTCATCAGTGCTGACACTCTCTGACAACTGACTTCATCAGTTTCCCATTTACGCGCATTCTCATCGACCAAGCTGCTGGGCCCTAGCTAATTTTCTTTTATAGATCCCACAAGCTGCAGCAATGATCCAGCAGCAGCAGCGGCATTCAACAGCTCTTGTAGCATCAGACCACAGCTCAAGTTCTTATCAGCAGTAGATTCTACTAGCAGGCAACTGGTACATTAAGACGCTGCTGTGATAAGAGTTTGAACTTTGAAGTCTTCTAATATTCATCATTTCCAAGGCCGCTTCGACTTAGGTTTTTGCAGAATCAACGTACCCCGCTGTAAGCCACTTCTCTTCTGAACTTTTGATCTATATCAGAAGGTGGTAGTGATCACTTCAGATAGAAATGTTTTGTTTTGGCATATTCAACGTGTAGTGAACCCCCATGATTCAAGCTGAATAAATCTGCGAATCACCGTTGCTGCATTGCGAGATCATGTCATGGGTATGCCAGAAGCAGCTAATTATAAATGGTTACCTATTCAGGATCTGATCAACTTTTGTTATAATGTCAATGTTGCGAGATCATGAAGTGAATTCTAGTAGGCGATCATTGTAATTTGGACTTTCTTCTGATGTACAGAAAATCGATCATGGCGCGGTTCATCTCGATATCATTGCCAACCGCAGTAGTTTGCAGTTCGCTTGTAGCAGCATTGGTCTTGTTGCAGCAGTTCGCGAATGCACAACTAGACACAGGTCCCTGGCAGCAAGCGCATGCTACATTCTACGGCGGTAGCGACGCTGCTGGAACAATGGGTATGCTCAAGATTATACTGGTGATGTCTGCAAGCTTATCATGCATGCAATCCAAGTCTGCCCTGCATTCAGGCAATTTTTTAATGACCAGCAGTGTGGTCATTGGAATCTAGATTGGTCTTGTGTAGTGATCGGGAGGATGCTGAATGGATCTCATGATGTGGGTTTTGTCTGGCAGGTGGTGCATGTGGATATGGAAATCTGTATGGGGCAGGATATGGTACCAACACAGCAGCTTTGAGCACAGTCCTTTTCAACAACGGAGAGAGGTGCGGAGCCTGCTTCCAGATCCAATGCTACGGGAGCAGATGGTGCTTGCCTGGTTATCGTAGCGTCACCGTAACTGCAACTAATTTTTGCCCACCCAATCCTTGGGAAGCCAGCGACAATGGAGGATGGTGCAACGTCCCCAGGCCGCACTTCGATATGGCCGTGCCTGCGTTCCTTCAGCTTGCGGAATACGTCGGGGGCATTGTCCCTGTCAACTACAGAAGGTGGGAAGGAATTCTTCTCGGTACAATGGGTACCCATGACCCAACATTGTTGTTGTAGACTGTAGTACGTATACAATCGACAACGAGAAGGTTTGGGGACCGTCAGGAATTAGTGTGTCTCTGATTGTGAAGATGCTAGAAATGTTTTGCAGGGTCCCATGTGTGAAGAGCGGAGGGATTCGCTTCACCGTCAACGGGAACCCATGGTTCGATTTGGTCTTGGTGACCAACGTTGCCGGCGCTGGAGATGTGACGGCAGTGTCGATCAGAGGAGGCTATGGACCTTGGATTCCGATGAGCCGCAATTGGGGCCAGAACTGGCAATCCAATGCCAACTTGGTAGGCAAGAGCTTGTCCTTCATTGTCACCACCAGCGATGGCAGACAAGTCGTGTCTACCAACGCCGCTCTATCCAACTGGTATTTCGGTCAAACATTCGAAGGATCTCAGTTCTCAACTTAGCTCAGATCAGCTCAACTCAACGGATGGCGCCGGCGATTGAATATGCAGACGACAAGCAAACCATATTTACCTGAATGCTGAAACTGCAGATTCAGCTAAAGTCTGAATCTTCCTGCAATGCAAAACTGCAGATCTAAGCTTACTACCCCATGATATTACATCCCGCATCGAATATTGTAAAATCGACCCAATGGATCCAATCCTGGTCTTATACAGCTCATCTTATTCATGATCTCTCATACTCAAAAACATGAAACAAATTGTTAGCAAGTTTAGCTTATATTATTCAAGACTTCAGGGATGCTGAGGCTTGCAGAATGTAAGCCCGCATCATGAATGAGCCAAAAAAACAAATTCCGTACACAGTAGAACATACATCTAGTAGAATTCACAGTTCAGGCAGATGTCTGTCAACTGGTTTCATCAAGTGGGTCCTCTCAGCTTTTGCTGGATCTTATATAACCAGCTCGCAGCAGTAAGAAGGCTTTTGAGAAATTTCATGGCTGAATCAAAGAATAAACAAAATCAACTATGTTAGTTATATCTGCTCTTGGCTCCCTGGGGTTGTAAGTTGCTGGATCTAATTTACCTGGCAGTATGAATAATTTTGAGAAACTCCATAGCTAGCTGGGGGTTTGATCAAAGAATAAAGAAGTATGGCTACCAAAACCCTTTGTTTTTTTGGTCAAGTGGTGAGGACACAGTTTTCCATTGGGTTTCAGTTACCTAGCTAACCATAGTGGGTAGCTTACCTAGTTACTGACAACCTCTAGCCCTTACTTAGGTCTAGGTGACCATCTACATGTTCCTACCTACTTTCAGTAGCCACTGTCTTACCTACCTACCTACCTCCATGACCTAATTTTTATAAGATAGCTTACCAATGTGAAGCCCAATGGATCAACTCAGTTAGGGTGGTTCATTCACAACAGAGTCATGATTCATAAGGAGCTGTGCTGGATAGTTTGGTGATGGCTGTTAGTTCACTCTGGTGAGCAGGAACTTGATTTGATGCAGTTTGAGCAAACCAAGAGCCTTGCTTATCTCCTCGACTTCACCAAGGAACAGAAAGAGGTGACATTTTGGAGAAACAGCAGTTTGTTTAGGTTTTTAGATTTATAACAGTGTCCTAGTGAGTTTTAGAACACATTTGCTCAATAGACAGAAACTTACTGATATTGGACCTCTTTGACATTGATTGTGTGCGTACTGCAACTTTGGTTTCTTGCGTTCATCACTCAACTTTAGATCTAGTTTGGACAGGCCAAGCCAAACAGGGTTCACAAAAACATTATTCACAATGTTGACTATTTACTGCAGCAGCAACTTCAAGGAATATGGTGTGGAGTCCAGTGTCTTTTCAGTCAATTTTTCTGTGATGTAGGCAAAGTGGTGATCATCATAAAGAAGACTTAGACTAAGTTGGCTATAAATTAAGATATGAAAGTAAAAAAACATTTAAGCACTGACTTCTTTTTTTTTTGGCGTCAACTTTGTCACCAAGTCATGGCAAAAATTTGTGAAAAAACTGAATGCTGACATTGTTAGCTGAACAATTCAATGCTGTGTGACAATTTTTACTTTGCAGTTATAGGATGGTGTACTGTAATGCTAGAAGCTCAATTTGGTTTACCTTTGTCAAAGCAAAGGGGTGAGGTTAATCTATGAATGTTTTGTAGGCATAGGATGTCAGGAGTGATCGCAACTAGCAGATGTCTAGACCTGTCTGCAAGAAATAACTACACCTAAACCCAAGTGAGCAGGTGACTTTTTTTATCAGTATTACAAGATAGCAACTACATCGAGGCATTTGTGGGTCAACTGCAACCACATAGCTTCACTTGAGAAATTTGATACTTATGGACCCTTTGGCAACTATGTTAGTATGTGGGTGCATTGAAGTAGCAAATTCCAGCACGTTTTGGCCCACTGAAACCCTTCAGTTTCCTTTTGTTGGCTTTGACCTTATACATGAGCCCCATTGCCTCTGTCCAATTTGCAGCCTCAATATCGATGAATGTGGTAAGATTAGTGCCATGATCTAGAGAAGTTGTCTGATGATACAACTATGTGATTGATATGGTGCTATAGAAAAGGAACAGATACAAGCTCTTTCAAGGTACAAATATTGACATGTTTGTAGCACTGCAGTTCACATCGCCATCACCTCATATCAGCAGCAAAGAACCCAGTCAATCTTTTAGGACTAGTTCCAGGTGTTCCACCAAATCAATAATCTCAAATTGTCAACTTTGGCCAGAGGCCTAAGGATTTGGCACTCATCTGATGGTGTACACTGTATATACCTGATGGATACAGGAATTATATCGTTAGTGAGGGACACAACAATGTTACAAAGACAATGACTCTGTTTAAATGATTCAAAGAATAGTAGTACCAAATCACAACCATTGATGTAAACTGCCTCTATCTTCCAGATTTTGAGCTTCTATTAGTTTGTGCTGTGAAGATTCTTCTTTTTTTGTTGGCTTCATAGAGCTTTGTGTTTTACTCTTCCAAAAAACTATTGTCTTGGGATTTCTTACTTCCATTCAATAACTGAATCGCACTCTACTCTCAATTTATAGGAACATATCTCCTAGATTTTGTTATTCTTTGCCCTTTTCCAAAACAGCTACAAGCTTAGATCACACATTGTACAACAATTGCAATTCTGCAACAGGAACCCAATGTGAGGAGGGGGAAGCAACCCCTTTTGCTAATCAAAAATCAAAGGACCCAAGGAGGAATTTCCAATGGAGAATAGCATCCCAATCCATGAAAATACCCATGTGACACCAAACCTCAATGAGTAACTCCTCAATCTGAGACTGTTTGCTAGAGCCCCTAGACTTAGCATCTTTACTAATAACAGACCAAATAGCTAAACCTAATTTCAGCAATAGAAATCCAGGACCATTTGCGAATCTCCCTACTTAAGTAGTAACTGCTTAAAACAAGCAAACACTGCTCCTAGCAATCATCTCATAATATTCCTCCACCATCTAATAATAATCATCCACCTGGTGATGATATATTAATCTAATTTTTCAACATGTTATTAGTGGAGAAATAATACCCAACCATTGTCCCCTCACTCACAAATCCCAATAGAATTGTCTTTGTGGAAAAATAAATTAATAGCAAAAAGTTCTCCAAGAACTAGAGCATGAATAGTGATCAAGAAACCCAAAAGATTAATCATAATTATTGAAAGCAAGTCTACCCCAAAAAAGTCTCAAAGAAAACATTGAAAGCCTTGGCAACTAAACATAACCCCAAATTCCAAAAACATATGAAGAAAGATTTCATTGCCATGAGTCTCACAATTGGAAAGTTGCCATCAACTTCAAGTTGTAATCTTTAGAGAAAAATAATACTTGGAATAATATGACTTTGTCAAAAGATCAAAAACTAATCATTTCAAAATGGAGTTTCACAAATCAAACGGCAATATCGATAAATACAAAGCTAGATTTGTTATCAATGGATACACACAAGTCTTAGGACTTGATTTCATAAATATGTTCCCTCTAACTTTAAAATTTAAGTTTCTCATAATTTTAATATCTTTAGCTTCTCAATTTAATTTGAAAATTTCAACATTTAAACATTAAAATTTCCTTCTAAAATGGTATTCTAGATTAAGACATTTAAATGTATGATAATTCCTAAAGAATGTCCAACATCATCCTTAACAAACATAGTTTCTAAGTCACATAGATCCTTGTATGGGTTAAAACAATCACCATTAATTTGGTACCTTTACCCACTTTGTTCACAAGGTTTTAGTCAAATAGAATCCAATGTCCACATTTATGTCAAAAAATATATATTGAAAGAGGCTTCATTGTTTTGGGAATTTATAATGTGAACAATGGCATTATTCTTAGCAATAATATGAAGTTGATATGTATGAATTTTTTTTTAAATTGAAAAAAGAATTTGAAATTATGAGTGAAGGTGATCTTCACAACATACTTGGTATCGAAATCATCTAGAACCATGTGGAGGCCTTTATATTCATCTACTAAGAGATAAATCTATCTCTATGGTTGAACACTTTACAGTGAATTGTAAACACATCAAGGTGTAATCACAAAAATAGGAATCAAAATAAAGTGTAACCAATGCTTAATTTTTCATGTTTTAGTATCAAAATCTGTAATAATCTTACAAGTCATTCAAAAACATTTATGACAATGTTTATAATATATTATGAAAACATGTGGTATGATTTGGAATGGGCAAATGATGTTAACATTAAATGATCTACAATTGATCTTATTGATTTCTACTTGTAGAATCAAAAAAATAATCACATGGGCAATTAAAACACATATTCAATTAATTCTAGACTTTACAAAAGTCCAAAAATACCAACACATCATTTACACCATGCAAACAATGTGACTTTCAACTACAAATATGACCTAGTGGCCACCAAGTTGTTCACCACAACAAAAGATTTCAAGAAAACAACAAAAAACATATAAGTTGAACATCTAAATTACACCTTGTGACCACAAGATTTTTGACCACAACCAAAAATAAAATGGAATCATTAACATAATAAAATTAACACAAATCAACAGAATTTATTGAAAATTGAAAATACAATTTGAAGTTTGAGTCAGGCTAATGCCCAACTTGTTGATAAGTCTTAATGCAAACAAAATTGAAAACATAAGAAATTCCAACAGACATATTAATGGAATAATAAAATGTATTTGTGACATACAAATTGAACTTAAATGTCAACTATAATTTTATCATAAATGAAAGACTACTTTAAATAACCCTAAAACAATGCAAATCTTAATACTAAGGTCAATTCCTCCTCTTTTTTGAACTTTTGTGATGGTCCACGGTCAAATATGCAATTATGTTCGCATTATCTCAAAATAAGAATCCGAATGGCAAACATTACTTTTTCCATTTTAGATTTACAAACGTTGTCACATAGTCTGTGAACAACAAGCATAGCCAACTGTAAACAAAACTTAGTGCCAACAAAAGAAAACATATAACATAATTTTTTCAACATATAATATAAGAATTGAGCTAGAAAATCAAAATGAAAATAAATGAAATGATTCAAAGTGCGTACCCAAAGAGGGTTGGGCATTAATAGGATCACCATTGTCATAATTCATATATTGCATGAACCAAGAATAATTTTGCAAAGAAGAACTTAAACAAGGTTTTAAATACTTGACCAAAACATCATAATGGTCTCAAATTGTGTTCATCAAAAGCAATTTAATTAAAGCTATCCATAAATGAGATGCCAAGTCCAACAATTGCATTTTATTCTTTGATAACAGTCCACTTCTAAAGGACTCCAAAAAAAGACCACTCCACTTCCGATTTTGAAATGTTTTACTAGGTTCATCGTCAATTAACAATGTTTGATTTTCCTTCCCATAAGGTAACCCATGACAACCATAGTACACACGCTTCAAATCCTTCAAATAATAGTAGGACCTAGGAAAAATTTGACCAGAAGTCTTTGACCATTGTTCGTGTCCCAAAATAAAGACAAATTAATCCACGAATGTATCTTAAATTAGCATTGGAAGAACCTCAAGCACATCCTCTAATTTCATACAAGACCAAATTGTGATGTAAAAGTTTTCAAGTGCGTGAAAAAAAAAATGTTTCATTCCAACTCTCACTTTGCCTTTGCTCTTATCAATATTTCTTACAAACATTCGAGCATTCTCTCGTAGAACAATTTAGCAACGAATTGGGGGAAATAGCAAATACACCGTTCATGCTTAGAATTAATAATTTTTTGGGCCCTAAAGGTCGTGGATGTACATTTGAATGCAAATATATACTTTCATTCACTTAAGTTCGATGCTGACGCGCTCCCAAGTTCCTAATTAGACCCAAGACGGGTCTAAGTTATTCACATAGTGGAATTGTGAGGAATTCAGGGCATAATCCTAGCTCTCAGCACTAGAAAGGGGTAGAGGGGCGTGTTGAAGCTTCGAGATGGGACTAGGAAGAGTGACAAGCTTTAGTTACTTACTCAAACCTGCATCAAACCAACCAACAAGTGGGTTAGTTCATTTTTTGGAGCACCTTTCGTGCTAAGACAAACCACGGGCAACTCTGGACTCACATGACTCACCACGACCCGAATTCGGGGGAAACCACCACCTTCCCCCATATAGTATTCTTTGTGCCTCTCCGCGGCACCTACATCCAAATGGCTTTTTGTCTTGGGACTCCCAAGGAGGAGTCTCGAAACTGTCCCGGCTTAGATTCCTGGGAAACAAATAAAATTTGCTACAAAATTCGACTTTGTGAGGTCATAACTCTTTGCTCAGACCTTCGATTAGGATGAGGTTTGAAACAAACTTTTAGCTATCCTCAAGAGCTTTTCAACTGTGTATTGCACTCCACCTACGCGCATTAGGGTCGAGTCAATTCCCAACTTTTAATGATTAGGAATCAAACTGCTAGTTTGATTCCCGGCTTTCTTTTTGCCGTAACTTATGCTGCAAATGTCCAAATGGCCAATGCGAACCCATTTTCGACATCTACACTTTGATAGCTTTCTAATGATATAAAGAACACCCTAATGCAAGGTCTTTTGACCCCTATAATCAAACTCTGAAGTTTAGGGAGTCCTTGAGGACTCCCAAGTCTCAATTTCGGGAGTGTGAGTTTCATCTTCACACTCTTTCAAAGTGGGATTGCGACAGATGCAAACAAATCTTGAATTACAAAAAAACCAAAGCATGCCCCATTTAAACACACACAACACAAAATATTATAGCATTATGCACACCTTCAAAATTCAACTCATGATCAAATAACAATGTCCAATCAAAAATATTGTTGTTGTGTTATACAACACATTGACCTACCCTGAATTTAAAAATTTATTTCAAGAAAGCATCACATGTGGGCATTAAGTGACATTACAACATATTAAATAAAGCAACAACAAGAAGTTGGAACTAAACACACACAACCAAACCCTAGTGGGCACCAAGTTTGTTTCGACAAAACCCTGGCAACCACTAAGCTAGATCTAACAAAACTTAACAACCATTAGGCTAGATTCAACAAGATTTTGGTGGCCACTAAGCCAATTCCAACAAGACCCTAGCGACCACCAGGCCTATTCAACAAGACACTAACAGCCACCAAGTAAGTTCCAACAGGACCTTGATGACATTTAAAGCCTAAAACATCTAAATTATATGAAAAACAAAACCCTAAACCATAAAACCCGAACCTTAAACCTTAAATTTTAAGATATAAACCCTAAACCTAGGATTATATGCTCACCATATTCTTGTTCATTTTGTAAACCTTCCAATTATTTCTTTTTTTTGGATATTTTCGGTGTTACTTGAAGGTCTTTTCTTGGGATTTGGTTCAATTCTTGTCAATGTCTAATTGGACTGTGTTTATTCGATCAATGGCATCCATGACAATTGACAATTTTAAATTGTGAGATGTCACAAGATTTTGTAGAATGCATATATTTTATGTCATTGGTAATATATGGATATAATTCAATGAATTATATTTCTTTGTTGAATATATAAAATTTCGATAAACATATAATAAATCAATGACTTCATTGTCATTAGGGGCATAATTAATATGTATTATCCAAAAAAATAAAAACCAAATGATAGTAGTTACATAGGGTTATAATTTAGTTGTATATATGTTTTACTATTTTATTTGTGGTATAAACATTGATCCATTAACAATAATTTACATTAAACATTAGATAACATTAGACCCTAAACCTAATATAGACTTATTTTTAAATGTTTTTTTTTTTAATACACTACCCATGTTCTATAGAATTTGAAATTATAATGGGATAAAAAATAGGACAATTAAGAATACAAATTCATATTATTTCCCACTTTTTTTTTTCCAATAAAAATTTATTAAGGGTAAATTTTACTTTGGAATGTCATGGATAAACATGAGAAAAAAATAATTTGTATTCATGAGAAGTCTATTTATAGCAAAGGGCCTCGGAAAAAAACCTTAAACCCTAAGCACCACCTTATTAAAACCTTAAGGTTCCTTTAACTTTCCCCCAAGCAACTTGACTTGGGAATTGACCTAAGTTGATTCTAATATCTTGATTTAGTTGACTTTATTTCAATGTGACCTAGGGCAACATCAACATCCAAGCAAACATGTTGCATCATGACAAACGGTCAAATGTTGTGACAACCTCAATACCACACAAAGATGGGTTTGTTTGAATACATCCACAAAAGTATGTTGATCTCCAAAAACAAATCCAAATCAAACAAAAGAATAAAAGAATATTAAAAGCCAAGAAATTAAGGTTAGGTCTCATTATAATTTGTAAACAAATTAGCCAAAAAAATTAAGACCTTTATATAAGCGTTTAAAGTACTCGCAAAAAATTACATATGAAGTTATATTTTATGGCATTGAATTTGAGCGACAACTCCACTAGACATGGTTCAAAATTTGAATAAATCAAAATTAACAATATGGAAACTTGTGAAACCAATGTTGCATTCTACACAACACATAATAGAAAAAACAATCACCATAATCTCTTAGATTTTACTAGAGAGAAAATGGAAAATATAACACCCATACATCTTGATGAATTTGTGAATTTTCTCATGAAACAACCATTTGCACATAATGAGAAATAATTATTGAAACCTATAACTTATAGGGAATTTAAACCCCAACTTAAAAAAAAGGTGCTACCCGTTGCAATTCAAGCCCTAGCTACATCCCAAAACCTAACTACTAATAAAATCAATGCAAGTTGGAAAAAAAAAATTGAACCTAAGAGTTAAATGAATTCATGAACATGTAATTAGAATTCACCATTATGGACCAAATGAGATTTTGATGTGAAATAACATATGTATCTAACTATCATCATTGTAACCTTGGCCTCGTGACCAAGGCAAGGGCATGGAAAGGTCCAAGCTAGGAATGTAACATGGGAGTCACATTCACAATCCCAGGAATGTGAAGGAATGAGCCCACACACTCCCAAGTGGACTTTCACTTTGGGAGTTAGAGTCCTTATGGAATCCCAAATTTTTAGAGAACGATTTGAAAGGTCAAAATTCATAGGATTGAGAACTTCCTTGTACCATTGGAAAGCTTTTAAAACGTAAATGTTTAAAATGGGCTCGCATGATCCATTTGAATATTTTGAAAGAAGGGTCAGGAACCAAAGTGTCAATTTGATTCTAGACCACTAAAAATAAAAAATTGCCTTAAATTATGTGTGTGCAAGTGGCGTGCCACATATTGTTGAAAGCTCTCGTCAAGGGCTACAATTTTGCTTTAGACCTTGCCTTCAAAGGTTTACACAAGAAGTTATGGGCTTCCAAAATGGCAAAAGTCCCAATTTCGGGAATTTTGGGATGCTTGAGTTGGGAGTCTCGAGAAAAATGACATTTGGGTGTAGGCCTCATGGCCAATCACAAATAATATTATAAGGGGGAAGGTGGTGGCTTCTTGCAAGTCTACATCATGGTGAATCTTGTGAGTCTGTGTATGATTGTGATTCATATGTGCACCAAAAGTGTTTCAACTATGCATTACTAACTTGTTGTTTAGTTTATGCAAATCGATACAAATAATTGATCCACTTGTCATTCGTCATAGTCCCTATCCTAGAATTCCAACATGCCTTTTTTACCCCTAAAGTGTTATGAGTGAAGGAGCGTATCCTAATTCCTTCTTCTATTATTTTCATTTTGGGACTACATTTGAATCTTCTAAGGAATTTAAGAGTGCATCACTAACCACCATCTAAAGAAAAACCCATCAAAGATGAATGATTTCTTTCATTGTTGTGATTTGTTGGATGAGACTCAATGAAAATTGCACACTATTATAATAACAGGTTTTGTGGTTTAAAAAACCCCCAAAGTGATAGGCGTAAAAAAAACACCTTGATTTTTTTTTAAAAATTGATTTTAACAAGTCCAATATGATTGGGATGGTTTTTTTTACTTTTTTTTACTAGTGGTCAAACGATACACAATGCATGGTCATCTTAATGCCCCATGTGTCATCATTTGATTTATGCTTTAGTAATCAAATGGACGTTTGGATTATTTGATTATCAATCGATTTGATAGTTTGAAAGTACCTATGTTTCATTCGCCATGTGTCACCAAATGTTAGGTTCATTGAATGCCATGTGTAATTATTAGAGTGGATGGAAATTCGTCAATTTGACGATTGGTTGATTCGATCGACAATCAATTACACAATCAAATGATACCACTATAAAGACTAAATAATGGTAAACACATGTCATTAGCTTGTTGAATAGGCTACTAATACATGGTATTGTAATATGGCATAAAAAGCTAACACATGTCAAATTTAAACTATTTGTTAAGTTGTCCTTTAGTTTAATTTGCTTTCACAATGTCTAGTTATTTGACTGATTGATTTGACAGAATTGGGTCAAAATGGTGGGTGCATGTAGACTAGGGTGGACCACTTTTCATGTTACAATGGCATTTTTTTAATATTGCATGATTGCAATTAGGACATGTTATTGTATGTGTTAGGAATTTTCAATAGATATTCACAAATTATGTAATTGAATATATACATATGCAATTAGTCGTAAATGCTAAATGGTAATTGATTTTTATTTTATACAATAAATTTGAAGGGTTATTATATAAACCTTAAAGCCCAAACCCAAGGCCCAAACAATAAATTCAAACCCTAAACCTTTAAGACCTAAACCTTAAACCTTCAAGCCCAAACCTTAAACCTTAAATCCCAAACTGTCGCAACCCTAGCTTTGGGCTCGCAACCGAGGCAAAGGGAATTGCAAGGGTGCGGGCCAAGAGGAAGCCCGGGAGTTAAGGCAAAAGGATCCCAGGGAGTCACATCACATACTCCCGGGAGTGTTAGAAAATGTGAGGGAGTATGAGGGAGTGAACCCTCACACTCCCAAGGCAACTCCCACTTTGGGAGATGGAATCCTGGTGGACTTTTGAAACTTCAGAGAGCAATTATAGGGGTCAAACCTTAATGTCTTATGGCGTTCTTTATATCATTGGAAATCTCTTGAAGCGTAGATGTCTAAAATGGGCTCGCATTGCTCATTTGGACATCTGAAACATAAGTTATGGCCAAAAGAAGGGCCAGGAGTCGAACTACCAGTTTAACTCCCGACCACCAAAAGTCAAGAATTGACCCGATTTACTTAGCTGTAGGGGGCGTGCAACATATCGTTGGAAAGCTCTCAACAAGAGCTACAACTTTGCTTCAGACTGCATTGCGATCCAAAGTTTGCTCGCAAAGTTATGGGGCTCCAAAGTCACGGGAGTCCCATTTGGCGCGATTTCGGGACTCTCACTCGAGAGTCCCGGGAAAAATAGCCATTTGGATGTAGCCTTCGTGAAGAGCTACAAAGTATACTATAAGGGGGAAGGTGGTGGCTTCCCCCAAGTCCGGGCCGTGGTGAGTCTTGTGTGTCCGTGTTGCCCGTGGTTCGTCCTAACACCAAAGGTGCTCCAACTATGCACTAACCACTTTGTGTGGGTTGTGTGTAGGCCCGTGTGAGTGAGTGAAACTTGTCAACTCTTCCTAGTCCCATCCTGGAACTCCAACACGCCCCTCTACCCCTCAAAGTGTTGTGAGATAGGGAGTGTGCTCTGACTCCTCCTTTTTTCGCTGTTTTTTACTTGGGCTCACATTTGAGTCCTTTAAGGAGTTAGGAGTGCGTCACAAACCCTAAAACCTAACCCCACATTATAAATCCCAAACCTTAAACCCCAAACTGTAAACCCTAAAGCCCAAACCATAAACCGTAAACCATAAAACCCAAAAATCTAAACCCTAAACCATAAACCCCAAAATCTAAACCGTAAATCATAAACTTTAAAGCTAAAAATCTAAACCCAAAACCCAAAATGTAAACCTTAAGGCTCAAACTTTAAACCCTAAAACTTAAACCCCAAACTCGAAACCTTAAAGCCTAAAATCTAAACCCCAAACCTTTTACCTTAAACTTTAAACCCTAAACCCCAAACCCCAAAGCCTATATAAATAATAATATATTATGAAATATTCATTAGTCATTCATGAATTTAAAGGTATTTTTTCAAACTAATTTGGTATAATTATATACAATCATTATTCATAAATAATAATTGATAACTATAATGTCAATTATTTTGTAAATAATAATTAACCAATAATAAATATATTATTGGTTATTTGAGGCAATTAGTATACTAATACAAGTGCCTACCCATTTTTTCCTTAAAAAATAACTCAGAAAAATGATATTTGAAATTCAAAAGTTGAACATCAAGTAATTTTGCAAGTTTGCATGGTCAAAAACATATAACCCAATGTTTTCTTTTGTCGGATTTCACTAAACCCAAATATAATGAAGGATGGTACAAATTCCTCAAGCCAACCATAGTTGTTAATTATATGCTACAAATTTTTAGTTATCAAGAATTTTTTTAAAATCAAATACATTAAATATGCAATATTAACTATTACTTCCAACTATTAGGATTTTTGGTTTCTTCATACATAGTGTAGATCTTTGTCTCAAATGTACACATCCATCATTACATTCAAAATGGAGGCCCCACTCTTCACACTAAAAGATACGAAAGAAGTGAAAGTTTTAACCATAGAGCATTCTTAAACATTTTTTTGCAATGATGATGTTCTTCAAGAAAAAGGAGTAGGATTGGGTGGAGTTTGTGACATTTCCTTCAAGCTCGATGAACCTTGTGTAGCAATTTTCAAAGTAGGAAGGTGATGGGCGTCTGGAATTCCACAATAAAATACCTAGTATTTTTTCATCTTAATATTATTTGCTAGGTCAAAAGCACAAATATTCTATTGTGTTCTATTGAGGTTTTGTTTAAAGATAGTAAGATATCCTTTTTATCATTAAACAGGCCAAAATTCCTTTTCAACACCTACTTGATTCCTTTCCCTACATGTTTTGCACTCTTTTCATCTAATTAATACATCTTAATATATGTAATGGTCACTTTAACATCAATTGCATTGCTAAGCGGTTAGGAATATCTAGTACGTATTAAGCATGCACAATTTATTTCTAGTGGTAGACCTAATCTATTCACTAATGAGATAATCAATGTTGTACTGAAAAGAATGCAAAATGCCTAAATAAACAAGTAGAATTTCGCTAGAAACTCACCATTTTTGGCCATTGATTAATTTGGCGGGAAAATATATTATGCCATTCATTTTGGTAGGGAAAACCTACTAATGTTTATAGTAGAAAGAGATGACAAGAGAAACGCTTAATAGTGATTAAACATTTATTCCCAAGAATGTTTTCCAAATAAATGCCTGGTGAATTCTAGGTGTTTTTGTAGACATATATTGGGTGTAGAATGTTTAGTGGTTGCTAGGCATTTCTATGCATAGATATTGGGTGCAAAAATGCCTGGCAAATGTTAGGTGTCTTTGTGAAGGGACGTTTGGTGCAAAATTGCCCTACGATCGCCATGCGTTTTTGCACAGTGATATTGAGCACGGAGACACCTAGTAATTGCCAAGCAATTTTGTGGAACAATATTGTGCGTAGAAATGCCTAGCGATTGCAAAGCATTCTTGCGAAAGGATATTGGAGAGAAATGATTGGGCGCCACCAAATGTTTCTATGTATGGATATTTTGTGCAAAAAAACCTTATGATTACTAGGTGTCTTTACACAGGGATTTTAGGTGCAAAAACACCTTGTGGTCACTAGGTGTTTTTACATAGGGATTTTAGGTGTATAAACATTTGGCAACTACCAAGCATGTTTTTGCAATTCGCAGAAATGCCTTATGGCCGCTAAGCATTTTTGAGCATGGAATTTAAGTGCAAAAATGCATGGCAATTACTAGGCATTTCTATGTAGGGATTTTAAATGTAGACAAATTTTATGTAGGGATATTAAGTGCAAAAAAACTTGGTAGCCCCTAAACGTTTCTACATAGGGAATTTAGATGCAGAAATGTTTGGCAACTACTAGTTTTGTTTAGGCATAGATATTGGGTGGGGAAATGCCTAGGGATGCCAAGTGTTTCTATGTAAGGAAATTGAAAGTAGAAATGCCAGGTGGCCTTTTAGAGATCTAATGCATGGATCATTGATAAACAAGCTCCCCGCAACCGCTTAACATTTCTAAGAGTGGATATTGGGTGCAAAAATGCTTGTTAACTATTAGGTGCTTCATTTTATAGATGGTAAAAAAAGAAGCTCTTGGCGGTTGCTAAACATTTTAATCAAGGGATGCTCGCTAAAGAATAATTAGTGACCACCAGGTGTTTAAACCCAACGCTCTTCACCATAAAATTGCCTAGCAACCACCAAGAATTATAGTCCCTAGTTGGTCATTTGAAAAGCATAAGGTACTTTGCATCCTTATTTTTTGTTGCAAATTGGGCAAGTTGGAGAAAAGATGTTATGGCCAAAAGTTTGATCTCCAATCTAATTTTGCATTTTGTTTGTTTTTGGTTTAATAAGATATGGATGAGGGATTCATGTTTGGTAGCTTTATTAATATTTGGGATGCTGATGAAAATGAAAGGGTGAAGATTGATATCACAATGTGTAGAGATCCATCAATTGTTCCTATATTTGGACCTTGTGGTGTGGAAAATTACATAGTGGTTTTAATTGAATTTGTGAATGATGATTATGGGTAGCGGAAATTATTCTATCCAATTTCATGTGTGAGATACTACAAGTAGGAATAAAGGGTTTTTGGCCTAGCAAATGTCTGTTGATGAATGATGAAATGGTCAGGACAACAATTAAACAATGTCACATGATAATGGATGGGGTGAATCAAAGAAATGGGTTTCATGTAGGGACAATGCCTTGACAAAAAACTTCCAAGCTAAGGACATTGATGATGTGGAGAATATGGGTAATATAGTTGAGGATTTGCGTAATGAGAAATTACATGGTGAAATGAGTTATATCTTTGAGGATGGTGTGAAAGGGTCTATTGGGAAGTTTGGGTCTGATTCCATGAGTGAGAAGGAAGTGAAAAAAATATTGTGGAAAGCGATCTTGAGGTTAGTGGTGAGGAAAATTTTGAACAAAATAAAGAGGACTACAACCAAAGGAATGCATGTGGGAATGATGATGCAATGTATGGCCATGGTGTGAGGGGGACAAATTCAAATATAACGGGAAGATGTCAATCTTAGTGGCAAAGAGTTGAATATGATCTTGTAAACAATGGTGGGGTTTTCATTGCAAAAGGTTGGGTGGTTGCATGTGACCCATAGGAAGCAATTCTTGATGATCAATTTGGGGAGGACCATGTTGGGCTTTGCATCTTGTATTGTCTTACGACTATGTCAGTAACGATGACCATTTGGAAATGACCATTAGTTCAAACAATTCTTAATTGGTACCCTTTTAAAAAACATTTCATAACATTTAATGAAACCCACATACTAGATGTTGATGGTGGGATCAATTAGTGTAAAGAAAAAGAAATATTCCTTTCATAAGAGGAAGCAAAACATAGTTAATTCTAAGGGTTCCATTTCTAGAATTGAGAAAGTGTTGTTAAAGGAGTTGGTGCATAATGTGGGTGTAGCAAAGTGTTGCACCATGAATTGTTGTCAACATTTTCTTCATGAAAAGATGTTGTTGAGACAAGAGTTTTGGGGTTTGTCATTTGAAGATTGTAAAACATAAGGTTACATATTCTAAGAAGGTTACATATAAAGGGAGATGGAAGCCAACAAAAATTTATCACTATTCAAGGTTTTAAACATTTGTGAAAGTTTGGTACGAGATCATTGGTCTTTCTAGGTCAACATATATGTTGTACAAATTACATAACAAATGAAGTTATTAATTTTTACCACATGGCAACAAAGGTACACATAAATTACGTGTGTCAACTTGGCAAGTCAAATGTTCAGTCATTGATTGACTTGTCTATGGATATTATGTCACATCAAATGAAAGGGATTGGAAATGGTAAACAATATGTGTGACGTCTTTTGCCTAAAACATGGAAGAGTTTGTAGGAATGCAATGATCAAATTAATTATATGGAACAACCAACATTTTTTGTTTCAATCTGGTGACAAATGTGTTGCGGCTGCTAAGTGTTTCTCATGAAAAATTATTTTATGAAAAATTGAAATGGATTTTTGAATGTTTCTTTGGCAACATACATCTATCATGAAGAATCTAATTTTTTTTGTTTTTTTTTATATTTGTGGGTTGGTTTATAAACAAGGAATTGAACATTAGAGGTATTTTCAATTTGCTATGAACAGGTTGAAGAAAAAACACCATCTGAATGTTGATGTGTGAAAGCGAGGGTGACGTGCTCCCAAGTCCCCAAGTTAGCCCCAAGTTGGGCTAACTCACTCAAGTTGTGGAATTTATGGGATTCGGGGCACGCTCCCAACTTCTAGCACTAAAGGGGGTGAGAGGGGCATGCTGAAAGCTCCGGGATAGACTAGGAAGAGGGACAAGCTTACTCAATTACACGGTCATGCATCCAAATCCAACCCACAAATGGGTTAGAACTCATTCTGCACCTTTTTGGTGTTGGGACAAGCCACGGGCTAACTTGGATTCACTTGACTCACCACGACCCGAATTCGGGGGAAGCCACCACCTTCCCCCATATAGTATTCTCTACAGCTCTCCACGGGACTTGCATCCAAATGGCTCTTTTTCCCGAGACTCCCAAAGTGGAGTCCCGAAACTATCTCGGTTTGGACTCCCGGGACTTTGGACGCTCATAGCTCCTCGCCCCAAACTTGGATTGGGACGAAGTCTAAACCAAAGCTGTAGCTCTCCTCGAAAGCTTTCCAACAATGTGTCACACTTTACCTACACGCACTAGAATCGGGTCGATTCTTGACTTCTAGTGGTCGGGAATCAAACTGCCAGTTTGACTCCCGGCCCTTCTTTCGACCATAACTTGTGCTACAAATGTCCAAATGACTCATGCAAGGCCATTTTGGACATTTACACTTCAAGACCTTTCCAACAATATAAAGGACGCCACAGTGCAAGGTGTTTTGACCCTTGAAATTGTGCTCTGAGTTTTTGAGAGTCTTGGAGGACTCCCAAGTCCCATTTTCAGGAGTGTGAATGGTGACCTCACAACTCCTTCAAAGTGGGGTTGCGACAGTTTGTGTTTGTGAAATGCACTATTTGTGAATCCCTGAACAACTTGATATCCAAATTGGGAAAGAATAGTAATGAGGCTTTAAAATATGAAGCAAAGTTAAAAAATCATATCTTGCACTAAAAATCATGTAAAAACTTATACCATACTTGGAAGATAGACTTAATGCGATCAAAAAACGAGTTCTTATGCATTATTCATGACAAGATGGACCATGCAAAAACTGTGTTTCTAAGGTTATAAGTGTGTAACAAAATGATATTTGGGCTTGGATAATTGTTCATTACCCTTATGGGTATGATAACACATGGTCATGGGATGAAAGATATGCATAATATTTTAATGAATTGTGGCCAAACGATCCCAATTTCACAATTGGGTCCTTGCTACGGTTCTTGCGGACTTTAGAGGTGGCCCTAGTTTTAGAGTCGAAATTATTATTTGAACAACCCCTACAAAACTCATTATTTACATGTATGTTGTAAAGGAAATCAAGTTGCATATGCAAATTACGCACCTTAGATCAAATTGTTGGTTTGAATTAACTTTCAATGCCAAGAAATTTGTTGCTTCAAATGGATAATTGTGTTAAAGACAATAAAAAATGGCATTTATTAATGTTTCTATCATTATTGACAACGAGGGATGTGTCTGAGGAGGTCAAATTCGGATTTTTTGTAGTTGGCCATATGCACGAGGATATAGATGGTTACTTTAGCTATTTGTCAAAAAAGTTGAAGGAAGAAAACAATTACATTTTAATAGATTTGATGAAAGCTTTCATGATCTCAAAAGAGAAATCATCCATTCTTCAATTGATTTAGGAAATTCCAGATTTTAAATCTTGGGTCCCAAGTTGTTTGAAGGATGGCCTTGAAACATTGGTAAGGCATATTGATATGCATCTATTTAGATTTTTTGTTGATTCATTAGGTTGGCTAGTGATGCAATACATAGTTTTTCCCACAAATCATGTTTAGAGTCCAATAGATGGGTCTCCAATTAAATTATGGAAAGTTAATCCAAACGGTTCACTGAAGTTGCTTATTAGAGTTCCAAGCCATGTTCCATATTGCCCAATTTGGGGCAATGATGCATTAGGTTAATGGACAAAGAAAAGCTAATAATTTTGGACTATCCAAATACATGGATTTCTAGAAGGTGGGCATTGCGCAAAATTCCACTTATGAAATGAAAATGAAGTTGTATGTGGAGTACTAAGATGATATTTTGTTGCATTTGTGAAGACCATTACTGCCTCAATGTATAATTCTTTTGGAGGGCAGCCTTCAAGCAATTGGACGTCTAACTATGCGAGGGTTTCATTGTTAATTGTGATGGACATTGTTGATCCAAAAGATCCAATTCAAGTTCCTTATTGTGAACCAAAGAACATGAAACCTTTAACTACATACATGCCATTTAGAGATCTTAATGTTGGAGATTTTGTGTTCGTGAACCCCATGATTTAGATTTTGTTCCTTTCTCGATGGGAAAAGCGGAGGGTGATGTTATCAAGGATGAAAAAAATGAATATTTTAAAATGGTGAAAGTTCAATGGTGGGCTCCTATGAAAAAAAGATCAAATTTGGATGGACGACATCTGTATGAAGATTATTGGAATGGGAAATGGAAATGTAATTTAGCAGATCCAAAATAATGGTTTGACATTTCAACTATTTTTTTCTTTTTTTTTTTCTCATAATAATACAACAAACAAAAGTCAAATTAATATTCTTGCTACAACCAATTTGTGAAGGATGTTGGTGACATTGATTAAATTATATTTGCAATTTTTTTATGTCTTTTGTATCATTGTATTGATTGGATTGTGTTGTATGGTTTACAAAAAAGAAAAATTCCAAAATTTATCCATGTACATGATTCTTGAAGAGTAATAATAAATAATATATTTTGTTCCACCTGATCCCTAATATTTGGTGGCCACCAAGTGTCAACTTTCCTACATGGTATGTAAAGCCCCAAAAATAATGGATTTGTTACAACATGAATAATAAAATTACATGCATAGACATTATTTTTATTAATATGTTGTGCCTTGTTTCTATTTCAAAAAATTGAATTTTTATTTTTATTTATTGGGAGCATTTACTTGTGACTTTTTATTTGATAATCTATTATGTATTATCACTTGGTAGGCACCAAGATAAATATCATGTTAATTATATATGGAATTTGAAACATAATAGATTTGTTATTGTATGATTAACATGGATGGATTAAGTTGTTATTGTTAAAAATATAGCATGTCAATATATTAGATTCAAAATATTGAGTTCATTTTTCTCACTTTAAATGGGAGTTGTGTCATTTGGTTTTCATAGCTCACAATTTTTTATGTTTCATTTGGCGACCACCAGGTGTTCAATTATAAGTTAAATTTTTTTATGGTGTATATATATTTGAAAAATATTAATAAAATTTGTGTGATAGTATGATGTTGTAGTTTTGCCAATTTGGCCTCTTTCCTTGTTTCAAATTCAAAGGGTTGAGTCTCTTAATGTTAGATAGAAGCACTAACATTTGACTTTCAATCATTCATGAAAATTCATAATCTTGTCTTAGATTTGATGTGAATTTTTTTAACATAATGTGTACATGGATCTTTTTGGAATTGTTGGTTACAAAGTTGTTTTTATTTGGAAATAATGTAATTGATTGTTTTTATAATATGACATTCACGTCAAAAATGATCATTAATTTGTTAAATCTAGTGACCACTAGATGGATTTCATTCCATCCACCAAGTTGTATAAAGTCCTAAATTAAAATTTTAGTTTTAAATTAATTAAATATGTGTTTAAAAAATAAAATCAATTGCAATTTTTTCTATTGAAAATGAGGTTGATGATAGGGTTGTCATAACATTCGAATGTCCATCATGGTGTGATGTGTTTGTTTGGATGTAAACACAGCCTAGAGTCACATCAAAACAAGGTCAACATAGGTCAAAGCCCATATTGGGCTACTTGGGCCAAGGTTGTCAAAACTAATGCCATAGTTGATGGAACTCTTGAACGATATCAAAGCATGTTTGGTAGCAAAGGGCTATTATCAAAAGCCTAAAATTGATTTTGTAGAGACATTTACTTAATAGTTTTGAATCTATTCATGCGTTCTTGGCCATAATTGTTGCAAAGAATATGGACTTGATTCAAAACTACCTTTTGACATGGTTTTTTATCTGAAAAAATTTATATGGAGCAGCCACAAGGATTCCAAGTTCCTAAATCTATGCAAAAAGTCTATAAATTATTCAAAAGTTTATATGGCTTGTGGCAAGCTTCTCGAGCATGGAATGTTATCTTTCACAAGTTTTTAAAAGATCATAACCTTGAGGTTTTTGAAACAGATCCTTGCTTGTATTGTGGTCATTCTTCTCCCAAATTGATGATTTTAATTTTTGTTGATGATGTTTTTGGGGGTCACACAAATCCTTCCAAATTCATGAACATAATTTAAGATTTTCAAAAGTAGTTTGACATCACATTTGGTGACGTAGGATGTTATATTAGCTTATGGATTATTCAAGATTGAGTCAACCATACTTTAGTCTAATCACGTGATTTTGATTATTTATGTATGTACTCAAGAGCCCATTAATTGGCACTGATCTAAGTGAAAGTACTCAAACTTTTTGTAAATCTCCATGCAAAAAACAAGTTTTATTTACACTAAGCATGCAACTCTTTTATCTCCATAGCACACAGAAGAAGAAATAATAAGAGAACAAAGAAGAAAAGCAATGAATTCATGTAAAAGGTTGATAAAATTCGAAACAGAAAAGAATTTCTAATTTTTTTACATGTGGCACACCTGTGTAAATGAAAGGAATAAAACTTCTTTGGACTTCCACAACCACTTTGCAAACTAAACCACAATAAAAAAGAAAACACTCACACTCCCCCCCCCCCCCCCTCCCAAAACAAAAAAAAATTCGCCCCCTCGGGGG
>Ga0116227_10000881_pt1 | contig 63006 bp, 57 predicted proteins | sample S1TSphgellanicum_FD_89693 | JGI IMG/M metagenome (GOLD analysis project Ga0116227, IMG submission 89693) | Host-associated microbial communities from peat moss isolated from Minnesota, USA - S1T2_Fb - Sphagnum magellanicum MG | ecosystem: Host-associated > Plants > Peat moss > Unclassified... | reverse complement strand
TGTGTTCTGATATGAATAAAACAAGCTTTAAAGAAGAGTTTCACCATTCAATTTGTGAAATTGTTGCCCATCATAAAAAAAATAAAAAAAAATCCCCGCCCATTACCCGCCGGCTAAATGCAGCCCAACCCCATCTCCTAAGTCTCTCCTCTGGCGAGGGTTCCAGGGTTTAGGGTTTACTGGGCTTGTGCAAGAGTTCTAGGGTTTAGGGTTTACTGGGCTTGCGCAAGGGTTCTAGGGTTTAGGGTTTACTGGGCTTCTGCAAGGGTTCTAGGGTTTAGGGTCTAGAGCTCTCTGAGCTTCTCACTGCGTCAGTTTGTTTTTGTGTATCTCGTTTCCCTGGCTCTTCGCAATCTGCGTCCGGTAGTTTCTCTGCGTCTGATATATTTGGGAAAGACGGCGTGCATTTTTCAGTATCTGTCCACTTCTCTTTTCTTCTTGTTAAGCATATGCGTGTGGTTGTATAAATCAGAGGACTCGCGATGCCTGCCACGGGGAAACGGCGACCTGTGGACAGCAAGAAAGAGGATCCAGAGATAGCAGGTTTCGGAGATGAGACGCAACATTTCTTCGAGAGTAGCGATGATGAAGAGCTGTCGGACTCACCCCTTGACTTTTCCATGTAAGATTCTCCCCTATTGCGACTGGGAATTCGTTCATGTAAGTAAATCCATGGGAAGTTGTGTTGGTATTATTTTTCTCTTTAAGGTTCTACAATTTTCCTCTTACGAGATGTGCTAATTACATGAAATTAGGTTTCTTAGCTGAATCTAGGAAATCTTTCACGCTCAATTTCACGGCCAAAATTTTCTATTCCACGCTGATATACTCCATATATGTTAATCAGGCAAGAAGATGGTCGCCTGCGACTACGCCCAGATATCTCTATGGATGGCCCCAAATACATTGGCAAGAAGAGCAGTCGCAAGACAGCTTTTGAAAGTGGTGATTCAGATGAAGATGCAAGTCTTGATGATGAAGATGAGAAGGAGACAGATGGGGAAAATCTGCAGATAAAATTTGATGAAGGCGATGATAATGCACTGGTAGAACACACACACAAACTTGTAGGAATTGTATATTTATATAAGTTTATGGATATTTGGGTTCTCAAGGGTGGCAGATATGGTTCATCTGGATGTGTATAACAACATCTTTTTATGTGTTTTATTTGGGTGTGTTTCCATGGAAGATGGAGGAGTGGCAAGCAAATAATGCAGAAAATGATGAATTGGAAGCATTGAATCGTGAGTATGATGAGATTCGTCAACAAGAAGAGTAATGTGCTCTATCCTCCAATTGTTTTGTAATTGCTAAATCCACAGTTCATGCTTCAGGTCCTTTTCCTTGTGCAGAAAAAACTATCTGCAATGTGCAGATGTGCAGGGGTACTAATGCAGCAGTACACTTCAGAAATTTGAAGTTTTCCCTATTGAAATTGCTGTGTCCTTGACCTATTTCATATAGAAACCAACAGGCAGGATGATATGATTTTTTTCAACATGATTCTCTCCTGGATGTTGTGTCTCCTTTATCATCTCATTGTAAACATATATGTACAAAATGGGTCACGTATGGGAATGGGCTTATAAAAACATCGGTCATGGGGAAAACAGGGAAATGGTGAAGAATTTAAAAGGGCAAAGTGTTGAAGATCATGAGAAGGGTGAAGCTGTTGGCCATCAGAAGGTCAGACTTCATACCTTTTTTCTCTCTGTGATCTCTTGCCTGCCTGCTATTGTCTTCTTGACTTGCATCAATTTTGTAACTGTTCATTATAGACTCCAGGTTACCCTAGCTGAAATTGGTTGGTGCCTGCAGATGTTGTGGGACAGAGCTTTGGAGGTTCGTATTGCGCTGCAGAAAATGGTCCAAGGTGCCAATCAAATGCCAGGGGTAGGTCTACCTATCATTGTACATGCTTTCATGGATATCGAGATGTATCATTTGCCAATGCAAAATGTTGTCCAGAGGAGCATTTGGCGGTGACACTCCATGTTGTTCCTTTGTAGCAGATACTTGGGCTGATGAGGACAGTTCTGCATTCTTGCATGTTCTGATATCTTAGGCTGTACATTGTCAACTTGACTGTTAGTGAACTCCCCATTGTTTCCAGAAATGTGACAGAAAATTCAGGACAGGGAGTTCTGTATAATTGTTTGCGCAAAATTTTGAGCAGATTCTTGTATATTTATTTACACCCACCATCAGTAGCTGATGAAGTCAGTGGGAATTTGGCAGCTAGTCATTGACATTCATGATTTACACGGTGGTCTGATACTTTGTGAGCAACAATCACAAGGTTATGACTACAACACTCTTGTGTGTGTTTTGGTTTGGGTATAACTGATGTAAATGGTTATATCTCAAGTGTTATTGTAGAGTTTGGCTCCGACCTCACAGATATATGTTTTCAACTTGCAGGCCCAAGTCAAAGTTGTTCTGTGTGAAGCTGATCAAAGGATAGAGAAAGCATACCAAATGTTGACAAAGTCTGCTATTTCTGCAATTGATTGCCTTCTTGACCTTAACAAGGTAATCTTAATGCCTAATACCTCATTGACCTGTAAATTTGCCTTCAGAAATCTGTCTGCACTTCAATTTCCTTGTGGCTCTTTGGAGATTAAGCATGTGATGCCCTTTCAGGAATTAAGTTCACAGAAAGTGAATACATGGTTTTGTCGCACGTTTGCAATTGTGAATCACAGTTAGATCCTTCATGATTGATATTTGTGCTGGGTATTGGTGATAGGCATTGATTCAGCAAAACAGTGCAATCACAGAGACATATGCAGCTAGTGTAAATGGTGAGCATCTATCTTTGCTGGCTGTGCTCATGAATTTTTCATGGGATGTTGCAGCATGCTGAAATACAGATGATTGCAACTTGGATTTTTGCAGCTGCTTTTGGGGGTTTACAAATCAGAAAGGTTGTATGCATGCTAATTGGTTGCAGATCTGGTACATCTGACCAGGGACTGGAAAGAGGGAGAGGGGAACACAAGAACTTGTGGAAGTGGAGCAAGGGAAGCCAAGTGTAACTGAGTCAGTATGGAATTGCATCAATTCAGTGCACGCCAGGTGCTTTTCAAACAATCTCACGTGTTCTCCTTTCGATTGCATCCAGATCCTCAGTAAGCAGATATTTGAGATCAGTTTCTGTAATGACCATGTCTGAGAGTCTCTGCTATGTGGATGGATAAGAACTTGTTGACACTCAGAGTTCAAATAGTTTTTTTCTGTTAACAATAGTAGAGAGAACCACATCATTGTTTTCTGACTCTCTAGTGATTTGCACTGTCATTGCTAGTTCAGCAAACTGTGTTGGTATGTTGATTCATGAATATATATGCTTACAACCTCCAGCTCATGGACATCCTACACCCACTGTCAGGAGTTGATGAAGTCAGTGGGGAGTAATGGCAGGCTAGTCACTGCTATTTGTAATGAAGCTGACAGTCTGACACTTTGTGAGTGACACTCATAAGGTCATGACTGCAGTCATTGTCACAGTGTTGTGGAGTTTTCTCTGCAATTTCATATATGTATGTATGATGTTGATTCCATTATTGCACATGTACCTCTCCTAACAGTATGAGGCAACCTTCAACAGCATTGTACCATATCGGAACAATTCAGTGGATAGGTGGCAGCGAAAGACTCAGCTTTCAACAGGTGCAGCTGCTGTGAAGGGCAAGCTACGAGCCTTCAATCAGGTATTGTAGAGTGGCCTTAATGGTCTTAATCCCAAGTAGAGAACCTGCCTTGTCCTTGAAAGATCATCTTCAGAAAGTTTTCCTTGTTGTCTCTCTTCTCTTCCTCTTCTCATTTTGCTCTCTTCTAGGTTTTTCCTCCTCTTTGTGCACCTGTTTCTTCTTGGTTTCCTTGGTAATCTCCATCTCTTTTATGTTTTGTTGAGCTAGCCAGCATTATGCTGAGTCTCCAAGTTACTGCCAGTCTTGTGAAAGAACATCTGTTCGTTGGTTGCATTGACCTCCACCCACTGCTAGGAACTGATGAAACCATTGGGCATGTTGTGATAGATGTTCCCTAACATACAAGTTGCTGTAGAAGGTCACGGAACATGTGTGTGATTTTCACTATTGTTCAAACCACTTCTCAGTTTTTTCTGTGTTTTGAGCATTGAGGTCTTCTCTTTTTCCTCATCACCGACATGTTGTTTGATCTGAACTCTATATCCTTATGATCAGGTAATTTCTAATTTCTATCAGGTTGTCTAACATGATAAGGAAAGAGAAGCTCTGATAATTATGAGGATAATGTTCAATGTCCTACTACTGCTGAATCAGCTGCAACTTGGAAATTCAGATATTTGAGCTTGTCCACTGTACTTGTATACTGTATGTTTTGGTACAGAGCATATCACAGCAGGTGGCTTCAGTTATGAGAGACCCACATAAACTTATTGAGCGGATGCGCTTGCAACAGTCATCAGTGCATGTTCTTGGACAGGTAATTATTGGATTTCACACTGCAGGTTTTGGCAGCCACCATTGTTCTGGTCTGTGACACAATTCTTAGGCATTCTCTTGGGCCTGTCAACTCTGTCTTAGTATTTATGAACTCAGATTGTATATCTCAATGACAACTCAGTTAGTATTTGGTTTCTGCTCCAGCCAAACACTGGGTGTTTCATGAGCAAAAAGAGAGAGCTACTAGCCAGTGGACTGTTTTCAGTGTTTTAAATTTTCTACTGTATTTGGGCTAAAAAACCTGAGTACCAACTGTTGAACTCAATTTGCAGCCAGTTCAGCAGGTGCTGGAGAAAGGCAGATCAAGTGAAGGTGTCTCTGCTGAATGGAATGGAGCTACTGAGGTAAGATCATTGCAACTGTGGGCTTCTTGGGTTTGCTGTGTATACTTACCAACCAGTTGACACATGCACCTTAACACTGGGATTGTTCAAGAAAGAGGTCCATACAGTGAAATTGGTAGTCAATTTGGAATATTGTGTGCTGGTTTGTGTTTCATTAACACAGTCATGTGTGATGCCTGTTTTTCAAAGTAGTTTTGTATATGTGCAACCAGCAGAGTACCTATCTGTTGTGGATAAATCTGTAAACATCGTGTATGTTTTTGGGTAACCAGGAGGGAGGAACATACCAACCAGTGTTTACTGATGGGGTTAGAGAAGGAGTAGACAATGACATGGGGTTATGATCTGCAGAGATTGTCTAGCTTTGGAAAGTGAGTAACATCCTGTTTTGTTTTTCATTCCACCCAAACACGTGAGATGATTTTGGTATGGCAGGCAGATGATGGGAACCCAGAGACATTTGATGACTCTGACTTCTACCAGCAGCTGCTCCGTGAATTTTTGGAGTCTTCTGACACTCTGGGTCTTGGTGGGGGCCCTCTCCTTCTCAGCTTTCTCTTTAGTGGTGAATGCCCAGAGTAAATAAGCAGGTGTTTAAACAAGAGCATGCTGTGACAAGGATGACCAATAAGTGTGGACAAAACCAAACTTGGGTCTGTATTATGTGATAATTAGCTAAGTATTTTGGAAGCATGAGAACCTACAGTTATCAACCATTGTTTATACTCCTGGATCAGTGAGGATTGCCAGATGCTTCTAGCAACTATTGTTTTCTCCCTCCTACTTCATATGCTTACTGATAAATGTTACTTGCAGAGGGCATGGGTCTGCATTCCATGAAAAAACTGCACAATAAAAAGAGGAAAACTGTAGATCGTCGGGCTTCCAAAGGGAGAAAGATACGGTACAGTTTCTTCCTATTGCACCTCTCCTTGTTGCTAGCATACCTATTCTTTCTCAGTATTGCTAGCTATGAACTGGCAATGTGGAAAACCATTCAGTCAGAGGGGTAAATGTCCCAGTTGTCAGCTATCAGAGCTGTAATTTGTTGAAGGTTCATTTCCGTTTCTCTAGAATTTGGATTGGGTTTACTGGGCAAAGGACCTGGTTAGATTGTAACTAATTGTCAGTTCTCCCCGTACATACATAGGTCCAGCCTTGGACCATCAACTACCTTCTAATGCAGGCTTTGCCAATGATGGATTTTTAAGAGGAATTTGACACATGATTTGGATTGATAGGTACACTGTGCACGATCCCTTAGTCAACTTCATGGCACCTGAGCTGATGGTGCTGCCTCCCATGGCCACAAAACTTTTTGCCAACCTCTTTGGTCAGCAAGCACTAGCCTCTTGAGAATGATACTGAATTAGTACTTAGTTCCATAGCTATGTTAGGTTTGGTGCTGTCTGTATGAAAGTGGAAAAGCAGACTGACAGATTCTCACTGGATTATCCATGAAAGCATCAAGGGTCCAGGCGTCATTGGGTATCTAGTTCCTTCTGTGATTTTTGGTTAAACAGTGGACAGTGCTGTGACCTTTGAGGTCACTTTGGTTTCTCATTTCCTGCTTTCTGTTCCTGTAGACTTTGTATTTGTGGAACCTAGAAGGGTGATATGAATTTCAGCTCCAATTTGGGCTTCTTGTGGTGAATTGCAAGCATTAAACAGGTGCAATGAGTTTAATGTGAAGGTGGGCTCAATGCTGTTTAAGGACAAGGTGCCTGAAAGGAAACGTGTTAAAATTTTGACATCAGTTTCAACTTTGGTAGACAATCTCAAACCACTCCCCCTATTTGGACCTCTACTAGTGTTTATAGTATTCAACTCTGTAAGTGCCAATTGTTGCCCCATCCCCACACATAGACATGAAAAATTGGATTGTAAAAAGTGGAAGACCATTTAGATGTCACCACATGAGCCAATCACTATGGTGAGCCAATCAAAAGCAGTTGTTTTGGTGCAAATTAGAAGGATGTATTTCATTCAAAGTAATTTGTACAGGTTGTTATATTTCTGAGGTGGTTGTATTGTTGCTGGTGGAGATGCTCTTAAAGCACAAGATGCTCATTCTGCCAGTGGAGATGTCCTTCAAAGCACAAGATGCGCATTGTGCCAGTGGGGATGTCCTTCAAAGACAAGGTGCTTGACAGGAAAGATAGTTTTCAAATGATTTGAATGTGCCCTATTGTATGGTACGTCAAACTCCCTTTGATGTCCAATGATTGCACTTGTGGGTGCAATGGATTTAAGACTGATCTGTTGAGTGGATTAACGAAGGTTCCATATGATGTAGACAGACATTTCCATTTGTTAATATTCTCAGCGTTCATTGTCTTTGCATGCCAACTCGTGTAAAATGCCTTGGAACTTTTGGAAAGTTAGACAATGGATGGAATAGAATTCATTGGACAATTTGAAAGGGTTGGAAAATGGAGATAGTTGGGAAAGTTGGACTGGATGAAGTTGAAGAAATTGAAAAAAGTTTGAAGTCTTTTTTCTTAATTGTTCCATTTATCATTCAGCAGTTAACATTTTTTGATTTCAGTTTCAAAGTTTTTTGAAAAATCATTTTAAAATTTAAAACATGCTCTAAAAAAAATACAAATGCTTTGATGAACACAAATAAATGAGTAACAAAAACTAAAAGCAAAAAAGCAAGGAATAACAAGTGAAAAAATTTATAAAAACTTTCAGAATTAATATTTATAAAATCCAAGAAAACTCAACAAATGTACAATTACAATGCCTATACGAGCAATGCCTTCAAAAAAAAAAATAATGAAGTGCATGCATCAAGAGAAGCTATCGATGAACAAAAATAAATATTCATAGTCCTTGGAAGATCTGCTTTAAAGAAGGACTGAAATAAAGCAAAAAGAAAATAATTTAAAAAATAAGTTTGACTTTTCAATTAATTTGGTTTATAGCCGATTTGGCTAATCGTTTTGAAGACCAAACAAACAAAAATTACATCTTTTTATGCTTCATAGCCATTTTGGCTACAAAAAAACATAATTTTAAAAAATTAAAAAGAAAGTTACTTTCTGCCTATGTAATAATCCTTGCAAAAATCAGTTTACAATAGTACTGAAATAAAGGAAACAAATATAAAAATTTATTAAACATCATTATAATTATTTATTTATAATTTTTTGGTGTATAGCTATATTTGGCTAATAATTTTGAAGACCATAGAAGATTTTCTACTTCTTTCCTATGTTTGATCACCATTTTGGATACTAATGAGATTAATTTTTTTAAATAATTTTTTTAAATAAAAAATTATATGTAATAATCATGATGATAGTCTTTGGAAAATTCACATACTAATAACAATTAGGACGGAAAAAGAGACAAAAGGTGAAAAGATGGCAGAAAGAAAGCGGAAATTGTTAGGGAATGGGCAAGGATTGACCCATTTTTGGCTCTTGATGAGCTTGTGGTAAAGCCTAACTTTGCTCACTCTCTAGTACATCCACACCAACTTTTTGGAGCTCCCTATGGCACTTTGAGTTATATATTCTTTGAACCTTTGAATTGATATGATTGCATACCATAAACCCCATTCCAACAAAGAATGCCTTAAGTCCATTTAAGGCTATAAACATTTTATAATATTATATGACAAATGAAGGTAAGATAAATGTGTTTTTTCGTTTAAGGCACTAATTCGTGTCTATGAGTCATTTTGCTCTCTTTCAAATCTGATAGCACTTGGAGTTATTCATGCATTTTTCTCAACATTTGTGGAGCGGAAAGGTAGTTGTCTTTAGGCTACTAAAACACGATTTCCTAGCAACAAAAATGATAGTGTTCATAGTGTGTTGGCAAGGTTTCTTTTTGGTGTTTAGTTTTAAGAAAGAAATGAGGTGAAATGTATGTGTTTTTAAAGTACATCTATGAAAATAACAAAACCTTGGTAATGCAATTTTTGAATGATTAGGCCAAATGGATTATGGTAGCTTGTATGTTTTTTTCTAGAGCTCTTACAACTTGTGTAACGTGGTTGTTTTGAGTAAATTAAAACAAGATTATTCGCTACTTGTGTTCTCATATGGTTGTTGGGGAAATTTGTGAAATACATTATTAAGAGGCAATCAATGAAAAAAGATTAATTTTGTTGCATAGCTTTGGGTTGAGTGTTTTCCCAATCACGAATAAATATATGAAGGTCTTGTTATGAGATTAAAGGAAGTTGTTGGAGTGAGGGTGGCCCTATGTAGACAAAACATGATCATTGCTTAAGGAATCTATAGTTGTTTACATTATTTGTAAGCAAAGTGGGTGCACATAAAACAAGGGAGTGTAATTTTATGTGGTGAGTTTGATGTTTGTATGTATGTGTTGTGCCCTTGTTTTTAAATATTAGATTGAATTTTTTTATTATTAATTATGTGAATAACATGTTTTTGGCAATGTGTGTTTTGGCTACATATGAGTTTGCAACTAAAAATTGGAACAAAAACATGTGATGAACATACAATACCATGTGCCTTCAATCACATTATTTGAATTTTTTTGAAAGCAACTATGTAATTTTTCAAGGTTATTAGAATTTGATGTTGAATCTAGGCACAAAAAGTTAATCCATAGAAATTATGTCATTCAATTGATTTATGTTGTAGGAATCAATGGAATTAATCCATGAATTGTTGTGCAAGGAGATTTCATGGTGCAAATCATACACAATGGATTCTTTGCTTGGGCAAAGATTTGCATCAAGGGAAGGGATGACTTTAATGATTGGATAACTAGTTCTACAAATTTTGAGAATTACATTATGTGTTGAACATTGTTTTTGCATTGAAAATAACTATAGCTAAATTATGTGATTATATTCTATGAAATTAGGGTGGGAGGCACTTGAATTTTTAGAACCATAGATGATGATGGAAAATGTGCTCAATTTGTGTCAACTGAACATTGAGAAGATCATGTTCCACATGGGAAATTGTTTAATATGTATTAAAATGACCAGAATTGTTTTAATATGGGGGCAAATGCATGGTAAAGTGGACCACTTTAAAAGTCATAATGGCAATTTTTTTACAATGGTGTTACATTGCACTCTACTATAATTCATAGTTTTTTTTACTAGGTTTTCTACCCAAAATGATAAGCATTAAAAAAACCACTTTGTCAATTTGGATAGATCAATATGGACTTGCCAATGTGACTAGGTCATTTTGATTGACAAAGAGATAGTTAACCATTTGCATGGGTTGAATTTAAAATTAAAATCATTTTTTGGATTATTATTTTTAAAATTAATAGTTAAGTAGGTAGGTAGGTAGGTAGTAAATAGGTATAGGTAGGTCCAAAAAAACCACCTAAGTATGTAGGTGTTAATTTAAATTAACCTAACCTATACCTAATGGTTATACCTAGTGGTTAAACTTAGGTTAAACCTAGTGGCCAAATTTAATGGCTAAACATAATGATTATACTTAATGTCTAAACCTAATGGTTAAACTTTGCATAAACTTAATGATTAAATCTAATGGTTACACTTAGTGGTTAAACTTAGGTAGGTAGGTAGTATGTAGGTAGGTGGGTAGGTAAATAAGTAGGTTCTATGAAGGTGAAAAAATATATGTAGGTAGGTAGGTAAGTAATAAATGGGTGTGTTAAAAGTAAAACTATACTATAGTACTTAGACAAATTAAAATGCATGGGAATAGTGAGTAGGTGTTATGATGTTTATTTTGGACAAACTAGACCAAGGATATTCAATAGAAACAAAGTAAACAATAGTGAAAGATGGTTAGGTGAGGTTAGGATTATCGAAGTTGAATTCAAATTAGTTAATGTGAGAGAATTAAGGAAATTTGAAAATGCTTTGGAGTTCTTTTTATTATCATGGGGATACATAATTTAGAGCAAAAGAGGTTTTTGAAACACGGAATGACTTCAACAAAATGTTTTTATTTTGGTTTCCATGTTTTTTTTCAGAATTTGTTGTTTATATCAATATCTAAAGTGAACTATTGCAAAATTATGATAGATTTAGAATTGTGCAGACACATTTGCTATGAGGAAGTGTTGTTGAATGGTATTTTGGATTGTGTATTTAAATTAGTATATATTATGTGACTAAAAATGAACATGTTAAAAGAAGGAAATTTGAATTCACACAATGTTTGAACATTATAATTTATCATTTAGTGACCATCCTTGGGATGAATTTGGGGTTGAAATTTTGGGTTTTATGACTTGCTTTGCTTTTATTGTCTTCCAAGAAATATAGAAAAATTATTGGGATTTTTTTCTGTTTACTTATGGTTTCATAATCGATGAAGAAAATTATTATGAATTAGATATGAGCAAATAATTGTTATAAAGATTTAAATATGTCGCAAGTTTTTTTCCCCAAAAACAAATGGTAAAATGGCAACAAACATAAATTGAATAGCAATCCAAAATCTACAAAGACAATTAGATCGATAGCCATGCAATAAAATGAAGAAGAAAATGTAGTAGAGGAAGAATTACAATTTGCAAATGATGTAGCATAGTTTCATACTGCATGAAGAATACAATATACTACACCACAAATACCTGGGACAGAGGAGCGACTTGCAAGGTACATGACACCATCTACAAAAATTATGGAACTTTAAAAAACAACAAAGTTGTGAAGCGACCTAGTGTCCAAATGAGGCTACCAATGAAGGCAAAACTTTCGAAAGTCAAACCAAAAGGATGGGGAGACAATGCAATCACAATTACCTTTGCAAATTTGTAATGAAGGGAATGAGAAATAACATAATTGAGTCTATCAACTTAAAGAGATGGTAATTTATACAAATCCAAGGAGATATTATAGATTCATCAAGAAATACAACGAGGAATGGAGATAAGATCCACATACAAAGGTTTTGTTTGGCAATTTGTTTCACCTTAGTACCATCACAATTATGAAGAATGGGATGAAGATTTGGAAAATGATGAAATTGAATAGATATTACCGTAATATGTTGAGACTATATTACAGACTGAAGATCTGGATGAACATGCTTTTATAACTGAAATAATTTATCAAACTAAGATGGAGAATAAAGTTGAATGCAACACTCCACAAATGCTGGCGATTAACATCAAAATACAACTGGTGGAAAATGTTAATGTAATGCATACTAGTGCGTCCAAGATCAAGCACAACCGTCAACCCATATTATTACCAAGAAAACATGTTTGGAATAGATTTGGTCAAAGCACATATGAACAACATAGACTAATAATTAGTCGATGTAACTTTTGTAAACAAAATAATCATTCATTGATGGATTATTCATTCATTGATCGAGACATACGAAATGTAATGATCAATCATTTCCACATCCAAACGTTAGAATAACCAAAATCATGAAGATGATCATAATTTATTGGCCATTCTACAAAACATGGTACCAACAAAACAACTACCAAACTACATAAATATATGCAACACTACTAAAAAAGGTGATGTACAAAGGACACCTTCTAAGGTTAAAATACCCTAAATCACCATACCATTCCATTCCATTCCAAAGATAGTTAAGATCACTACAAGCCACCCTGCTTTAAATAATACAAGATTTGCAACTTACAAATGTACAAAATTTGTGCTTGGATTAAGGAATATAGGACTATTAAATATCATAATTCCACAACATGGTGGCATATAATTTCATGGAGGGATGACTAACCTAATACCATAGTTTTTCACAACATTTATTAATGGGGTGCAAAGAATTAATGATGGCTACATACCCAACCAAAACTATGTTTATGACTACATAAAGAATGATGAAATTCCTACAATACTGTTTCATAATGGTTTTTTGTATAATAAAATTCATATAGAGCTTGTTGAAATTTTACAAGGAAACTATTTTAATGGCTTTTAAGTAGTCTTTATTAATTTTGGTGGCAAAAAATCTATAGTAGTAAACCCTAATGCAGGAATACTAATGAATTTAATTTCAAAAACACATTTCCATAATGTAATCATTATTAAATGAGTACCACCAAATCTTGGAGGAGATCCCCTAAAATCCCTAGAAGGTGTTATAATAACATCTATGCAACCTATATTATTTTATTTTAGGCCTTTTAAGAGACCACTGAATTATTCAAAATATATGTAAGACTTTGATCCAAATGCTCATGTACGAATATTTAAAACCAATATCAAACTTAACAGTGAAATGATAAATGAACAAATAACTAATCTATTCAATTTTACTTTAAAAAATAATGCACATGATTGGTGTAACAACTATATGTGAGATCATCCCAACTGTAGATTCACAAATCTAGAACAAGCCTTTTATAGATTATCGAACTATGTAGAATGATGAACATGTGTATTTATAGCTGAAAAACTTGAAGCAGGAATCCACAAAAAGAGTCAAGTGCTAACACCATAACATTGTGTTTCCACTAACTTTTTTGTTTTTTTTCTCACACCTATATTGAACTACAAAGATCACATATTTTCCTTTTTGGAGTTGTGGTGAAATGATGGCCATGCCTTTATATGATGTTCCTTAATTTTTTTGTTCTCTTCTCCTCATCACTGTATATGTCTTGTCATCATCATTATCACTGTAGCTTGCTCCTTCTTGTCATCATCATCAGTGTCACAACTTTCATTTATTCTTCATGATCATTATGTTTTTTAATGTGTTGTTGTAGTAGGAATAATGTTGTTGTCATTGGTCAACATTTAATTTGACACTTCACATAAATAAAGGGTCATTATGCTTCAAGCATTTTTCATTTCATTTTTCATCATTACAAAAGTTCAATTTGCATTTTTTGTCCTTATTTTTTTCACTTGTCACAAGAGTATAACCAACATATTAATGTTTAGTATTTTGGTTCAATTTTGCTTGTCCTTCAACTATAGGTATGTTTTTTTGTTCTTTTGCTTTTCTTGTATATTCACTATTTTTTAATGTTGTTTTTTATCAATGCAAATTTCTTTTGCTATAATTTTTTTTTTGTAGTTGTAACATGAAACATTTTTTTGCATTATATGTCGGAACAATGTTCATAACCTCTTTTGTATTAGAATTTCCTTTTATGTATTATTGTTGTGTTACATGTTTATTTATCATATTTGAACTCACCATGGACAATGAGGTTTGGGTGGTCATAATGGGGATGATCATCCTACTCATTGAAACTCTTTGTCATGTTTAGGGTTTAGGGCAATTAACATTGCTCCTTTCTAACTCAAATGTTGATCATTTCATTATGTAGACAATCAAGAATGTAAAAGCAAATTTAATATAGGGGATTGTTCAATATGGAAAGGGGAAATCAAGTAGGTTTCAATCCTTACATCACAAATTTAGCATGTGATGTATTAATAATGAAAGTCATACAAAGTTTGTTCATTCATAGGTTTGTACATTTTACGCATGAATGTCATGCATTGAAAACACATTTAACACAAACAAATTTGTTAATGGATGAAGTATGAACCTATGAATGAATGAATGTCACATAGAATTCACATATTCTAATAAATATGTGTTTTCAATGTGTTTTTATTACACGATATTAGTGCGTGAAACGTACAAATTATGATTGAACAAATTTTGCACGAATTCCATTACTAAATCGTGAGATGTTAAGTTTGTGATGCATTTTTTTAATGACAAGGGATACTTGTTATTACCTTGGATAATGACTCTTCACAAAGAAAGGCAACACCATTTAGTTCTTGAGTTGATATATAATAAAAACATAAATGTGGATGACATGTGGTAAAGAATGCTTTTCGCATTTTGAAGAAAAGCTTTAAGGAAATTTAAAGAAAACTGAATTAAATATTAGATTATTCCAAAAAATTTACCTATTTTTGTTTTTTACACAACTTGATTCTTGATAGGAAGGAGGTAAATATTCAAGGTTGTTATAGATTTTGGAGTAGGAGGTGACAAACAACATGTGAAGGAATGTCCCATATAGTATCAATTAATTCGAAGGCACGTGTGGGAACAAAAACATTCAAGTGTAGAGCATCGAAAGTAGTTGGAAATTTACCTTGGAGTTTAATGAAATATAATCTAACATTTATATTACAAATTTTGTAAGTATTATCAACTAGTATCATTGAATTGTCATAGTATGATCTTAGAATATTGGGTGTAAATTGAATGGTTTGGTCATATTTATGCATCAAAGAATCTTAGGTATGATCAACTATCCATTGTTGATATCATTTTCAATGTATTGTGGTCATTTATTTATTAAATATTAGGTTTGAATCTAATGGATTTCCATGATTAAAACCTTTTATGTTTATCATGCCATTACTTTCAAAATACTAAGTTTGAAATTAATGGATCTCCATAATTAGATTCTTTTGTGTCCATCATGCCATTACTTTCAAAGTGTTGGGTTTAAATGATCACCATAATCAAAACCTTATGTATCCATCATGCCATGTTGAATAAAGGAGGTTGGTATGTGATGATTATTTCTTGCAAATGCATGTCCCATGATTTGTGTTAGTTTAATAATTGCTTCCACCATACTTCTTTAAGTTTTGTTTAACTTTTCATCTTTGTGTTTAAAATATTCTAGTTACTACTATAGGATTTCATGTTGAGTTTTTTCATGTTTATTTTCAATTCATAAATTTGTAGCTTGAACATGGTCAAGAGAATCCACAAAGGCCTTTGAGCTCTTCTTTGTTACATCCACCAACTTTTGTTGAATAAGAATTTTTTTCCCTATGAATATATATGTTACCAATGCAACATCTAGTTGAAGTATCATCATATAGAATTGCAGATTTTGTACCTACACGACCTACATTGATGTCTGATCTTGGTGGATGAATTTTGGTTAATTGAGTTGTAGGCATGTAATAAACATGTTGAAATTGTGGTGTTTCCAAGGTTGCTCCTTTATTCGTGGGAAAGTTCACCATCTTAGGTGTAAGAGGGCTTTGTAGAGGAGGATCATGATGTGCAACATCATTTTGATTAATTGGCACTTTGGGTGTTAAAGGATTGTTTTTTACTTGATTCATGAGGTTGCCACCAGCATTGCACTTTGAACAATTATTTGGAGATGGATCAAAATCTTCATGGAAGGGGAATCCATGACCATTTGCTATAACTTCTTATTCTTTGGGAGTTGCAAGGGTGTACACCTTCAAGTTGTTAAGATCCATGAACTCCATGGAATGCATTGGTTGGAACATGGGCTTGGTGTTCATGAATACATCCATCATTTCATAAATGCTTTCATTGAATTGTGTGAACAAATTGATTGCAATTTTGTTCGAAGGAAACATGTTCTAGAACTTTTCGTTATGACTTTTTCTAGCCATATAGTCTTAAATTCACTTGTAATCATTATAAATTACGACCCATTTCTTGCAAGCAAGCTCATTTATGATGTGGGTATGGTGGTTAGATCTCATTTTAGTCATGGATATTTTTTCTATTTCATGATTGTGCTTTCAAAGTAATCTTATGAATCAACTATGTCCAATGAAGCAATGTGTTCATATTTTTTAACCTAAATAGGGATATGGCTTTTTGGTGTTCCGAATTAGGTTGCTTGGGTTTTCTAATGGGTTTCACTTCACTAGTAAAATCATTATTCTATATATATTTTTCTTTTGCCTTTGTTTTGTTTTTTGTTTCTTGAAAATCACACCATGTGTTGTAATTTAATCTTGACATGTGGCAACATTTGGTTAACTAACCCATTATAATTTTGGAATCTAGGACATTTGATTCATATGCTTGGTTGGTTTTAGATCATGCCATGTGGCACAATAATTTTTTTTCACCACATGGCACACTACCATAGGTCAACCTAAACAAATAGGTTGGTAGGCCTAGGTAGGTTTGTATGTAGCTTCAACCTACTTATTTAAATTAAATAACCACATCACAAATTTAACATGTGACAAATTAATGATGAAAATTGTGTGAAGTTTGTGCATTCATAAGTTCATACATTTAAAACACAAATATCATGTGTTGAAAACATGTTTGAGACACGAATAAATGAGTTGATAGATGAAATACAAACTTATGAATGAATGGATGTCACACAAATTTTGCATCTTAATATAAATCCATGTCAAATGTTTTTTCAATGTGTGATATTAGTGTGTGAAATTCACAAATTATGAATGAATGAATTTTGCACAATTTTCATTACTAAGTCATGAAATGTTAAGTTTGTGATGTAAGTAGGTAGGTAAGTAAGTAAGTTAAGGAAGTATGTAATTGAAAGGTAAAAATACCCGAATATTTTCATTTTATTTTGAATTTTTCCTTTGACTTAAATAAATTTTATTGGCTCATCCCAAATGCCTCATTATTTCAACATGGAATTATAATACAAAACTCCTTCTTTATGTAATGTTCAAGATGGAAATATAAAACAAAAAATATGGGATAAAATTTGAAGGTGTAAGTAAGTAAGTAAATAAATAAATAAATAAATAAGTTAGTAAGTAAAGTAAAGTAAGCAAGTAAATGACCAACTAACTAACTAACTAATTAGTTAACTATCTTACTAATTAATTAATTATTCACTTATCAACCTCCCTATTATTTATTATTCCACTATTTATGATAATTTATAACTAGTAACAAGAATTATTATTTAATAGTATTATCAACTAATGAATTAGTTAATAATAATAATTCACCAATAAATTTTAATAATATAATACATATAATTAATGATTATTAAATATTTATGGCCTAAATAATAATAAATTAATTATTCAAATATCAACTAATTAAATAACTAGTAATTAAAACTAACATTAAAACTAACCAAATAATGAATTTCAATGTATTAATTAATAGTTCAAAATAAATAAATAAATAGATAAAATTTTTAAAATAATTATTCAGTAGTTTTAAGTTAATAATTTTCAAATAAATAATAAGGTATCTACTTATCAATTATTATTATTTATTAACTTATAATTGAAAAATAATAATTATTGATTATCATTTATGATTAATGAAAATGATTAATTATTTAATACATATTAATCATAAAATTTAGATACACATGTAATATGGATATTATATATTCCGTACATAAATATTTTAAATAAAAATTTAAAATATTCATAATACATATGTAAATTAAATCTTATGTATGATTGATATAATTTAATATGCTTTAAATATGAACTACATATGATTTGAAAACACCTGTTATACATAACTTCATTGTACACATGTACATTTTAATATATCCCCAAAATTTTAAGAAAAATGTTCAATACACCTTTGTATATCCATAAGATCATTCCATTGAAAGGATGAATAAACTGATAATTGTAACATAATTGCAAAAGTGATTCAAAAAATTAATAACTTGATTTATTGTTACAAATGTTACCATGGTTAATTGCAAATGACAATTAGTAACATATAGTTGTAGACATAGTGGTTGCATTTTGGCCTATTTTTACTAGTGAATGTAATTTGATTGCAATGTTTTGTAATTTAAAAAATGTTCTTATTTGTAAAAATATTTTAAATTTATTTTTTGAATTTCAAGGGAACACGGACAAATGCAACATACTTAGTAGTTGTGAGGTTTGATCATATTATTGTCATAAGTATTGATGTTGTCATACATCTTCATATTTCATTTCCTTTGTTGATGTTGTGATTGCTCCTCTTGTTGCGCCTCGTCTATTCTTTGACACTTGTTTTGCGACTCCTTTTTTTGTGCCCAAGAATGTCATTTTTTCTACAAGTTAGATCGCCCTTTTGTCACGAATTAGAACGTCACATTTCTTCTTTGAAATTCCCATGCATGAGTTTGATGTTCTTCTTTCGGATTGCCACCTATGTCATGTTTATGTGAAGTGTTGCGAAAAATTGTTGTTGTAGTTGTAGTGAGCTTCACCTTGAAGCACACATGTCTTCAAGTTAGGCATAGAGTTAAGTTACCACCGAATTATATATGGTGGATTTTTCAGATATTTGAAAATCTAAGTTTTGGTTAGATGTGATGGTAGCTAACATATGGTGTTACCATAGACTTAACTTGGCAAGCCACATTTGCATCATCCACATAGGACACAAAGCTACCTAACACCAGAATCCAGATGTGTGAAAGTAGGGTTAAGTTAGACATTTTGGGCTTTGAGTTACCTTTGATTTACCTCATGTGTGGCTCAACCTTTATCCAGTTAAAACATAGGTAAGAAGGGACTAGAAGCTAGTGTGAGGGGGAAAGTAAAGGTACATTCACACACGGTGTTAGGGACTCTAGAGTGAGGGGGAAATAAAGGTGCATTCACACTTAGTGTTAGGGACTCTAGTGTTGAGTACCCTAAGACCATGCTAGTCATTTCAGGACTTGCACCTACTTATCATGAACATTTTATGTTAAGCTAGCATTCACTTAGCATTAAGCCATCACCCCATTAAACATTGGGTGCCACCTAAGATGCCACCTAGATTTTTTATTTAACACTGACTTAACATCAAGTGTGAATGCACCGTTAGAAGTAGACCGGGAGGGAGGAGCCGTTGGCTAGCTACTGGTGGCCGGGCCCAGGAAGGGCGCAGGGGTGACGGGACGGGACGGGAAGGATGGGGTGTGGCTAAACGGTCCTGTGCCAAAGCCCCGGTTCAAATTGACTCCTCGCCCCCACATCTCTCCTTCCCAATCCCACCACATCTCACTGTTTTCCGTGCCCTCCCGCGCCCGCCCCTTTTCCCTTGCGCTGCTTTGCTGTGGCTTCAGTTCTGCGGGATCGGATCCAGCTTCTTGCGTTTGTTTCTTTCCGCAGCTGTGTTGAGGAAAGGGGGAGAGAGAAGCCATGCTTTTGCTTGACTTTTGTTATTAGGGTGTCTGTTTTTTGATCCAGAATACGTCATACCTTTTTGTCTTCTTGGTGGTCTGATTGACTGTTGTCTTTTTGTCGCTGTGGTTGGGGGGTGAGGTGGAGGGCGGGGGGGAACTGCATTGGCCAAGGGTTACGCCATACCCCGTTCTCGTTGAGTGGCAATCAAGGTGAGAATCCAAAGAAAGCGAGAGACCATGAACTCGAACGTGCCGCAAGATGTGCAGGCCACGATCGCTAGCATTGTGCAGCCTGCGAACGGGAAACAGCAGAGACCGTCATCGCAGCCGGTTGATAGCCATTCGGTCTCTCGCAGGTTAGTCGAACTCTGGCTTCCATTTCCCCTTTTCTTAAGGACAGAAAGATTCAAGGTCCCGAGATGGACTAGGTTTCTTGTTGGGGTTAGGGTATGTGTTTTGGAGAAAGATAGCATGGGAATTGTAACGTTGAAAATAGGCACAAGCTGATGATGAAAACGTTTTATATACTTTGATGTGATTTCTCTGCAGGTTGCAAGCTGAGTTGATGTCTCTCATGGTATGATGCCCTTCTACAACATTGATCAGGTCACAGACAGGAGTTTGTTTTTTCACTCGGGGGTGGGCTTTTCCTAGGGCTTGCACTTTTTGCATTAGGTTGCTATTTGATACTGTATATTATTTGTGATAATTGCCATCGTCGCTCACTGTCAAGGCTTTTTTGGGTCATTTTTCAGACATGTGGAGATCCAGGCATTTCTGGTTTTCCAGAGGGTGACAATATCTTTTCATGGATTGGTACCATCAAGGGCAGCACTGCTACTGTATATGAGGGGCTTGCCTACAAGTTGACTCTGAAGTTCCCTCCTGACTACCCCTTCAAACCTCCCACTGTCAAATTTGACACACTTTGCTTCCATCCCAATGTTGACCAATATGGCAACATATGCCTTGATATTTTGCAGGTAATCTTCTGCATCCTTTTTTCTAAGGTGGCAAATTTGTACTGAACGATCTGTCAACTTGACTTTATGTAGCATGGAAGCAATGCAACTAACGGGAATTTCTTTGTCAGGATAAATGGTCTTCTGCATATGATGTAAGGACAATCTTGCTCTCAATCCAAAGTCTATTAGCTGGTGAGTATCACAATTAACTTGCATAACCTTTTGTTATTCTGGATCAAATTACTTTTCTTATTCGTTTATCTGTAGCTAACTCGGGGTCCTATCCAGGTGCAAAAAGACCAGTCATTAGCCTGGTTGCAGAGGAGAAATTGTATGCTTTGGTTCCTGGTGCCACTGGACTGATGTTGATGGGAACTGGTGATGACTGCAGAACCAAACAATGACAGCCCCCTGAACAGCTATGCAGCTGCCCTTTGGAATGACCAAGAAGGTGCTTTTGAAAACCTTAAACTAATGGAAGTTCACATCTTTTCCTGTTCTTTCTATACCAAGGTGAGGAGGGAAATGCTCATCTGTAAATCCTGGATTGCAGAGTACAAGAAGGTGATGCGGAAGCAGTACCGGGATGCAGGTGGTGCCTTGCCTTGCTAAGACGGACTATGTTTGTATCTCAACATGAAATATGTTGAGATAACTTTTTCTAGCACATATAGCAGGGCTCTCTGCTAGTGTCGATGGACACGCAGAAGTAATGCTCCTTGTTTCATCAACAATGAGCATCAGCAGCCCCTATGCAGAACTTTTGTCTAAGACAGAGGCTTATATGTGTGTACATTGAACATAGCTGGTAATTCTGGAATATCTGATAAGTTGAGAAATTTTTCTCGTCCTTGAGTGGTGCCATGATAATATTGTGAAATGACTGCACATTGTGTGGTGGTGACCTTTCATGGAGGAGAAACCAAAGGCTCTCTTTCAGTTTCAGTACAAGAATGGCACCTGATTTTGCTGCACAAATGGATTTGTGCAAAGTTGATATAAATCATGTGTTAGAATAGTACGTGAGTTGTCCTGTCGAGGGAAACAATATTCTGTTGAGATCGTAAGTTGCTGTAGTTTTGAACTCTGTTGTGTTGAATAGCCTGTCTTGGTTTATAGAGAAGTGCATAAGAAAACTTACTACAAACAAACAGGGCTCCAAATGTGCTGTTTAGGTCTCTCCATTATGTCTCAAAAACTCATGTGAAAAGTATTTTGCCCTATTTTATTGGCCATTGCAGCTACTGTTGCAGAAGGTGCTCCAGTGTCTCTGGTCAGAGGGAAGAGAGATTGCATCTGGGAAGAATTTACAATGATGGCTTGAACTGGTGGTAATCAATTTGCAGATGGCAGCTGGAGATTGGGCTGCACATTTTATGCTGTGTTTGCTGAGAATTAAGTTTGCATTCAAATTACACAATCATGTGATGCAGTTCTATCTTTCCTGATGACTGTGTTTTGAATATTCCATTGAAGGGAAGAGTTGTTAGTGATTACTTTATCAGCTGCCTTGCTTGTTTTATTTTTGTGTCAACTATAGTTGACTATTTTTTGAGCATTTGTATCATTCAATACAAGATTTGTGAGCAGTTGCATGCAATAGATGGACTCACAATAGATTGCATTGGGCTAAATTTAGGTGCAAAAATGGAATTGGATATGGACAGAGAATGAGAGTGAGATGTAGCTAGAATGAAATCAGGATAAAGCAGAATATGAGATGTAAATCCTCTGCTATAGATTGGGTTGGTGTTTGTTCTAGACCTCCTATTATATTATTAGATCTCATGATTTACATGCAGCTGACATTAGAGGGGCTGTGAGCTTCCTATCACAAGAGGGACTAGTAGATCTCTCCCTTCTTTGGTTCCATCAGTTTTTATTGGATTTTTTGACCCTCAATGGAAAGCAAACTCACAGTCTAAATGAAATGTATAAGTGTCCTCAAATTTACATGCTTTCAAGTGTTGATGTTTAAATATGTTGGATTGAAGCCCCCTAAATGGATGCAGAGTGGAGCTATATGGGATTGAATTTGGATGGGAGATCGAATGGGTTAGAGAAGCAGCCTAAAAGAATGTTCTATTGAAGCCCTCTCTCTAGCTACTTGGATTCCCAATGAAGCTGGGCATTATACCGAAGTTTGGATGAGATAGATTTTGGGCAAAAGAGTCTGAGATGTATCTTGTTTTTAAATGACGAAATTGAAAATGAAAACAATTCCCAAAATGGAAGTCAATTTGAAGGTTTTCAATCGCCAAAAGTGAGAATAAAGAGTAAAAATTGCCAAATTTCTATATTTAGGCTTTTAGAGTTTATCTAAAAATATAGAAGGATGATTAAATATTTGTATTTAATATATGGTTTATAGCTAGGTTAATTTCAACATCGAAACAAGGGGTGTGACCATTGTGGCCTTGCCATTTACATCAAAACATATCTTAAGGCAAAAGAAACAATTATGGAAACTCAAATATTTCACCATTGCAAAAATATAATCTTCAAAAAAATCCTCTAAAATCTTTCAAGATATTATAACTCTATAACTAATCTCAAGTTTCAACACAAGCTAAAATATCATCTTTCAAAAATCCTCATATAAAAATAGACCTGGGGATGGATGAAATCAGGCCAGACGAATAGTGGAGGTAGAGTTATGGGATGAAAATAAGCTAACGTGGATGAAAAATGATTCTGATGCAACTCAGTAGCTGTCCCCCCCCGTGCAGAAGAAAACGCACAAGACGCGTCTTTCACACCCTTCTGTTTGCAGTGAAGAAGGGAAGAAGAATTAGAAGAAGAAGAAGAAAAACGCAGAGAGGGGAACAAACGTAGCTGCTGCTGCTGAGCGTCGCGGATCTCTCCTCTGTCTGTGCTGCTGTTGCTGCTCCCGGGTTCGCGTTCTCCGTCTCTTGGTCGCCAAAATCCGTTATTGTAGCTGGAGTATCCGATCGATCCTGGGAATGATGGTCGAGGTATGTATGGCATTCCGATCTGCATCTTCTTTTAGCCCAGTAAGGGCTGGGCTGCGTCTTTTTCTTGCATTTTGCATCTTAGAAATGACATTCTCTTTGTTCGTAGTCTAGTTCGTTACCCGGGCTCGGACGCATTTCGCAAAGTGTTGATGGCTTGCACTTCGAACTCCCCCATGCATGTGTCAGCTTGTCGCCCGTAGTCTCGGAAGCGTTTCAGCTGGGTTGCTACCCTTGAGAGTGAAGAGACACTCTTGCATCATCAACAACATCGTCATAATCTTGTTCTACTTTGTTCAGTGCTTGAGCAATTCCTGTAGACTTGTGACACTCCAAGTTTGGGAATTAGGGTTTGAGAATGTTTTTGAGAACGTTTTTCGCCCTCCTTTGAATACTAATCGAAAGAAGTTGGGATCCGTACGTTATCGTTTCTCTCACTTCCTTTTGCAGCTGTTGAGGGATCTTCATGTGATTGTGGTTTTTACAGATGCCGGAAGGGGAGATAGGAATTAGGGTTTCGAAGTCCGGTGCCGCCAAAAAGTCGTCAGTTGCTGGCGATCTTCCTCTTTTGGACCTTGAAAACTTTAAGGTGAGCATATTGATATGCTGTTTTGAACAGTCAACTCCTAGATAGCACCAACATGCTGTTGAATCAAACTGGTTTCAGAGCTTAAGCCTTTCACATGTGTTTAGCCAACAATGGTCTTGAACCCTAGTGGAACCTGCAAGGATCATACAGAAGCATTACAAATTCTTTCTACCTAGATGGAACATTTCTTTCTGAAGATTGGTTGGTTTTTGTGTCTCAACAGGGTGAGTTTTCATTTGATGACTTCTTTAAGGACCTGGCAACAGACGTCCTGCCTTTGTTTCAGGATGACAATCCCAAGTCATCAGATAATGGCCAGGGAACTTTCCCAAATGGTGATCTCCAGGAGAATGGTGTGAAGGGAGGTGGCAAATTGGTGGGTGTGCCATTTGTGGAGGCAGAAGCACTTCTTCCTGTATGCAGAGATACACGCAAAGAGCTTGTTGACCTTTGTTATCAGGTACCCAGTCAGACATGTTTTTTATCAATTTTCTTTGATCTATTTGTTCGTATGTGATGACTGTTGTAGGGTTTTAAGGAATGCATGTCTCTTGATGAGCTCTGGAATGATTGGTTTGATGAGGAGGTGTGCCTGAATTCTTTTTATTGGTCTTTGACAATACAGGTGGATGCAAGGTTGGAAACGCTCAAGGAGCATGTCGAAGATTATGATGTGAAGCATGAAACAAAATTTATTGAGGTGAGATGTGTGTGATAAGTTGTATTCACTGGGGTTGGTTAAGTGGTTTAGTATTCTAGTATGAAGTTCATTGAGTGATATTTTGTTGAGGTGAAATGTGTGTGATTGTTCATACTCTCTTTCCATGGTCAAAGGTTTTAGTATTCTAGAACAGAGTCAGTGGCAGCTCAGTAGATATCCGACTCATAAGGATCCTGCTGCTACATGGTTTTGCGGGTGTGTTGTAGCTCCAAGCCTTGAACTTGTTGTGGACTTATGGCCCTGAATGAGCCTGCTGAATTCCAGAGTTTGGACTGTACAGCTGGAGAAGGGAGTGGAGCGCTTGTTTGAAAGCTTCAGCCGCCTTGATTCTCGCATCTCAGGTGTTGGCCAGACAGCTGCCAGGATTGGTGACCATTTACAGGTCCCTTTTTCAGCTCTTGATTCATGTTATAGCACTCTTTGTTTATTATGAGTTCAAACAAAGAATGCTATGAATTGGGGACCATCAATGTTTGTTGCATTCTTTGCTAGACCCTTATCTGTTTTTATTTCAGCATAATCATTGTAAAATGGGTAGCCAAATAAGCAGTGACTGCGACTTGTGCATGTACTGTACAGTCGTTAAGTAATAAGACTGCTATTTGGTTAATCTCAAACTATGTCTCTCTGTTACTTGCATTCCATGGTTATGTTGAAACTGCTAGTGTCAAGTATCAAGTATGCTGTTGAGGGCACATTCTAACCGGAGAGCGAAGTCAATTTCCAACTTACAAGTTTTGAAACTTGTAATTCATTTGAGCTACATCTAATCATTAGACTGTACAGTATTGTATAATGGCATAACATGTTGCATACAGGCAGCCTGATTCCTTTTTTCCTTGGATGATGAAATGGAAAGTGATCCTTGAACCTGGTGGATTGCAGAATGCAGATGCTCAACGGCAAGTTGCAAGTCAAACAATCGACCTAATCAAGGTAAACACACCTCAAATGGCCATGAATTATGGTTTTCTCCAACTTGAATACTGGATCCTCTCTGGTCTATGTTCAGAACTGTTTCTACACAAGGTTTCCATGCCACAGTAGGACCATTGTTGTTCTACTGGAAGATATAATGATACACTGAAAGCTAATTCTTTTGAGCTTTTAATACAACTTGCAAGAGGATTTGTGTGCTGATATTGGGCAAGAGGACAAGCCATGGCAATAATGGAAGTGCTGAGTTAACAGTGATGTTTGGATATGTGTCTGTTGTTCAGTATCTGATGGAGTTCAATGGAAGTCCGGGGGATCTTATGGAGCTCTCATCTTTGTTCTCTGATGATGCTCGGGTTGCAGAAGCAGCAGCTGTAGCACAAAAGCTCCGTAAGCTCAGGGTTCCCTTGTTGCCATTGTATTATGCAACATTATAGGAGGGCAGCAATAGTGCAAACTGAGTAAGAAACTCGAAGAATGTATATGTGAGTTTGAGTAGGATTGTGGTCAGATCGTAGAAGGTTGGATTCATTTAGACAAATTTATTGAAGCTTGATTAGAGAAATCACAGAACATTTATCCTTGCTGTTATGTTGAATGGATTTTCGTTTCTGTGGAAGAGTTATTTCTGTACTATTTGTCTAATGGTGTCAGATATGTGTGCATATAGGATTGATTGCTGAGGAGGGCATTGGTTCACTCGGAGCTGGAATGGGGCAAATTAAAAGTTCTTCAAATGCCAGCCCTGGCCTTGAAGTTGCAGTGTCCAACCTTCAAGACTATTGTAATGGTTGGTGTTGTGTCTTCCTCGATATTTGCTGTCATTTTTTACTATAGGCACTTAGGGCTTCCAGTAGCCTTATGTTGTGTTCTCATAGTACTGATGTATCTTTTTGGAACATTTCTTAATGTTTTGGTCTTTTTGATATTAGAGCTGGAGAACCGTCTGTTGTCACGATTTGATGCGGCATCACAAAAGCGAGAGCTTTCAACTATGGCCGAGTGTGCTAAAATCTTGAGTCAGGTGGGTGGATATCATGTTCTTGTCATGCTTTCCAATTCTGTCTGATGCTTTCAAATTGTTTGTCAAGCTTTCCTTTTGAATTGTGGCAACCTGAGCAGTACATTATTGGAATATTTTATGAACTCAACGGCTTGACCAATTGAAGCTGGAAAGGCAACAAAGTACAAGGTCTGGCGGTATTTTAGCATCATAGATCAGACTGAGCAATGTTTGTGCTTGTGAATTGAAAGTTTCAAGCCATTTCTGGTGTGTTTCTTACAATAGAAGCTTTCTTTTTCACAGTTCAACAGAGGGATGAGTGCAATGCACCGTTATGTGGCATCACGACCCATGTTCATGGATCTGGAGATAATGAATATGGATGCTCGTACTGTCCGTGGTGTTGACACAGTTCAAGGGGCTCCACCCAACCTAATGAAGGGTCTCTCTACTCTTTACAAAGAGATCATAGGTGCGTGATGCTGTTAGTATGCCCTAACCACAACTATGAAGCTACCCACAAGCTACCATATCTCTCCTCAGAGTGTGTAGGAGAACACTCTTTGATCACAATCTTCAATTTATCTGACAAATGTTTGATGGGCATTTTGTGCCCACTAACACTACTTAGCCATAATGATGAACTTTGGAAAAGATTACTGAGTTCTCTCATCTCAGATACTGCAAAGCTGATTTTGCAGTTAGGTTATATCAGTGATGCAGACCTTCAGTTTGGACTTTGGAACAGAAAATTGTAATGTAGTTGCCTCACATTATGCAGTTTTCTCAAAATGAGTTTGGAGGTGTCAAAGCTCCACAAGCACTGGAAACATGTGTGTGTTAATGTGCAATTATGTGTTTTGCCAGAAACTGTAAGGAAAGAGGCAGCCACAGTTGCTGCTGTTTTTCCTTCACCAGATGCAGTCATGGCTATCCTTGTACAGGTGAGTGTCAACACAGAACACTCTTTGGTTTTTATTCTTTGGCAAGCCAAGGATTGATGAGAAGGGGGCTGGCCTTCTGGGCAGAGTTTGAAGAGACGTTTTGAACACATAGGTTAGAGTTAATATTCATGCTTGAGGATTTGTCACCCATACTTTCTTCATGATGTAAGAGGATATTCTTCAGTCTAGTCAAATTACCTGAGAGTCTTGCTTCAAGCATCTATGGGTTTTGTCACTTTATCGATCTATACATAGACTTAAAGAAGGAACAAGTGTATCGAGAAACAGTTTCAACCTGAAGAGCATTGTCTTGGCTTGCAAGTAACTGCCCCTCTTGGATTTCAGTTGAGTGTACAGTTACCTGTGTTCTGTTGTTGCAGAGAGTGTTGGAGCAGCGAGTAGTTGCAGTGTTGGATAAGCTGCTTCCAAAGCCATCCCTCACAAGTCCTCCTCCGATGGAAGAAGGTGGCTATCAGCAGGTACTCTTTACTTATGCACCTCTTGAATCGCAACCTACATGCAACCTCTGTTGTTTCATCTTTGGAGGTAAATCTCACTCAAGGAGGGGATTCAAGTCTTCTCCAGGCCAACTTTTGAAACTGCTTGGAAAGTGCTTTCTGTGGAGCAAATTGACAACCTACTTTTAACAGGGATTCTGAAAAATCTGTCTCCAGTTATGCTGCCAAACACAAATTGCCCTTGTGAGGGATAATGCATGAGTCAAAAGTGCTGCAAACTGATCAAACAATTTGTGCAGTATTTGCGCACACTTGCTGGAGCTTATGAAAAAACACAGGAACTGGCGAAGGAGCTTCACGGGCTTGGATGCGGAGACCTTGATGTCGAAGGTAAGCTCCCCAGAAATCATTTGAGTGGAGAAGGATTTTTTATGTTTCATTATTGACTGCTTGTCATCTGTTTTGTACCTCATGTTTGCCTCACAGGTTTAAGTTGCTGTTGAACTTGTGTTCTTTGCCTGATTTTGGCTGGATTGGCACGATATAACTATCCCTTAGGGTTAGATGCTTGCTTATTCAGTGGGAACTTAAAAGGAAATGAAGATTACACTCAACAAGCTTGTATGGGGATGGGGAAAACATGAAATTTTTTGTTTATTGTCTTGAGTGCTAGCTGACATCACAACTGAGTCTTCCCATTGATTCCAGAAATGCAAATCAGAAACTCCAGACATAAATTTTTTGATGATTGTTTTCCCAACATTTTGAGCAGATTGTTATATTCTTACATACTCACATTATTGAGAGCTGAGGAAGTCAGTGGGGAGTATTGGTCTGATACTTTGTGAGTGATACTCAGAAGGTTACAATTGCTCTCATTCTTGTTCTATTCATTTCAGTTTTTCTGGAATAGGCACAATGCTAGCTTCAAAATGTTATTGTGGAGTTTCCTCTGCAATCCCACAGATATGGACTGGCATGACATGATATCTTTGTTTGATATGGATGGTAATACAGGGCTTGCAGAATCTCTCTTCTCATCACACAGGGAGGATTATCCAGAGATTGAGCATGCTTCATTGAGTCAGCTTTTCCAACACAAGGTGCATGACAACCATGGGTCTCTTAAGTAGGGTCATTTCCATCTTACTAGTCATGGCATTATACGAGGGGTGCCTACATTCTTTTAACCAATTTGTTTCACCTGCTGTCAGCTCCATGTTGGTTAGGTGTGCACTTATGAGCAATCAGCAGCAACTACATGTTTTAGAGGGACAGAAATGAACCCAGAAAGTGGGGTTTCCATTTCTGAGGGGGAAGGTGCATGGATTGAAATTGCAGTATGCAATGAACATGTAATTCAATCTATATAATGACTTCTAAAATACCAACTTACACAGCCAAATATAAATAGTCCATAACAAGGAGTATACTTAAAAGGTTCCTATCAAAATCTTCATTACCTCTCCATTGGGGGCTACTAACAAATTACAGTGTGTGACCTATTACAGATGGCTGAATTGAAATCTGGAGTTGCACAGCCAGCTGATGCAGCTTTCTTACCTCCCACAGCCAGAGCAAACTCTAGAAATGGATCCACGTCTGCTTATGCAACCATTTCTGTGACTGTGGTTGGAGAGTTCGTACATTGGAATGAAGAAGCTGTGGCTCGCTGCAATCTTCTCATGTCTCAGGTACTAATGGGAACTGGGTACTGTATGTCTCCAAACCTCACAGTAGACACCTTTTTAGCCCCTTTTCAAAGTTAATGGAGTCATGAGACATATTTAAGTGATAGCATCCCTTCCAGACATTTTTGTTCTAGATGGAGTCATGATAGGTAGATAGATAGATATATACATATATACATATAGTTTGTGTACAGAAAATATTATTTAAATCCACAATTTTCTGTGTTTTTGTGACTGTTTCAATTGTTATTGCCTTTGAAGTGCAGTGCCTGGTTCATTTGCTTAGCTATTTGTTTAGAATTGGGAGTTTGAGGTGTTTTGTTGTAAGTTAGCAGAGGTATTTCTTGACTACAGTTTGCAATGTCTGGTGCAGGCTGCACCTTTGGCAACAAATGTGAGGGCAGTCTTCCTTTGTCTTCTTGACCAGGTAAACCCCTTAAAGACATGGGAGTCCTTGAGAATGAATACAACTTTGCAATCCTAAGATGTACTATTGTGCTCCAAAAGGAGAGAAAGCAAAGACATATCCTATCAAAGAAGCCAAAAGGACCCATTAGTGCAGATAAAAAGAGAAATGCCACAAATCCTGAGCATGACAGACTGCAACAGATTTGTCAATTCTTTGTTTGTATGTTGGTATGGTCACATTGTTTTATCTTTTTTGCATTATCAACAAAAGTTATGTGCTCAGTTATGCAGGCTAAGTTTCTCATATGCAGGTGAGCCTTTACACTACCGAAGGATTGGAGAGAGCAAAAGATGCACTGAATGAGGCTGCACAACAGCGGAACCTTTATTCAATTGGCTCAACAGTCAGTCGTCGTGTGGCTGCAGCAGCTGCCAATGCGGTGTGTTTCAAGCCCCTTATTGCTGAAAAAGCCAACTGTTCCTTTTTTACTGCTTTTGCTTGAGTTTTAAGTTTCCCTTGTAACATTCTCCCTTACATCTTGTGTGAGTCATGCATCTGCTAGATTTGGTACTAGCAAAATGACTGAATTGCTATAAATTTCAGCATGGCAGGATTTTTGTCCAGGGATGAACCTCCTTTACCTTGATCTTGTGTAAATCTAATTTATACAGGAACCTTTTTCTAGTCATATTGACAGATGAAAGTGGCAGTCAAGCCTCGTTGTTGCTAGCACCTTATGTTGCATGCTGCCTGGTGGCTTACCTTAAGGCTGCTTGATAGCCTTTGATGTTTGTGCCACAACCCCAGTTTGAAAATTTCTACCTTTTGAATGTTCTGGAAGGTAGGAAGTGTTTTGAGTCCATTCTCATTTCTGATGAAGCAGGCTGAGGCAGCAGCAGCAGCAGGGGAGAGAAGTGTTCGTGGGTTCATGGTGGCAGTTCAAAGAGCAACATCCAATGTGGCACTAGTTCAGCAAGTAATATTCTATCAGACCCCAATCCTATATCCTAGCTTCATGATGGCAATCATGAACAATCAAGATATGGTGCTAATGTTGTTCATTTTAGTTGCTACATGCTGTCCTGTGTTAAGGTTTCAATGGATTTCTTGAAGAATGGGAGACATACTCCAATCAGTATATTACTGATGAGCTTAACAATCGGTTGTGTGCCATGGCAGCACTTTGTCAACACAGTTGCTCGGTTGCTGCTTCCTGTGGATGGGGCCCATGCAGCCTGTTGTGAAGAAATGGCTACTGCTATGGCTAATGCTGAGGGAGCTGCCTTGAAAGGTCTCCAAATGTGCATAGACACAATTATGGCTGAGGTAACCCAGAAGCCCAAGTCTTTTTTTCTCCCTCCCTTGTATCACTATTGTGGTGAATGCTATCACCTTCAACAGCATATGAAGATGAGAGGAATTAAGCAGCATATGAGAAAACAGAAAACAATGACATTGTAATATGAGAAGTATTGAGGCTTTGGGTGTTTATGGCTTCCGATCATTTCTGAAGATGATAAACTGTGCTGACAGGTCATGCTATGATTCACATAATATCTTTGGTTTGAACTTGGAACTAAAGATTTCTCAGATCTTAGTTTTCAGTTAGCTTTGACTAGGGCTCATTGTGTGTCTCTATGTGGCAGGTTGAGCGGCTTCTAGCTGCAGAGCAGAAGGCAAATGACTTCAAACCATCGGAAGATGGGAACCCTCCAGACCATCGCCCCACAAATGCATGCACCAAGTAATTCTTTGACCACCCCCCATATGCAACCATGTGTGCAAGTGCAAGTTCTTCTACATGAATTGCTTATCAACATGTGGCCAGACTGATCAATCTTCTTGCTTAAATATTGTAGGAATCCAACCAAATAAGAATGATAAACACTTACTGTGACTGGATCATGGACACCCTGCACTACTATAATGGTCTTGCCAGATAGTTGAATTCTGATGTTTCTTTGTGACCAACTGTGTAATCTCTGCACTTATTGTACTAGCAATGTTTGTGATATCACTCAGGGTGACAGCTTATTTGGAGCATATGTTAGAAGCAGTTTATGGGGCTCTGGAAGGGCTGAACAAGCAAGCTTTCATGACAGAACTAGTACTTCTCTCTCACCCTCAAATGACTGTCCCATTCATGATTTGTGACTTGAATTTGGTTGCCACTTTTGAGTAACAATCAACTGGATGCTAGAGGAAAACAGAAGGATTAGGACATTAACTGACTACATGACAGTTGCAGACATGTAAATGCTGTGTTGGAAATTCTGTTGGGCCAGAAGAGAGAATGTGTGAGGGTTGCTTAACTCTTCAGAGTGGTTGTGGCAGGGAAACAGACTGTACAAGGCTCTTCTTGTACACTGGCAACGCTTCACCTTCAGTGCAAGGTTACTTGCTTCCAACATTTTCTATTTATTCTTTTCACTTCCCCCCTATGCTTGTGTGGTGTCAGAAAGATCCCATGTCAATCTAGTGCTAACAATCAATAGTAGAAACTTGGGAATAGGATGGGCTCCACAATTTATGGCATTTCACCTGCAGGTAATCAACCATTTGCTTTCCTAGAACCCGTTGCTATTATCTAGGTTCACAAGTGGTTTTCAATGCTTCAGAAAACATCTTCAGGTTTTCACTTGGATGGTTTATATGCCCATCACCTTTCTTGATTTTGTCTGATATATCTGCAGTGGGGGACTGCGGTTGAAGCGGGACGTCTCAGAGTATGCAGAATTTGTACGAAGTTTTAAGGCTCCAGCAGTTGATGAAAAGTTTGAGTTACTTGGCACGTGAGTGTCACACTGAAATATGATCCTTGAATCCTCTTATCATATCTGTCCATGATGTATCAAATTCATTCTATTGTTCAAGGATGAATGGTGGTTGGGACCCTATGATGAGTCATAGCTTGTGTCTGGTTAAGTTTTTGTCAGGTGCAAACAGACTAGAGTTGAATTCAACCATGTGACTAAAGCATGTAGATCTGGGCAATGTATAGTGTAACATTCTGCACTATAGATCATTTTATGCACTTATTGTCATTCACCCTACTTGTAGTCATGAATTTGGGTTACTGATTGGTAATGGGGTGGTTCCTACTAGTGAGGGAGGATTGTGTGCTGATGTGGTGGAAACGTTTGCTTGCAGGTTGGTCAATGTGTTTATCGTGGCTCCTGAAAGCTTGCCCACCTTGGTAGATGGCAGTCTGAAGCAAGCTCGAGCAGAAGCAGTTCGGTAATACCCCTCAAACTCTTGATCTGGAAGCACCCACTACATGCATCAAGTCTTGAAGTTTTCTACCTGGGCAGTGGCTATGTCACCATTTTCCACAAGGAGTGAACTGGAACTCATTGATTTTCTAAAATTTCTCTTGTACTAAGCTGAGCATTGTGAGATTTAAAGCACAATTCCCCATGCAGTGCATTTTTAACAGTACCAAAACCATATGTACTACCTGTCATCATGCTGATTTTGGGAAGTTGTTTGGAAATGCAGGTTTATTGAACTGCGGGAGGATTATAAGTCAGCTAAGATTGCAAGTAGATTCTCATCATTAGCTCACTGATGGATGGCATCTCACCTTTTCTCGCATCTTCTTGTAATCTATATGTGTTGTCATAACTAAGCCCATTTGCACTTTTGCCACTTAACTGTTTCGTCAGCTTGCCTCTTTCTCTTTTTGGCTACACATGAATGAATCTTGTGTGCATGCTTTGGTTGCACAAGATGTGAGCTCATTTCTCTGCAATTTGTGACATAACAGTAGACTGAGCCCTTAACCTGTGGAGAAATACTGCACTTTTTCTAAGATTGAGGATCCACAACTGGTCATCACCCAGCCACAGGTGTTGTTGTACATCTAGATCCACACTAGTATCCCAAGCATGTACAGTATTATCTGAGTCGATATTTGTGGTATCTGTATTATTGTGCATTATTGCAAGAATGAGCTTCAATTTCATGATAGGTAGTACTGTGTTAGCCCTTAGCTTTGGAGACTTGGTTTGATAGGTATATTAAGATTTTATATTAGACCAAGACCAAAGCCCTGATTGAAAGCACCCTAAAAAAAAGGGATCCAGGTGATGTTTGTAGGTGGATTGATAGCTGTGGGCCTGGCTACCTCTGGACTTCCACCCCTTGCAGACCCATCTCCCATTTTCCCTACTAACTTGCAATGAGGTCTTAGTTGTTGAGATTTGATTTCAGCTCTTAAGACTCTTCACAGTACAAATTTAATATCAGCATCCCTCCTGAACTTCCATGCTTTGCAGACCCTCTCCCATTCTCACTACTAACTTGTTGACAAGTGAGAGGGTGCTTGGTGTTCAGCTTTGATTTCAGTGCCATGTTGGTAGTTCAGAGTTGATTTCAACAAGACTCTTGACAGTACAAATGGGACATTGCCATCTGTGGACTTCCACCCTTTGCAGACCAATCTGCCATTCTCACTGCTAGATTGTTAGGTAGGGGGTGGGTGTTGTTTGGCTTTGATTTCAGCTTGACTCTTGGTGGTACAAATGGGACATCAATCCCTTGCTGTCCTTTCCTTTTCCTTGCATGCTGTTATTATTTATCCCAACCAATAGATCTTTTGCCATGATCAATCTATACATGTATGTCAACATTGCTTATCCTAACCAATAGGTCCCTTCCATGATGGGTACCTCCATGAAATTTCATGGTGGCAAAGGTGGAGTAGATACTGTTGTAATCAAAACCTAGGAAATGATTCCTCCTTGGAGATGTAGATCTTTAGTTGCTTGTGCAAACGAATTTTGATGATATCTTGCAAGTTTTGGCCATTAAAACATGGGATATGAACGAATTGAAAGTGACCCCCCTTCAATTTTTGTCATTTTCATTATGCAATGAGTCTTGATTATACTTCAAAAGATGCAAGCTTCTTATGTTTAAAGTATTGATGGGGTTAGCTACCTTGTCATTTCCACCCGCGCAAACTAACCTCCCATTCCCACCTCTAACTTGTTATGTGTTGGTGATTGAACATGATATCTAATCTCGGCCTTCAATAGCTAGGATTTTGGAACCTAGCTATCAGCATATGACTTTTGCCATTCCTCTCCCTTTCCCATGCTTCCTTATTGTTGTGCTTAATAGAATCCCGTAAGTTCACAATAATAACTTTGAAGTTTGTGATCTATTTCAAAGTTTCAAATTGTTCTTCTTGATGTCCAAAGTCATCTATCAAAATATCATCAACTTTACATAATAATTTGATGGAAGGAAAGGGAAGGAAAAAAAATGGAAGGAAGATAAAGAAGAGCCCAAGCAATTGGGGTTTCATGAAACCTCGAGATGTAAAAGTAGGTAGAGTTTTTTTTTTAATCAAAGAAAGAGGTGTGCAAAACTTCAAAATAAGTGGGAAATGTGACTTCACTCTCCAATTGCAAGTAATAAGAAAACCCATCCTTCCACCAATAGTGAACCTTCAAAATGGCAATTTTTACTACATGTGCAAACTTTGATGTAGATTTGAACAAAATCACAATTTCAATCCTCAAAAATGTGAGCTACTTATGAGAATCTAATCAAAATGTTTGTATCTCAAATCACCTCATTTAGTGCGGAACTCGTCAAACATCAACTTGTTGAAGTATCTATACAAGTGATCTTAACAAATGGGAATCACATTTTGAAGTTGCCCAGAGGGTATGCTAATAGATCAAAACACTAGAGTTGACTAAGATGCAAAATAAAAATTAAAAAAGCATGGAAGGTAACCTAAAGCATGGAAGGTGACCTTGGTTCTGGGGCATATGTAGGCCTTTAGGAAAACAAGTTGCATTTTCCAATTGACTTTACACACAAAACCCGCAATGAATAATTTCTGATTCTCTTGTTTGCCAAAAAAAAAAATTGCATATTGAAATCTCTTTGTATTCACCGAATCACCACGTGCCATGTGGAGTTACTTTATCCACGTGGTTTTGATGTTCCCTTTTACCCTCTCAATTGTTCATATTCATACCATTGTCCTCAAATATTGTAGGACCTTTACCATTTTGGGCATAAATTAAATTATTTTTCATTTTGCTGAACTTTTGGAAAAATTATTCGTTATTTGTGCTGAAATTTTAATAAATTAAAAAGTTCAACTATCAGGATTTGAATGACAAAACCTTCCATGAGACTTAAAATTGAAGCAATTTAAACACGCTAGACTAGTCCATAAAAATTGATATAATTCTGTTTATTATTTTGTATAATCATTACCACTCAAAAATTTCAGAATTAAAAAACCAAGTGCCGAAGTTAAGATTTTAAATTTAAATAATTATTCAACAGTCTGTTGCTGAAATGGTAAAGGTACTTCCGTAATCATCTATAGATCAAGAAAGACACCTCTTGAAATGCAAGGTGGTCTAAAATGTGCACCGTATTCTGGGATGGATTGCTGCACAGCATCAATCACCCAAAGGCAAGAGCCGATTCTGCATGCTGAATCAGCCATCCTGGTAGATTCTGCCAGCAGAATAAGACCCCATTTGGAAAACTTGATCATAATATTGACAAATATATTACATTGATGAAATGAGCCATTGTGAATGCAATTGTTAGATGATGAAAACTGAAATCCGAAAAGAATGAATGGAACTCACCACATAGATGAAACGACAAACTGGATACAATTTTATATGACATATCAACTCTCCAAATGGATGAAGTTAATCTAACATCAATATATTTCATCTGTATGGAATTTGATGACATGTATGAAATCAATCAATCCATGTTATGAAATGGAACTCAACAAATGGATGAAAATGCATAGCAAGGAAATGATGTGACCAAATGGGTGAAATTTATGATACGAATGACGTCCATAAATCTCATCCTCATTCGTATCAACTCATTGCCCCCAAGGTACAGCATCCTTCAATCAAATCAAATCTGAAATAAAATATGTGTATATGACTCGGGGGACCCCATGTGATTGTGGCCTGAGCTTTAGGGTTTGATTGCACATGCCAAATACTTTTTTATCCCAAGTGCTCGCCATTAGAGTCAAGCTAAGATATATTGTTTGTTGTGCATGGGCGTGGGGAAGAAATGTGGTTGGGACTTGGATAGACTTGAACATATATGCTCAAACTTCAAGTTACATTCAACATTATAAACTAGAGTGCCCGTATTATGGATTAATTTCTTAGGCAATGGTGGAGTCCAAACCCACAAAGAAGATCCAATAAGGTTTGCAAAAGCACTTGAGAATTTTGCCTAGTGTATTTGGATGGCACCATATAGCCATGAATGTCCCTCCTTTTAAAAAAAAGGAGGAATGTTAACATGTACTTCTTAAGAGTGTGAGGGATCTAATGGTCACTTACTTGTAGGTGTAAAAGATCCACTCTTAAAGAGTAGGCGTAAGAACTAGGGTTGGTTCGGTATAAGAATTTTTTATATCTAGTCTTTGCGAATAGGTTTCAGCAAAAATAAAATAAAATAAAATAATATTATGTATATATATATATATATACCAGGTATATTGTAAACAAAAGTGGAAGGGGAAAATTTAGATTTGCTTAATAACCTATCCTTCTATTGCAAACCAAAAATAATAATTATTTCACAACTTATTTTCCTTTTTCAAAAAAAGAAAAGAGCAAAAGGAACTGAAGGGAGGGTTTTTTCAATTCCTTTCCTTCTATAAATAAACGTCAAACTCCAAAGAGCAAAATAAAAAACTTAAACCTTTGATACCAAAGGTGGAGGAGGAAAATCAAGACAAGCAATGGCACCACATTGAAGAGGATGAAAAGTTGTTGCTCAACACAAAACCTAGAAGCTCTTGCCATAGCTCACGACTCACAACAAATTGCAAGGATACTAGAAGAGCCAAAAGGTGAACTCCTTGATATGAGTATTGAAATTGGTATCAAAACCCTAACATTAGATGGATTTAATATTCTTTATTATTTTCTAACCTTAATATCAAGTTGTTTTGGTATCAAGCCAAGTATTTGAACATTAGATATCAAATTGGTCTAGTATTTGATACCATTGTTGATACGAATGTTAACACCAATTGATGACTCTATATATTAGACCAACAATTATGAGAACTCGAAACAAACCCTCCCTCTCCTACATCTCATGATATTCTTTATGTTAAGACTCATGGTAATTTTCACCTTGTCTTTTATGATGGGTAGACTTCATGTGAGTGAGGGAACATTCTCAAAATGTGATGCTAGAGGATAGATCATAATTTAATTATTTTGAAGGGTCTTTTAATAATGTTAAAATTAGTGATAGAAAGGAAATTTTATTATTTCCCCTTTATTTAGGAGGTGAAATTATTTATTTAGTTGAGGTTCTAGAAGGAGGAATAGTGGGAACATAGTTACAACTAAAATAAGACCCTGGGTAAGATTTAAAGGGTTGATGCCACTTTTTGTAAGGAGGAAGGGTGAGCCTCTCTAGGGTGATGGGGAAGTTGAGTGGTTTTTCTCTCTTTCATGAATCATTTTATGTGTGCTTTGTAGAATGATGGTTTGGAACAATGAAGATGTAGATTTTTTAATTTTTATATAGAACCTCAAATCTAGTATTGAGACTGATTTTTTGGATTTCTAAAACCTTTGTGAAAACCAAAGAATTTAGAGTCAAACCGAATTAAAAGTAGGTCCAATTTCATTTTCATTACACACAATTAAAACAAAGTAAAACCATGTAACATAAGTTTGTTCAACTAGTACACACAATATTGTGTAGTTTTGATTATGTATAATTAATCAAATGCAATATAACTTTGCCTAAAATGTAAGGCTAAACTTTTTTTCAATTTATGAAATTATATTTATGCACTTAGAGAACTTGAACCCTGTTTAAAATGGGGGGGGGGAGCAACACCTATTTGAGGCTAGTTACCTAGGTATTGACACTAGTACAAGTCTAGAGACCTAAAAAAACCTACCTATAACTTGGACTTGATGAACATGCCTAAAATCGCAAAAACCTGCCAACACAACACTGGTGGGAACCATGTGTACAACAGAACCATGGTTTCCACCAGTTACGGCATACTAGTTTCAGCATAATAGGCCATCATCACACACGTATGGTTTCCACCAGTTAAGTGTACTAGTTTCAGCATAATAGGCCATCATCACACATGTATTCTCATGTGGCACATGTGTTTCTTTGGTGGTCTTGAGAGTCTTGAGACTGGTAGTTTGGTGTTAATGGAAGGCACTTGACAGAGGGTACATACTAGGTACTTGTTGTCACACAGTGAACCAGCACCATCCACTGGATGTCCATTGTTACTCAGTTGTGGATGAATCTCATCAACTGAGTTAATTTATTGGTTTCACCTTGGTAACTGATTCTATAGGTAGATAGGTAGGAAAATAGGTAACTACAGGTACTAAGTTGATGGTTTATTCATTGGTAAGGAAGGGGCTGCTTTCACTACCTACCTACTAACAACCTGCTTTGTGGGTTGTTATTAAGTAGGTAGTTTTTTAAAAAAAGCAACTGAGCTAACCACCATGGTTAGCTAGGGAGCTGGAACCCCAACAGAAAATTATTTTCTGACCAATTACCATCCATCCTTCATGTTGCCCTGGTGGGTGCTGGTTCACTGTGCCTGGCAGAGAGTCCTTCTTATGAATTTTAGGATTTTCAATATGAAAATGTGTGTGTTTCTTTGACCAATTAACAGACTAGAGTGTTGGGATGGGTAGATACACAAGCAACAAGAAATAAAACAAGCATTCTACATACAAGCAATTGATCTACAAGCATTGTGAGTGAGGCAAGAATTCAAAATGTTGTAATTATCAATGTACATGTACAAAATTTGAGTGCAATTTCACATACAAGCAAATGATATAGCAAGCATTGTGAGTGTTGTGAGAATCCAAAATGTTGTAATTATCAATGTACATGTACAAAATTTGAGTGCAAAATTTCTCTAGATTTGCAACTCATTTGACAACTAACATGTTCAAACTCAAAACTCAATCTTTTCAAATCTATCATGCCAAGAAACTCACATTTGGAGATTAGTTTCATTGCCAAACCACCATTTCAACATATTTATCCTTATGCATTCTCCACATGGAACCTATGAAAGATAGATATATTAGCTTTGAAAAGAGCTTGAGTAGCTTCCTATGATGAAACCATTGACCCAAACAACCTAGCGAAACCAAATCATCATATTGTTACACCACTATGACTATTTGATATTTGCCAATGTGATTTGTGATACAATCCATGTTTTAAAACATGGAACAAACATTAAAACAAGTATGGTATGAGCTATTTCTTAAGACAAGGTTTCTTAAAAAAAAGACACAACATGTTAATATCTTTTGCAACCATTCTGCCATATAGAATATTTATTTGTCGATCAAATTCCCCACATTTCAATGGAGGAATAACAAAAGTTTGATGTGCATACTCCTTCCTCATCATCCCCATAATTGTCAAAACAACAAACAATGTATTAGATAACAACCAATTATTTTTGTGTTGATTCAACAAGCATTGATGGATAATGTGATTTAGGGTTTCAATTGGAACCAAACCAAATGCCCATGTAAGGCCACTAGGAACCCTAGCTTGCAACTATGAACTTTGTTGTGTGTAACAAGTGTTAATTGCATTAACACACTCCCAAGGTTTCTTGGAATAAGATAATTTTAGAAGCAAAAAGTCCTAGCTTTAATAAAAGCAAAACAAATAGCTTGCAAATATGGACAAGGTAAATGGTAGAGACCAATTTGAGACAAAAATGACAAAATGAATTTTTTTTTCATCAATCATGAATGCAGGTTGTTTTACACATGCAAGGAATGACCCAACTTGTAAGAACGAATGTTGTTCCATAAGTGGAAATTTTGAAAAACATTATAATTACAGTGTAAACACAATACACAATGAAGATTATTCGACTATGATTATTTAAGACATAATTGAACTTGGTTTTCCACAAAAAATTGGGCATATCTTGCCACAATCGTTCTATTATTAAATGCAAGATCAAATCCCTTGGCCCCAACCTCTATTAATAAAATAGGATGCAACAAATCAACATGACATCAATCAACAAGGAGTACAAGAATGAAAAAGAGCTATTCGTCAATTCATAAGATAATGGTTGAAACAACAAAAAAGGGGAAAAAGTTTCTTACAAAAATCAATTGTCCACATACATATTAATAATTTGTTTATGGAGGTGAATGGAGCTCACATGCAAAAACCTTTGTTTGAAAAATAACTAAAATACTTCAAGACATGAAACAAGGATATCGATTGAAATCAAGAGAATATGGTATAAGTTATTACCAATTTGGTTAGTAATATGGCATTTTGTAAAGCTACAAACAAAAAAATAAAAAAATAACAACATAATGAATGCTCCTAAACACAACATGGTCAATGACAAATGACTTGACTATTGAGTTGTTTAATAAACAATACAAAAACAATTTAAGAAACATTTGCAAATTAAGGGTTTTAAGAATGAAAAATCTTTTAAATGAAACTTATATATTTGCCATTTGGTAATAATTTAGCTTGCTCCTCAAGACCTTTTTAGACTTTCATGCCTTTGAATATGTTGTTAAATACCTATATCATCTTAAGCAAGGTCAACTTTTGAAGTTTTAAGTTCTTGAAATAGTTGATTGTTTCCATTTGTTTTTTATTCAATGATGTGAAAACAATAATTTAATGTTGGCTTCATCTTCATCCTTGAGCAAATTATGAAACATTCAATAATAGTTAAACATTTCAAGGATAAAATATACATTCAAATTTGACTTTTATAATAACCTTTTTTTTTTAAATGTCAAATGCATTTTTAGCATGGTTCATTTTTTGTGCCATAATGCATTTTTTTGCAAAGTGTCATGCATTCACATTTTATTAACATGCCATAAAATCAACAATATGTCAAATTTGTGATTAGATTTATATTTTCAACTTGAATATGAAGACATCAATATTAAAAAATTATGATATGGATGCATCAAATCTATAGTAATGGATTTTTAAGTTGAAAAATATGGATTGGTTTTTAATCTATGTCTTTTTATAAATGCATTCTTGTGTATGGTTTTTACTCAGATATCTTTTAGGGACTGAATTCATGATATATTGAAACAATAGGAACATAAATGCAAAAAAGTTGTTAGAAAAACTTTAACAAAAAAGTTATGAACTTTTGAACCACCTAAAATGGGCCATATTTTCATAATTCAATCCCATAATAATTTTTTGGTGGATTTTTTTTCTTAGCATGTATGTCAAAAAGTTGTTTAAAATGACTTTTATTTATATGGGTTTTTTTAGTTCATTGATCAACGTGTAATTCCCCATTTAACCAATGATATGATAATAGACTATCATTTTAATTGTACCATATAAACTTTTAAGGATTGGTGTATCCACTAAAAATGAACCACCCTTCTTTGCAACCGCCTTTCAATTACATAATACCTTCATTATTTTTTATTATATAAAATTCTAAATATGGTATGGATTTTATTTCCTTATATGGTGTCATGATCCAAATTATAAAAGGATAACCATTGTCAGTAAACATGTAAAGTGCTATGCCATTTCCATAAGTTTTAGTAACATCAAACAAATCACAATATTAAACATGTTTATATAACTTAAATTTATGTAAAACTCAACATCATAATAGTTACAAGTTAAGGTGGATCACTTTTGATAGCTAAAACATTCCATATTAGTTTGTTTTCCAATGTTAAAATAGTCAAGTATGAATTATGTGATGGAAATTGGACAACTTTGATTCATTGAAAAAACCAACCACTTAAACATCTTTTTAACAATATATGACCAAAAATGATTAAATTAAATAATTTTGAGAAAAGGTCATTAAAAAATACATAAATTTTGCAGGCAATCACAAATCAATGAACCAATTTGTTTACTTTGTTTTAAAGGACTACTGTCCTTTTGCCCAAATTTTTTATTTATAGAAAGGATTTTTTAAAAATTATTACTTTTACTTGCTATAGTTTCCCCAATATATCACATGTTTTTTGTTCATCAATTTTTAATAAATATGGTTTTTTTTTAAGTGTAAGATTTTGCACTAGACTTTTGTATTTTGTTTTGAAAAATGATCACAATTTCAAATCATACCAAAACATGTTAACTATTTTGAAGTTTATTCTTTTGTATTATAAGCTACAACTTTTTTTTAAACACCATTTACATTGCATCACATTTACATGTCATAAAAGTTCATGAACATTTAAAAGACCCAAATTTTCTTTTTTTTTGGAATAACATCGATTTATAATTTTTTTATATTTCGAGTGCTTTTTATGTGTGTCTAATAGTCCCTTCTTATTACAAAAAAAAAACCACATCAAAGAGTTTATATGTTATGAAAATCAAGGGCCCAGTGTGAAACTAGTAATGTTTGATAGAACATCAAGTCAACTTTAAAAGTCTTTTGCTCAAATCAAAAACTCAAAATCAAAATATCCAATGGTTCAATTAGATTTCTCAACATCCATATTAATCATAAAACACAATTTGCCATGATTAACATGCCATTAAAAGGGCACCACATAGGCATGTATAAAAAAAAAGTGTAGTTTTGAACATAATTTGACATGGTTTTTAGGTCATTGCTTCGAGTTAAGTTTTTTTCTTTTAATGTTATGTTTTATTGAATCCATGTAACATGTTTGGAATGAAATTGATAAACAAAAATGCTTTTATATGGAAGTGTGTGATGCCATAACTATCCATATGTAATTACTTCCAAAGCCATTTTTTAATGCTTGTTGTACATTTGCAACACAAATTTATTATGAAAAATTTCAAATTGAGTCCAAAAATCTAAAACTACTTGAATAAGTGGTGTATTGATGATTTTACTAAATGTTCATTGCATCTTAATATATTACACATTGTAAAAAACTATAATGTGACCAAAAAAAAAAAATCACCTTAATTTGCATTGACCTATCATTGACACTATTCAATAGACTAACAAAACATCAATAAATTACTTTTTACTTTATAGCTTGAGTAACTATAAAATATCTTCATGTTTTGTGATAAAAATATTTTTTTGGAAACTATGAAAATTTTGAGATAAAAACATGGATGCCATCAATTGCACCTTAAACTAAAGTCAAACCATACCATTGTTTAAAATCTCCCATTGACATTTGCATTTCAACTCATAGTGGCTAGGCTATGAGTTTTTTGAAAGTAATGGGGTGCAAGTAAGATATTTTGTACATATTTGTTACCTTGTTTTCTATTTGAAAACATAAAAAAATATTTTTTCAAACTTCTAACCTTCCTCTAACATTTCAAAATAAATGAAACTTTTAGTTTTTCTCATGGGCATCTCTAGCCTCCTTCTAGCTTTTCAAAACAATTTGTGTCATATCATTTGGACTTGAAAAAATACAAAAAATATCCTCAACAATTACATCATTTTTTAAGGGTTGAGGATGGTTTTAATTATGAATGCAAACTCAATCAACCAAAAAAATAATATTAGAATGTTCACCACATCAATGTTGAGATACTTGAAAAAAAAACCAAATACTTGCAAAAACATTTCACCTACTTTCAAGTATTTGAACTTTATTTTTCAAACTGTCACAAGTTTTAAGTTTAATTCAAATACTTGCAAGTAGTTTAAAAAATGATTATAACAATTTAGATTTTGAAATCCATGCAAACAAAAATTAAGAAATAATGTACCCACAAAAATATTAATATCCCCATAAATTCATCTATTTATAGTCCTTTTATTTAGGAACCCCAATATTTTGTTACTTACACTACTTTTTGTGTATATTTTACCATGCTTTCACCCAATGTTCATTGCAACAATAGACTCATATGACACAAACATAACCATGAATTTCTCTATTGCAAACAATTCATTGCAAATTAGAATGTTAATGTCATGTGCAAGTTTATAAATATAAGAACATATGTTTTGAATGTTCAAGTCCACCTTCTTCAACTCATTGATCATTTTTATATTTTGTGAGCAAAAGTCTATAAAATGAAGTTGTCATTTTCAACTTAACCTAGTCACCTAAATCTTGTGACATAACATGCAACACATTTGAAACTTGAATATCATGCATAACAATTATCATAAGAAGAAACTACATATTTTCTTGAACAATAGTGGGACTCAACATGCAAAAATTGAAATCCAAGAAAAAGAGATGAATATAAAAGTTTTTAAAGTGATATACAACCTCAAATAAAACCACACAACCCATTATAAAAACAACTTTCTTTTGTATTTCATATATGGGATTGTAAATCAAACAAAAAAATAAGGAAATGTGAGTGATTTTGTTCACAACTGGGGTTTCAAAGAGGTAATAGTGAAATTCACATTGACCAAAACACTAATAACAATGATGATCCCTTGAAGATTACAACTTAAGAATTGTTCCAAACGAGGTGACAAATGAAGCTTGAAAAAACATTGAAATATATTGAAATAGACACTGGTGTTGTAGTATTTTGTGGAGGTGGAATCTAATAATGATGCATAAGTAATGAGCTTGCAATATAACACAAACAACATACAAAATAGGAAAAGAAAAGAAAAGCAAGTGATTGTTGAAACTTGATGAAGCTTGAATAAGGCATCGGTCCTATAGCTTGCTATAATTCTATGGAGATGGAGATTGGCATTAAAATCAAGTGTTGTTCCAAAAGTAAAAGCCTTGCAATACAATACAAACAATAAATAAAAGTTCATTGTAGCCTCTTGCTAGAATGGAGGTAGGCATTGGAGTCTAATGTCATTACAAAAGTAGAAAACATGTAATACAAGACAAACAACAAGGAAAAGTTCACTATAGGCTCTTATGGAGATGGAAGTTGCTATTACAAAAGTAGCAAACTTGCAAGGTAGGAGGATGTTGGGGGTTACCAAGCCAAAACCAAATGTGGTGGCCAAAAAATGGGCCAAAATACTTCCGTAGAATTTTAAAATTGGATGGGCAAACACTTGGAGTAAACCACAAAGAAAAAAGGAAATAGGGTTCATTTGGGCAATTTGGAATGAGGCCATTGTCATTAACACTTGGAAGTTGAAATAAATGAAACCACTGAAAAAAATTGCCAAATGTGTGGGATTAGGGAAGAATAATTGTGTATAAATTCTGGCATTATTGTTTGACATAATGGGCTTGGGATTATTTGCAAAAAATTCTAACAAATATGGTACAAGGATTTGAATAATCTTGAATTGTGGCTACAATGCAATGGAAACATTTCATTTTTGTGGTTGAAACTCCTAGAATATTTCAAAAAATTGAAATTATTTGGTCCCTATTAAGAGGCATCACTTTGTGGTCGTTATAGATTGAGTGGAACAATTTCATTATCAACAATGAGAAATGGCATGAAAAGAAACTACAAACTATCATTTGGAAATCTTTGATTAAGTATGGCAAAGTTGCTTGGGATAGGTACATAAACTTGAGTGGGCTATCTCTAGTCTAAAAGCAGAAATACATGGCACAATTTGATAGATGTTGGGGAAGGAATTGGATTATCCACGTTAGGTTTGGAAGGTTTGTGAAATGGTGACATGATGGGTTTTGTAGATGTTTCATTAATAGAGTCTTTCCTTGAGCACTTGGTTGTGCTACCCTTGTGTTGGGGTTTTTTCTTGCCTTCTCTTCACAATGAATCTCTTCATTTGAGCCAAATTAAAAATTTAAAAAATAGCAAACCTACAATGCAAAACAAACAACAAACAAAATAGTAAAAAGAAAACACATGCAAAGAAGGCAAAACAAAACCAAAAACCAAAGATGTAACCAATAGGTTTAAAAGACAATTAAAGTTTGAATCACAATGTCAAATTATTGCAAGATGAGAAAACAAAAGTTCAAACAAATATGAACAAATTGCAAGAAAAAGAGAAAAAAAAGGATGCAATGCAAAAAGCCGATGAAGATGTGTGCAATGCCAATCCCAAAGCATACCTTATGAATCCTCTCATCTTCACCAACTTGCATACATGAACATGATTACTTCTATGACAGGTTATTAATATGTTTTAGCCATGATTAGATTACTAATGTGTTGTATTATGTGTGAATGGCCCCTTTGATGCTAGCTACCCATCATGGTTGATAATGGTTTAGTTCAAAGCATGTGACCAAAGAAAAAAAAAGACTATAAAAGTGTTAGGGTACTTTCCCTTCACTTTTGCTAACATTTGGTGTGAATTCACCTTTATTTTGAGAATGCCCCCACCCTAGTAGGGCTTTACAATGCACACAATGCCCTATTTAAAAAAGAAGAAGAAGAAGAGTTGAAGCACAAGAGCAGATCTGACCTGACAAGCTGCTGACAACCCCAAGTCAAGCTTACTAGCAATGTCCTCTCTTTTTACTCAATAAACTAGTGTGGCCCGTGCCATTGGCCCAAGTGTTACCACGTCCTCAACTGATTTTTCCTTCCAAAACCTGGTTTTCTGGAATCCCAAATCTTACCAAATAAATTCCATTAAATCCTGCTCATCAAGATCTTTCCAACAACACCAAAGGCAACCCCCAATTCCTTCGAAATTTTGAGCTACGATTTAATATAATTTTTAGTGAAGAAATCGTTCAATATTCAAGAACTTTTGCATCGCAAGTCCAAAAGTCGCTGAACCAAGCCCATGTGCACCCCAACTTGTTGAGAGCTTTCCAACGACATCAAGAACGCAATCTGAAGCATCCTGGTTCAGTGGATCTCATAACTACAAAACAATACAAAACAAAACAATACACAACAAACTACCTTGCTTCATAGATAGATTTGCAAGTATCACTCAAGAGAGATTTCTCCTTCAACCATGAGCTTGCTTGTGAAGGTCAGGAGGCCACTCTTTCAAATGCATGTCACCACCAACATGTCAAGAACTTTTCAAATTTTGGTCTTTGTATTTCAAAGCATGTCGCAGAATTTCACTTCAAAATTGAAGAAACCCTAAACCCATCCATTTTTCTCGGAATACCCATTTGTAAATAGGGTTCATATACTAGGTATCTCATCCATCTACTAGTGCCTCACATGGAACTCACTCACTTCCCCTCTCCCCCCCCCAAATTCCATTGTCAACATACATAATCTTAAAAATGAACCTAATAGGCATGTGCACCTATGTGTTTCAAGGTTTAGGGTTTAGGGTTTTTGGGGTTGCTCTTTAGATACATGATTGCTCTTTAGATGGGCTTCTTGTATTATTATGGAATGTGCCTGGTAGGGCCTATTCCACCTACTAGGAACCCATTTGTACAAAAGTAAAAGAACCTGTTAATTAATATTCTTGGGTTCCCATCTACCTAAAATTCATAAGGCAAAAAATCTACTTTCAGCTGAAGATTCTTTTGGGAAGATTTGATTTCCTTACACTCTAAGATTCTATGCATGTATATTGAAATTCAAGTAACCAAAAATCATTAAAATTTTTGGAAATATCTACCTTTATTTTTTAAATTATGTCTTCAAAAATTCTCAAACTTTTCTTTGGTTCCCTCCAAAAATGGTATAATTTATTTTTTTTAAAAATAAATTTTATAAACATACAAATCATTAGCTTCAATTCCTTTAAATCTTACTAAAATGAGATTCTTAAAAAAAAATTGATTTGAAAGATTATGCAAGAATTGAACTAAAATAAAAGATGTCAATTTAAAAATAAAATAGATTTTAAATATAAAAATTCGTTGTTTTTGAGCTATAAATGTTTTTATTTGATTTGATGTTATTTTAAAAACTTCAATAAGACTTTTATGAAGATTTAATTTTTAAAAATCATAATGAAATTAATTTATAATTGATTAATTTGTTTGTATAAAAATATAAATATTTATTATATATATATATATATATATATATAAAGTCAATCATAGAGAGACAAGGAGGGGGAGTAATAAGTGCATGTGAGTTCATAAATTTTTTTTTAAAAAAAACTTCTATTTTGAGAGGCCTCCCAAAGTTTCACTATTTATTCTGCAATGGGCCAATCAAAATGGGCTCATTGTCACACCAATTTTAATTTTTTTTTATAAATAAAAATTAAAAAAAGTTGAACTTGGAAGCACCACAACTAATTAATACAACTAACCGTAGGTACCATTAGGGTTCCAGTTTAACCATTAGGGTTCCATGCTGGTTCCACTTTTTAGTAGGTGCACGCACTTGTGATGTGAATCCATTATGGTCCAGAATTCAGTTAGGATGGATGACTCAATTGTGGATGAACTTGTCAACTGAGTTAATATCTGGTTTCACCTTGGTAACCCGTTTTGCAAGGAGTAAGTCCTATTTGAACCATGGTTAGAAATCTGGCAAAAGTTTCTTGAATTTTGGTCGAATTATGGCTATTTATTTTTTTATATTTATTTTTCAAAAACATGATTTTAGTAGCACTTTTAATTAATTTTTTAATATATCTTTTTGGGCTATATATAGCCAGGGGTAGGAAAAAAAAAAGGTTGCCCATTACCGCTTGAAGGGACGGCGTGGGGACGGTAACCGGACCTGGTAGGACCCAGGACCACTTGACGTACCCACCGCGTGGAGCCCGTAACCGGACCTGGTAGGACTCAGGACCACTTGACGTAACCACCGCGTGGAGCCCGGAACTGGCACCTGTAGGACCACTTGGCCACTTGACCACTTGACGAAGGAGCGGCGTGGAGGCCGGAACAGGCCCAGGTAGAACCAGTTCTGCGCTTGAGTGCGGGGGAGAAGGAGGACGAGCAGAAGAAGAAGAAGAAGAAGAAGAAGAGACAGACTCCATAGCCAGCAAGCTAGCACAAGGTTTTCTTTCTGTGTTTCTTTTGTCTTGCCTTGAAACAAAAAAATAGAGAATAGCTTGCTTTAGGTTTTGTCTTTTGAAGTATTCGGAGTTTAGGAACAAAGAGAGAGAGAGAGAGAGAGAGAGAGAGAGAGAGAGAGAGAGGTTATCTGTCAGAGGCCGCGACGACGAGTTGAAGAGAAGAGAGAGCGTCCAGTTTCATTCCCCTGTTTTCTTCTTCTTCTTCTTCTTCTTATATTCACTTTTTTTGCTTCATTCAGTGCGTTTAGAGGGGTTCCTCAAGATGCTTGTCGTCCAATTTTCTGAAGCTTCTCCTCCCCCACCAACTGCTCTGATTTGATTTATTTTTTGCTATAGCCACAGCTTGCTTTGGTTCCGAGTTTCACTTTGCTTTTTTACAAAATTGTTCAAAGATTATTAGGTCAGATTTCAGGATCATTCCAAACCCCTGCTCAGATTTGGGGTTGAAGCAAAATGCTAAGATTTAATTCTAGAGGCACACAGACACAGAGAGAGAGAGAGAGAGAGAGAGAGAGAGAGAGAGAGAGAGGATCTGAACAGAACAGAGCTCTCTGATCAATGGAGCTTGTGTTTGTGATGAATCTTTCACTGAGGAGGATGAAGCAGACTGAAGCAGAAATCAAATCTGGATGATGAGCTTTTGGCGCTGAGCATTTGGGAGTCCTTTTTGCAGAATTCTTGTTTTCCTTAGATTTTATTAGGGCTAGTAGTATTCTGAGATGGTTTAGAATGTGTAGTCCTTGAGAGAGAGGATCATCAGAGATCATCTAGTTACATGTGGAGACCATTCTTTTTCCAAGCATGATGATGATTAGGAAGAAGGGCAGCGGCTCATTCTTGTTGGTTGTGATTACCAAGGTTTTAGTATTGTGGGCATGTGTAGTCATGGCAGCAGCAGCACAAGCTGTGACTACTGGCACCCAAGGGAATTGTCCTCTTAATTTCTCGGTCTTATCCAACTTCCCCTATGTAGCTCAGCAGGCAAGACTTCCGATCACACAGGTGCAATGCCTAATTCTACTCGATGCACTGGAAATGGTGCTGTCGGAATACTTGAAACAAACCAATTTCTTTCTGATCCCTGCAAACACTACAGCGGATTGCTCACTGGCTTTCAATTCTGAGCTTGTGTCATTGGGTGCAGCTGCTAATAGCAACTTTGAGACTTCATGTCTTTTCAATTTCTCAGAAATCACACGTGGGCAACAGAATTGCCAGGGAATCCAACAGGTTTCAGATCTCAAGCGCCTTGTCCATCCTGGAAATCTCACTGCTGTTACCCAGTCTTGTGAAGGCGTTCTTGCAAATGCAAATGGAGAAACTGTGCTTTGTGCCGGTTGCATCCGGGCAGTGTCAACATTGGCATTAGACTTACAATCAGCTGCAAATGGGTCACAAGTGGGATGCCTGAACTACACTAGTGTATATGCTGCAGGGTTGGTGAATTCAGCAGGTCCTCTTGATCCATACACTGCAAGGTGTCTTTTCTATCTACTGAACAGCCCCCAGAACAGTCATCGGAACTTAACTGTTCTCTACATTGTGGTTGGAGTGGTAGCTGTGGCAGTTCTGACGATAAGCATCTCATTGTTCTTCCATTTCCGGTTGCAGAAGCGGAGACGCAAGGAGCAGAAGGCATTCATCAAGCATACTACAGACCTTCTAGAAGGCTCGATGAATTCTGATGGGGGTTTAGTCTGGTTTACAATGGATGAGATCAAAGCTGCAACACATAATTTCTCGCGGGGGGCAATTATTGGCTCTGGTGGATTTGGGAATGTGTACAAAGGGGTGCTGAAATCTGGGTCAGAAGTTGCTGTGAAGTGCTTCAAGAATTGTTCTCCAGCAGGTGATGCAGAGTTTGTTCATGAGGTGGAGATGATTTCATCAGTCCGTCATCGTAACCTTGTGGCTCTGAAGGGTTGTTGTGTTGGAAGTGGTGGAGTGGTAGAAGGCCATCAGAGAATCATCATCCTGGATTTCATGCGCAATGGGAGTCTCAAAGACTACCTTTTCAACCCCAATAAGCCAAGCCTAGATTGGCCAACCCGGAAGCAAATCGCAATTGGCATGGCACGAGGAATTGCCTACCTCCATTATGGAGCTCAACCTGCAATCATCCACCGTGACATCAAAGCAAGCAATATTCTTCTTGATGAAAAGTTTGAGGCTCATGTTGCTGACTTTGGGCTAGCAAAATTCACGCCAGAAGGCCAGACTCATATTACGACCAGGGTTGCTGGAACTTTTGGGTATGTATCTCCTGAGTATGCCCTCTATGGCCAAGTTACAGAAAAAAGCGATGTCTACAGCTTTGGTGTAGTTCTATTGGAGCTTATTAGTGCACAGACGGCAGTGAATTCAACATTAGTAGGTATGACACTTATCACAGATTGGGCATGGGCATTAGTGAAATCAGGAAACTGGACCCAAGTCCTTGATGAACGGATGGAGAATAGAGGTTCTGGAGACGATATTGAACGGCTTATCTCAATTGCACTGTTGTGTGCTCATCCCCATGTTGCCTATCGCCCAACTATGAGTGATGCACTGAAATTCTTGGAGGATAACCAACCACTGCCACCTATTCCAGATCGTCCATTGCCCTTAACATCTGAGAGAGAAGAAATTGAGAGTGTTATGGGGTCAACAGGGCAGCTTTTTAGTGATGGTGGATTTCAATCCTTTACAGGCTCTTTTGAGATGAATCTTGTTAGGTAAATTTTTTTGGTTACTGGTTCTATTTTGTTGTGCCAGTTAATAATGAGACCATTAAAGGACAAACCCAGAAGCTTGTTCAATAGTTTTTCCCCTTGGAAAACTCTCCAAGCAATAACCTTTGTCAAATCCTTGTACATTATTCAAGTTTGCTGAATATTATTGGCAACTAATTTTTCTGCTGTTGGGTGTGGGTATACTGAATCCTGGGTTCATCATAGATAGTTCAGCGGGATTGGGGAATGTTGTGGCTAGATTTTTGGAAAACATACGAGAGTTTCAACTAGAGATTTTGTGCTCCAGTTAGAAGGTGTCAAACTTGACATTGAATGGGCTTTTGATTTTAAATATTTTGGAAATTTGTCATTGCCAACTTGTAAGACATGAAATGGTGAAATTCAGTTCTCTTGGATGGGAAGTGATCACAATTTCAAAGATAGCATATGTCAAAGTTCACTATTGATTGTGAACAAGTGTAAGTACATAGTGTGATTCATATTAACTAGTGTGGCCTGTGCCGTTGGCCCAAGTATGAACTGATGTTTCCTTCCAAAACCTGGTTTTTTGGAATCTACTTGAAATTTCAGCGGCAGAAATCACTTAAAAATCAATATCTCCCACATTCTGAATCCAAATCTTACCAAATAAATTCCTTTAAATCCTGCTCATCAAGATCTTTCCAACAACATCAAAGGCACATTCCAGTTCCTCTGAAAATTTCAGCTACAATTTAATTTAATTTTCATTGAAGAAATCATTCAATATTCAAGAACTTCTACACTGCAAGTCCAAATGCTATGAAACCAAGCCCATGCACCCCTCCTCGTCGACAGCTTTCCAAAGAGACCAAGAACACCAAAATGGTTTATTTTGGTTTGGTGGATCTGATAAGTACGAACGAAACAAAACAAACAAACTACCTTCCTTCATAGACAGACATTGTGAGCCATATTGATTTGCCTATCATCAATTTGTTTGGGCACACCATATGGGATATATCTGAGGCATAATTGGGAACATCTTGGGGAACAACCTGGGGATTCAGAGAACCTCATGGGAACATGATGGGAACACATTGGGAACAGGAAAAAAACAATTTTTTTCTTTTTTTCCCCCCTCCCCAAAAAGAAAAAAATACTGGACCCCTCATGAGTGCATGCATGTGAGTGAGTGAGTCTTGCATATTTTGGTCACTTCTTTATCTTTCCCTTATTTTAAGGGGTAGGTATGGAGCAAGGTTGGGGGCATTAATGGAACTTCAGCTTTATGCTACTATGCACTATGATGAAACAATGAAAAAAAAGGCTGATTTTGTGAAAATTAAGTTCCATTTGAATGAAAATATTGAATAACATTGAAGGCAACTTGAATTTAATTCTGATTCAACTAAATACAATTGGATTCATATTCAATTGAATTAAATTCAAATTTCAAAAAAAAGAGAGATGCAAATTGATGCAAAAAGTATTGAAATTTTTGCTCATCACTTTCATCATTTGTAACTATGGTGTTAAAAGAAAAAACAAAACTAACTCTGAAAAGACACAAATCCAAAGAAAAGAAACACCTTTGCATAATCCTTCGTATGGGTCCTTAACATTCCATTTGGAATTGTGAAAACAAAGAAGCACACAAATCTTGGAAATCCACACAACACTTGCAGTATGGCCATGAGGTTTCTTTAAGGTTTTTTGATCGATGTTGGGAGTTTGGCGGGGAGTGAGAGCTGTGGTCCTAAACAAGTCGCGGTTGGTACCTACCTCCAATGAAGCATGGCAATATGTTGTTTGCTTGTTTGCTCACTACAGTAACATCAGAACTGAATCCCCATATCAAGGAGTACACAAAGACGCCAAGACAATCAAATTTCATGCCTCTACAGAAGCGAAGAACCCAAAGAACCTCAAGAACCCTTGGAACCTCTGTAGAGGTTTGTGGATATGGCTGAACAGATATCATAGGAAGGTCACTTACTGACATGTGCTACAAGAGAATGCTCTTCTGCAGCTTCAATATCTTATGCTTCTTGCTTCTGCAACTGAGCAACATAAGAAAGCAATGTAACATACTAAATTTGGAAGGGAGAACAAAACATTTTTGTGCAAAATTAGAGCAATAACCTCATCAATGGCCATAATAATAAGCAAGTCTTAAAACTTTCAAATCATTTGCCTAATCAACTAACTCAAAATCAAGACATTATCACACTAGATCGCTTGTAAATTTTGCAATGACAAAATGAAGATACTAAGTCTTTCCCTATAGTGCAACTTTTTTTAGAATCTAAAGGTGTTTTATTTGAGATCTCAAACTAAGCTCTAATTGTCAATAATATTTTTTTTGTGATTTTGTGATTCTTAATTTTTCTTTGTGAGCATGAGAATCAAATGATCATTTGTCCACAAGTTGACAATCTACAATGTTTTTGTTTCCTACTTTAGACAAATTTGGAGAGGCACATTGAGTATTTGTTAAGATGAGCCTTTCTCATAGTTGTAGATGTAGGTGTACACACATAACAAATTGCCAACTACAATAAAAGCTCATAGCCAAAGTTGTTGAATTGAAGTAGTATCCATATTTTATCAAGACTTTGACTTCAACCAAGTTCAAGAGGTAGTGTTCGAAAGTTGTGAGTTTTTTTCTCTTTCAACGTTGCTATATATTATTTTCTTTGCAAATCTTGGGCATTTAGTTTTGTCCCTTGGGTTTGTTTTCGAATGAATCAATCCACCATGAGGATGGAAGATGTTGTTAAAAAGATGTAGGGGATCCCTTGTTTCCAATTACTCCACCATGAGGGAAAGGATGTTGTTGGAACCCTGTAGGAAATCCCTACAATCTTTTTGCAAGAATATAGACATAGGTTTGGAAAAATCATTCACCTTAAGGTATTAAGTGGTCGATTGTTACTAGTTCATCTAAAGGTTGTAGAAAGAACAACCTATTCCAAAGTTTTTTTTTAGCAAGGTTGGCAAGATGTCATTCATGTTGTTGGATTGGAGAAAGGTGACCATGTCATCATCTCCCTTAAGGCACATTCGAAATTTTAAAAGTATGTCTTTGATGGAAGTGAAGGAATCAAGAAGGAAAACAAGGTTTGCGGCCAAAAACACAAACAACTAGATGCAAGTCCATAGAAGAAAATAGTATTATCTCAAGTCTTCGATCAACCTCATGTTTAGCAAGCAAAAACACAAAGTTGCAATGTTGACGAGGTCAACGGCAGGACCTCTAGGTCCAAAAAGATGATGAGAAATTGTTTCAATTCATGCTCTATGTTTCCAACTTTCGTCAAATACTTGGCTCCCTACAATATATATTCTTCTGCAAGGAATTCGTCATATCTGGTGAGAAATCTTTGGACGTGTTGATGATGACAAACCAAAACCATGAATGAAAGAACATATTAAACAATTGGATTTACAAATGTCAGGCATGTTTAAATTTATAAGAGGAGCTTCAAAAGAGTCAAAAAGATGATTGATACTCACATTAATGCTAACAAGCATATTGCCTAATTTGTAGGAGATTCCACATTGCTTCATGCAACAACATGGAGATTTTTTCCAAAAATGTGTAAATATGACATGTCCAAGTGGCAAATAATGGTCGGTAAAGTGTGGATGGTGTGCCCATTTCCAAGATTCTAGGGGCTACTTTACAACTGGATGGATTACATTTGCAGTCAATAATGAGTTCAAGGTTGACAACAAGCTCCTCTTCACAATCACCTCACCATCTAGGATCGTTGTGAAAGTTTTTGGGACGCTAGAAGCAATGGTGAATGTTGATGACAAGGCTAATGAAGATGATTCTGAGAATGACATTGAGGAGGAAGATATTATAGATGATGAAGACTACAAGGAGAAGGATGAAGAGGACAAGGATGATAATGATGATGACAAGTGGTCAGGTTAGCAAGTAAAAATGAAAAACACTCTTATCAAGATGATTCCATGGTGTTGATTAGTTCTAACGAAAATGAAGATGATGAAAAATTACCCAAGAGCCAAACCCCATGGTTACATCAACACATTAGCTAAGAAAATGTTTCAAAACTAGATGGTTGCAACCAAATCTGTGAATTACAATACAAGTGCCATTCAAACCCAACTTAACAAGTTATGAAGCTAAATTGAAATGTCTTATGTTGCCAATGTCATCAATGTTTTGCTATAGATACAATAAGAATTACAACATTAGAATGTCTATTGAAGAGGTGGTAATAATGAAAAAGGGTTTTTTTTTCACCGAATAATGGGTGTCACATGGATTTGGTAGCCATTTCTTAGCTTCAGGAAGACGTATGGAGCCAATGAGAAGTCCTTGTCTACACTTTCCCACCTGCAACAATAGCAAATCAATATCAATCTTGAAAAACAATTCTTGTTCCAGTTCCCTTGATGAAAAAGAGTGAAGTCAAATTACACCTTCTTAGTTCTATTTTTAAGCTTGTTACCATGAGTATTAGGGATTGATTATGAACATTGAAGCCCATAGAAGCACTCAAAATACTATCATGAGAAATTTTCAGAAGTGAAATTTGCATGGAATTTTTCAAACTTGGCACATGATGCAAATACTTTGTAGTCTATGCAATTATAATTGAAAAGGTGAAATGCTACCTGTATTTGGTCACCAAAAAATGGACAAAGAGAGAAATCTCTAACTTGGCCAAGTTCATGCCCAAGCACAACCGGGGCCCAGCACCAAATGCTACAAAAGAGAACGGCTTTATAGGCTCCTATAGAATCATTACAACAACAAAGAAAATTAAAATCAATGTAAAATCAAGAGATGTAGCCACCTAATCTAAAATTGACCTTAAAACCTAAACCTAACACATCTACTTCAGATATGTTGGCACATTTTTTGCAGATAGAGAGAAGTTGGGCAATTTGAGCATATACTAATCAAAAGTGGGAATGTTGCACAAGCCAACCATCTAGAGAGATGCTTTTTCTTTCTTATGACCCACAATGTTTTCTTTAGGCTTGGACACCACTCACCTCAAACCGAGAGGGTTGAAATTCTAATGGGTCTTTGAAAAGGGCTGGATCATGATGTCCAGCACGCAAATCCATAAACACCTTCCACCCCTTCTTCACGTGGAATCCTATCAATGAATTCCAACAATTTCATGACATGTTATATACACAGGACCATACTTGCCAATCCATGTCAAATATGAAAGCAAGTTTTGAAAACAAAAAAACAAAGCACATGTCAAAGGACAAAAGAAAAATGCACCATTGATGTCTATGTCATTGTTGGCTTCTCTTGGGAGCCATTGCATGAAACTTGACAACCTTAAGGTCTCACTCAGTACCTACATTTAGAGCAACCCATCCCAAATTCACTCAACTTACTATCATTTTTACAAATGTTTTTGCAAATCTGGACATGCAAAAGAGTCTCTAGCTAAAAGAGTTCCAAAAGGTCAACGTGCCATCACCAATATGAAAAGTGTCAGGGTGTTCTTTGAACATTGTTGTTGTCTAGCCTTCTTCCTCAAAAGATTCATCTCTGCATCTTGGCTACAAACAAGAATGGAACTGCAAAAAAAAATCTACTGTAGAAAACATAAGGAAGGTGGCTACTAGCAAATTCCAAACCTTCAAGGTGTATGGCATGCTACTGGCTTCCTCCCATGTCAACAATGCATCTGGGTTTACTTTCTTTCGTAGAATCTCCTCATGTTCCTCCTGAACACAAGTTGTTGGATGCACAGCAGGTGGACACAAACTCAGACGAGGATCCCTTATTATACATACACCCCAAAACAAAACAAAAGCACCAAAAAAAAAATCCTTCAGTCAAAGCTGCCTGGAAAATGGGGTAGAAACCATAAGATCAAAGCTCACCCGCAATGTCTCTTGCACCAAAGGATTGTCCTCCAAATACTTAAGAAGCCACATGATTGTGATGGAAGATGTTTCATGACCAGCAAACATCATGAGAACCAGGTTGTCCAAAAGCTGCAAATCTGATTGCTTTTCAGCCTCATTCTGTAATGCTTCACAGTCTACAAGGTGTTGGATGAAGTCATCATGCTTCTCCTGACCACTTCGCCTTCGTTCCACAACTTGCAACAGTGTCTTGCACATGCGCTCATGAGCCTGGCAACAGCTATTAAAATTCATTGATCAGTCTCCTTGGCAAAACCATAGACCTCTAAACTAAACCTTGCACATTTATCACATGTTGCCATGATCAATATGTTGGCAATGCCAAAAACCATGAACACTGAATCCCCATGAACCACTCAAATGTTGCTTTTCGTAAAACCTCAATTCTGATCCTGGCACTAGCACCAAAAATTGCTCTGCCAATCTGCACACTAAACTGTAGTCCATCATCCAATGAGATCATAAAAAGATTGCTAAACAGAATCCTCATGAGGTTTGCATCTTGCAAATCTGGGCATAACAGGTTTATTGTGAATGTAGAGAGAGGCACCTTGATAGCACGGTAGTATCGGCCTCTGAGCCACATGAAAGGGATGCTTGCAATACCATCCATGAGGTACATGAAATTGGCTTTGATGCACTCAAAGTCAGGGTCGCCAGGTTTCCAGCTCGTCATCATGTACACAATGTTGTCCAATGCATACTGAGCATCACAAAATTGCAGCCAAATCATTTTAGTCTAATGACAATTGATGCATAATCCTAGCAGATGAAAGATGCCGTCAGATATGTTGTTAGAGTGTAACCCACATTCCTTCCATGCTTACAACCTGAGTAGAAATTGAGAGGGACCAATAACAATGATAGAGATTTGAGATTCCAACAACCAACAACATATCAGTGAGCAGGGAAAAAGAGGAGACAACAGACCCCAAGAACTTAAAAAACTCACAGAAACACAATTCAGGAAATGAATTGAGCAAAAGATGGCAAATGGGCAGTCACATGCAGTTGCTGGTTCCAGTGACCCACATGTGGGATTGCAATATTCATGAGGTAAATTAGCCACAAAGAGAATCCAGAAAAAACAATGCACAACATGAACAACCAGCAGACCATAGGGGTGAATGGAGAAAGACATTTACATCTGCTGCTTCATCAATGACACACACTGTACGTCCCTCCCATTTGCTCAAATTGGTGATGGCAGTTTCCTGAAACTTGGTGAAATTCCTGCGCAATCCATCCATGGAAAGAGGCTCACCAAACTGCTTCCGCATCTTTCTATGCAGCTCTTCATCAGCAAAGAACATGGAATTTTCTCCAAGGATCCTTCCTGTGGACTTGAATTGCTGCACACCCCCTCACATCCCATCATCATAAATCACATTCCCACAATCCATGAAAAATGGGCGATGAATCCAGAGTGCAAGGCAAAGAGACCTATCTGATGCACCCACAAGAACAAGACTGCTTCTTCTTCTGTTTGCTGCACAGAGTGTTGCAATGGATCCAGAAGGGGAGGGAGAATTCTAAGCCTGCTGGAGGTTCAGATACACATCTGGTGCGAGATACTGCAGAAAGAAAAACAAAACTCGGTAGTAAACCCAAAAACCCGCACACACGCACACACGCACACATACGCTACCTTGTAGGTGAAGAGTGTATGCTCGCCCAGCATGACTGTCTTGAATGCCTGTGGTCCGTGAAAGAACACACCCGTCATGCCGATAATGTTTGTCCTCCACACAGGTCCGTATCTGCTAAGGCGCAACATGCAACAAAATCGTGAAGAATCCTAAACCCCACCCACAAAGTTGTTTCCTGCAATCTCTGGAACTCTCCGACCTTCACAGATTTGTGGGTGGGGTACCTGGCATATCGCTTGGCAAGAAAACCATAAAGTCCTTGCGGATGGTTCTTCACATCAGACAAGAAAGAAAACGTCTCGCCAATGATCGGCCAACCAAGGCTTCCAGGCGGCATTTTGGTGCTTGTAAGCCTCGTACCATCGACGACTCCAGCAGCAGCAGCTCCTCCTCCTGCTGCGCCAGCTCGAGCTTGTTGCCATTTCGTCAACAGAACCCAAAGTGCCAGGAAGCCCGCCAACGCAGCCAACAAAGTAATTGCGACATCATTCTCCGCAAAACCCATTACCTGCATTTCCTTCCACAATCTCCTCGCATCTCCAGCTCTATACCTCTTCTGTTTTGTCTCCAAAACTCTCAAGCTTCCAAAACATCATGAACCCGGGAACCTGATCATATCTACCCAAGTTCCTCGGATCTGCAGGCAACCCATTGTGGTCAGCTCACAGAATTCATGCACAAATCATGGAACTGCAATTCTTGCTTCTAGTGTGATGATAATGATCCTCCTATGATTCTTCATCCAGAATCTCTGTGTGTTGCTGCAGTGGATCCGTGAGATTTCTTCGTGAAGAATGATCTCTCTGTTTCTGCAGTAAGTAAATCCATGAGATTCCTTCATCCAGAATCCCTCTGGTTCTGCAGTACACCATGAGAGTGGGTCTAACTAGTACCTGAGGACAAACAAGGTTGCAGAATTCAGGATGCCAATAAAAATAGCACCAAAATGATGCAGCAATTGGCGGGGGATGGTGCAGCAGATTGGCATCTCCAGATATGGGACAGAAGAAGAAGAAGAAGAAGAAGAAGATGCTTGCCAAAGAAAGACAGCCAACAACTGTTGAGAGATTGAGCAAAAGGGTATTTTTCTTTTTGTGTGTAAGGGGGTGGAATTGCAATGAGGAGGATCTTGTTTCTGGCAGCAAAGATCCAGGAAGAGCTTGGAAGCTTGCACGTCCTTCCTGATTTTCTGTTCCTTCATGCCATGATCGCACCACCCCTGTGGCAGGCAAGGAAGGGGGGGTATGCAGCGTTGATTCTTCAAAGAACCTCCGGTTCCTTGAACTTCCCCCCAAAGTCGGCATCAAAGAACCGTTTCTTCCGGGGCACTTCCCACCCCAGAATCAAAAGGATCGGCCAGTGCCGGGTATTTCAAAAAAGGGCAGAACAAACAGATCTGGCCAGAGTCAAAAGAATCGGCCAGTGCCGGGTATTTCAAAAAAGAGGGGGCAGAATAAACAGAACTGGCCAGAGTCAAAAGAATCGGCCAGTGCCGGGTATTTCAAAAAAGAGGGGGCAGAATCAAAAGAACTGGCCAGAATCAAAGGAATCGGCCAGTGCCGGGTATTTCAAAAAAGAGGGGGCAGAATCAAAAGAACTGGTGGTTCCGGGTATTTCCAACCTCCTCAACCAACCCAACTTGGTTTTCATTATTGACCTCCCAAAATAAGTAGGTTAGGTTTGTAGGCTAAGGACCCGGAATAGGGCCACCCTGGGAATCAGGGACCATCATGAGGCGGGAGGCGAGAGCATGGGACCTAAATTCTCAGAATCGCCCTGTTCAAGGTCCTTACACCTTACCCAGTGTGAACATATATATAAGGTTCCTAAAAACTAGAGACCTTATGAATTTTTTAGGAACCTTATAGTTAAGGTACCTCCTTCAAAGAAACTTTCCTAAGGGAAGGCACCCTCCATGTATACTGGATAAATTTTTGCCAGTTCTTTCATGTATAGGGTAAAGACCTATGTGCAAGGACCACCCCTAATCTGAGGGTCATAGCCTCAAGGGCAGTAGCCTGAGGGTGTAGTAAGTAAGCCAACAAAATAGGGGAGGCCCTTGGGAACAAGCCTTCTCCCCCCCCCCCACCCCCAAACACAAAGCATGGAAGGGGCTTTTTTATTGAAATGGTGGAAGGTGTTGTGCATGTGATGGACAGAAGGGCCCTTCATTTCATCTGAAGGATGAAGCTAATATGCACAATTACAGCCCTCTGAAAGAAATTTTTAAAAGTGGTTATGATATATAAATTTTTAAAAATCAAAAAAAATCTAAGAATCAATGCTAATATATGACCAAAATTCTCAAAAAAATCGAAGAATTTACCAAATGGTCTTCAATTAATTTGCCAATCTATCTATGAGTGAAGGTAGTGGGAGCAGGGGTGCATGGGCTTGGTTTTCTTTGATTTCAATTTTTTCAAAAACCTGACTCTTATTTTTAAAATCAAATAACCACCCAACTCTTGTCAAGACATCATGCGATTAGTTTTTTTTTAGGGTTTTTTTTTTAGGGTTTTTTTTTTTT
>Ga0116227_10000880_pt1 | contig 63086 bp, 43 predicted proteins | sample S1TSphgellanicum_FD_89693 | JGI IMG/M metagenome (GOLD analysis project Ga0116227, IMG submission 89693) | Host-associated microbial communities from peat moss isolated from Minnesota, USA - S1T2_Fb - Sphagnum magellanicum MG | ecosystem: Host-associated > Plants > Peat moss > Unclassified... | reverse complement strand
TTGCTTCTTTTCTTCGTTCGTGTTTTTTTTTCCCCTTTTTTCTTTTGTTTGGCACTTCTTCTTTTTCCCCTTTTTTTTCAGTTTATGAACCCCCCCCCCCCCTTTTTTTTTGCAAGTATGGAAGAGTTGTCCAAATTCAAGTTCTTCAAACAAGACTTGGAAGGTGGGAATTTCTTTTTCAATCTTTGTTTGTTGATGAGTTCTTTTACTTATCCATGTTGTTGGGAAATGGTGGTTGACAATGTGTTTATTTATTGTGTGTAAGAATTATTTAGACATTGTACATTTATTATACACATGGCATCTCACTTTTACACATTGCAATTCATTTACACAATTGCAATGTGTATTTTTTCAACACATTGCATCCTTTTTTAATTTTTCTTTCAATTGCCTATAAATGTTTAGGTTGATTTTCATATAGCTAGCAAAATCTTATTTTGGCAAAAAACATGTTTATTTCTAATTTCTCCTTTATGGTAGGTAATATTCTAGTAGAAAATGGGGGAGTCAAATCAAAATGAAAATTTAATTTTGATTAAAGAAAATCAAACCAATGAAAATGAAAATCAAATGTACATTAAATAACATGTGGAATTAGAAAGTGAAAATGTACAAACATAAAATAATAGAATTGAAGAAAATGGGGAACAAATAATGAAAAAAAATTTGCATATGTTATGATAATACTGTAAATATTTTAAATCCAAGAATTAAAGAAAAAAATGATTAATAACTTGTTATAAAACTTATGGTATAATTAATCTTAAGAAACATGTAGATGCAAATCATTTTATAATTGCAAAGAAATTTGAAGAAGAAATTAACAACAATGAAATAATAGGAAGTGTTGAAAGACAACCTACAAAGAAAAGGTGAAATATTTCAACAAATGCAGTATCTTTCTTTTTTGTTGTAAAAAAAACCTTTCAAAAAGGATGATGTGTAGCAAAAAGACTTTTTACAAGACCTTGGCCATTTGATTGTGAAAAATAACTTATCAATATTGCAATTTGTTGAAAGTGTATGGTTTAAGTGTTTAATATTACATTCTTTTCTTAGAGTTGTGCTCCCTTCAAGAAAATAATATTATCAAGATATTACCTAACTTGGTGGAAAAAACGAAACAAATAAATGGTTTGCCAAAATTAACAAATTGTACTTCTGCCACAATAAACTTTGAATTGTGGATGTCAAAAGGCGCACATGATATATTTGCTATTGTTATAAACTTTTTGGGATCTGATTAGCAACCTAAATAAGTAATTATTAGTTTGTTTGAAGCAACAAAAACTACTGGACAAGCATTAGCTAACAATTTGATAAAATTGTTTGAATTAAGAAACAAAATCATTGCTTATGTTAAAGATGAAGGCTCAAATTTAAATATTCCAGTGAAGATAAAGGTGATTATTTAATCTACTATAATTTTTTTCTAGAACTATTGTCTTTTCTATTTCTTATTGATTTGTTTTAGTTAGATTTTTTAACATTGAAAGTTTTAATTTGTTTATAGATTTGTCAGCAAAATCATTATTTTTTAGGAAGCATTGCAATTCAAAGATGTTATTAGTCTTTGTTATAGTAGGTAGACTATTGTCAAAATAAATGGAACAATGCCTCCTTTTCTTACTTGGCACATCTATAAAATAATTGTGGACTTTTTATTTCTTGTTGTGATTGATTGTGTTTTAAACTAATCTAAGAGCCATTGGTTGTTTTTTGATGCATTATAGTTTGCCATTACTATGTGTTTAAAATTTAGGGAAAAATTTACAAACCTATCTACCTTAATTAGTTTGATTGATGATGATTATAGGATAGTTTTTGAGTTATTTTCATTTGCTTCCAACATTAAAAGAAAAGTCTGTGGTGCTTTGAATTCTTTTTCTTTCTTTAAAAAAAAAATTTGAAAAAAGAAAAACTCACAACATGTTGTTTTTTATGCTAGACCCTAATTCAAAAACCTTCATCTAATATCTTCTTTTGTTGGCTAAAAGGAAGGTGTAAGTATTGTGGATGAATACAATAGGAAAATTTTATATCCTATGCTTTTGAAGTGTTATCGTCATTTGCATTCAATGATAGAATCTATGGATGTGTAAATCAAACAGGTGATGAATATTTTAATTTGATAGTTTTCAACAGACTGCATCCACAAGTGAACCATCAAAAGAACTTATCATCGAGGAATTATTGATTTTCAAACATTACCAAGTGGATCCCAAAGACATCAAGTGTCCTCTTCAATGGTGGTGAAAACATGAAGCCATGTTTCTTACATTTGATTTTTTGGCTCAACAAATAGGCATTGTAAGGTCATAAATTGAAACAAAAAGAATTTTTTCTTTAACGAACATACTTACAAACCTAAGGTTATGTCGTTGACATCAAAAAACTTAGAAAATTTGATTTTTGTGAGCAAAAATTGACCAAGTGATCTTAGAGATGTATGTAAACTACCTTTCAATTTAGTATAACTAATTCAAACAGATTTAGGTGTTGAAAAGGAGTTAAAAGAATTTGAAAGTTCATTTGAATGATTTGAAATAGTGGACATATAAAGTGATGATTTTTGTTTTTAGAATTATCATTTTTTTGTGCAAATTTGTCATTTTTGAACATTAAAAATCAGTTTTTGAGATAATAAAATTTGTAATAATCAGTATGCGAAAACTAGCTTTGTAAACTAACTAATATCACATGTTTGAAAATTAGTGCTTTGAAACCTAGGTGAAATTATTTTTTGCAGATTTTTGAAATCTTGTTAGGGTCTTGAAAATATGTAAATAAATATTTTTAAAAGAATCGGGTCAAGTCTTTCAAAAAAGTCTCATACCTGGACCCAATGGTTTTCATAAAAACTAGAAACCTGCCCAATAATGGTCTTAACATTAAAAACAACCTTGTGCACTTGCACTCATTACACCCTTTCCAAAGGTACCAAGAGCATGGTAGGGCCATTGTGGTTTGGGACATCTTAATGTGATAAACAAACAACCTTCCTTAATATATAGATTTTGGTACAAATTTCAATTCAAAAAGTTTCCAAATAAGAGTTCTATTAAAGTTTTTAATTCATGTTTTAATTTCAGTACAATAAATGATTTTAAATATAAAAAATAAAAATTGAAGTTGAACATTCATAAGTTTTTTATTAAAAAAATCTACATAATTTTTACATCAAGGTGAAAATGACAAAAAAAAACTAGTTGAAAATTGGATTTTTTTCCTCATAAATATTCCACATTGTTGAACAACTTTTTATGTATTATGTTTGCCATTTATTTTCTTACCTTATAATATTATAATAGTTTAGATTACACAACACAAAACCACCAAATTCATGTGCTTTTTTATATATGTGTGTGTTTTGCTTATATTACTTTGTGTTTTATTGTCATCCAAAACCATAAACTAAAATGAGCAACAATGTTGTCAATAAAAAAAAAAATCATAATTAAATTTCAAACTCATTATTAATTGTGATAGCTAGGATGCAATTGCACCTTGGAAATGGTTATAGGTTTATGTCACTACTTAAGACATGTTACATATCTATGGTAATATTGCAAATTGTTGATTGTAAAACAAAACCACCAAATTTAGTTTCATTTCAAGTGTGAATTTTTTCTTGAGAAGATATGACAATTAAATTTGACCATTTTTTTTCTAAATTGTAATACAAATTATAATTTCATTTAATACACTAAGAAATAGGTATTTATAAGTTATATATTTAGACATTGTCAAAAGCTTAAATTATAGAGCAAAGTGCATGAATTTGATATATTCCATTTTCACAAAATCTTGAATTCCTTTTGATTGAACAATTTTTGACCTCCAATAAAAACAAGATATTTAATTTTCAAGTCAATTGGAAATTGACCCTATACTAAATGTGACAAAATGTTCCATATTATATTGGTTGATATTTGCAAGCAACTATGGTGTCATTGATAAAGGTTTTTGTTTTCTTCTTTGTAACAAAACTTGACCAACAAGCTAGTGTTCCCAAGGGTGGTGGCAAGACTGAACACAATATCATGGCCACAAAAGAGGTAAATCTTAATCTATTAGGGGGCACTTGCAATATTTCCTTCCAAGCAAGCAATTAGGTAACAAGGTCCATCATTTCTAAATGTATCTCCTATTTGTTAAATGTTTCATTTGGATTTTGAGTGAATTCATTGTTTTCACTTAATAGGACCTAATGGGGATCCATTGGATTCACCGGTCCACTAAACAAGGACTAGTGGACTACACCCACATTTTGTAGTAGTGGTGTTCGATGTGAATGGCTGACTATGTGAGATATCATATCTAGAATCTAAAAAGAAATGGAGACCAATAATTCCTACATTGAGATGTGGAAACAAATTTGTAAACCTTTGACCCAATTTTTATGAATTCTTGGAGTTGTTTAGTTCTTGGTTTGATTTTTGTGTTTGGTCAACAACAACCAAACATAACCTAAAACTCGTGGTCCAATTTCTAATAAGGGAAAAGAGTGGGGTCAATCCTATGTTTGTGTGTGGTGTTGAAAAATGTTTGGAAATATTCATTCCCCATTTGTTAAATCCGCATTGAAAGTTGGTTTTGAAAAACATGAAGAAGGTTTCGACCAAAAGTAGGCTTGGGTTTAGGTAGGTAGGTCCAATTAATAATACCTTGTTAATAGACAATTGCCTTTATAAATGCATTGATAATGTATCTATTTCCTACATCTTACCCCACCCATTTAATAGTGAGATAGAGGATAACTACTTATTAGAGAAGGTTTGCCCTTACTTGGTTGGATTGTCTAAATGTCCAAGTACTTAAAAATACGTTGGATTGAATCCACATGGGCAACAATGACTTACAACACAAAATGTAAACTAGGAATCCATAAAAGATTTTGCTTGGTCTTTATTCTTCAATTCTAAATTGTAAACCTTACAACTTTAACTTCCATGCATTTGCATTTTCTCATAATTTTGTGATGCAACTATATAAATGTTGTATGAGTGCAAAAGGCATTGTGTTTAATTAATTATGTGTTTAGGAATTTGTGGATGAGTAGGGGTATGCAAAGTTTTTCTAAAACAATGAGTTCATCAAATTTTCCAAAGAGAAAAGGAGGGATACAAAATTCTATAAGCTACAAGTTAATTCAAAGGAAACTAACCATTGCATAGGCAATATTTGACATGTAGCCTATAGTTCCAAAAAAATTCACATTTTGAACAATTTCAAATTTGATGCAAATATGCATATTTTGAACTTTGTAACTTCTCAATATGTGTATATAATGTATGCATTTTCAAAAGTTTAGTTTAGTTTTGTGTGGATGAAATTTTATTTCCAATGTAGTTTTAGTAACAATATTGTTCAATGTGGAACATATATTTGTTATTTCAATGAAAGATTTAGGTTGCAAGGTAGGTCAATTTAATCTTAATAGAAGTCAATTAAACAAATAGGTCATAGACATTTGAAATTTGAATCATACAAATAGGACTAAAATTAATCAAGCAAAATATCACAACAAAGATGACATGTGGTAGCAAAATATAAGTTCATATGTCAAACAAATCAATCATATCAAACATGGCACATGTCACACAAGTATTAAGCCATTTGTAAGACAAGTCAATCATATCAAACATGCCACATGGCACACAAGTATTGGGCCATTTATTAGACAAGTTGATCATATTAGACATGTCACATGACCCACAAGTATTGGGCTAGACAAGTCAATCATATCAAACATGCCATGTGGTGCATAAGTATTGGGCCATTTGTTAAATAAGCTAATTATATCAGACATGCCATGTGGCACACAAATATTGGACCATTTGTTAAAAATGACTTGCCATGTGGCACCTTAATATTGGTTAACATGTTAATCAATTTAGTCACAACATATAGGCCATTTGGTAGCCATGTCAATTAACTATTTAGTCATTTATGTCACAATGGACACCTACATGTCAACATACATTTAAGTCAAATTAAAAGTTATTAAGTAGTCAATCAAAACATATTCAGTCAAGATTGTGGCACAAATGACTAGTTTGTTCCAACTAAAACCATTTTTGTCTTGTGTTTGATGTGATTAGAAATATATCAATTTTTTGTTGAAAAACACTAGTGTAAAAATCTTATTTTGTAGGAATGAATAAATCTCACTAGTAGCAAAGTCTTGTGGTTGTGTCTTATTTGTCATCTTAATTGGTAGTATATATGTAGTTTCCTCCCAAAAATCCAAGGTAACCCCGAGGGGATATAAAATCGTTCCTCCAACAAGTATGTCATAAGACGTAAGATTTGTAACCATCATTTAGGTCCACAATACGGTATAATTTGTCAATTTGTTAAAATTAACTTGGATCACAATCTTTTGTTTAATTAATCCCCAAGACTTCTTTGACTTGCCCAACAATGTCAAGATTTAATATGGACATGGCTTGAGATTGATATTGGTTAATCCTAGAACTTGGCACCTTGCCCAACATCAAAGGTTGAACATTTGAATTTAGCAAAATCCTTTGGGACTAATATTCATTGTTTCAACACCCTTTTTCAAGTGGAAAATTCCCTCTTCATCACAAACACCAAGAACAACTCTTTCTCTATTGATGGCTTGACATGTTGGGGGGTCTTGAAGTTTGGTGATATCTTCATGCCAAGATTGGGTTTTGGAACCATGTATTTAGTTTGCTTTGGAGACAACTTGGGAAATTATAGTTGGTATTAAATCCTTATTTGACATGACCTCCATCCTTAATGTCCTCCCCTCACATAATGTGGTGGCCAAATGGGTGCAAATACTCACAAAAGAGCCAATAGGATTACTTTACAAAAGGACTGTGAATCATTTTTAGTCTTTTTTCACACTTTTTCATATGAAATTTTTTTTGAATGAATTTTTTTTGCAACTTGTTATTAAAAAAATATATAGTTACCCCAATATATCACATTTTTTTGTTAATCATTGTTGAATAAATATGAAAATTTCAAAATGTGTAGATTTTTCTAGATTTTATGTTTCATTTTGAAAATTTATCATATTTTTGAATCTTACCAAAATTTGTTAACTATTGTACATTTTTGTTTCTTTTATTATAAAATACTACTTTTTTTTTGTAGGTCATGCACATTACAGCCCATTTACATGTGGTAAAGGATTTTTGAAATTTTAACAATTTGAAAAATACTTTGAATTTCTAAAAATCTCAAACTCCATATCTTTTAAATTGTGAGTGTTTTTTGAATGTGGGTAGTAGGTTACTATCATATAATTTTTTTACCATCCATTGTTTTAATAACAAAGTCCTTTACCTAGTCCTTTGCATAATTAACCACATTTGACGCAACTATTATTCAAATTCAAACCTCTTTTATTAAAACCAAAATTCAAAATTAAGTTTAATGAATTTTTAATTTGAATTTCTCCACATTCATATTAGTTATTTAGCACAACTTGGAATGATTAACATAATTTTAAAATTTTAAGAATAAAAATAACTAAATAAATTCATAGTTTTGACCATTATTTGACATGGTTTTTGGCTCCCAAATGTGTATTTGCACCCAAATGAAACATTGATGTTGGTTGGATATTGAGAATAATGAATCTTTTAGTAGATATCAATGGTGCATGATACTTTGTTATTGTCACTCCCAACAAATTATTTGGCACCTTTGTTCCAAAAATAAAACTAGGCATCCTCTTAACGTCACTAACACATTACTAGAAGTTGACACCTTATAGGGTTAGGAATTATGTCTACCAACATAAATGATGGTAGGTGAACTTAATGTTAAGCCTCACCACATTAAAGATCTAATCTTTCATCACCACCTTGAGGTTTTGGGATTCAAGCAATTTGATTTTGTCATTGGTGCATCTATCGAAAACATTTCAACAAGATTTGAAATCTCAATACAGTTTCTACCATCTCTTACCTGTGATTTCTTGAAGTATTTGGCATAATTACATTTGGAGCCATTGAACTTGAAAATCCAACTCCACAAAAGTATTATGGGTCTACATCCAAGTTAGAAGACAATATGTTTTTCATTCTTTTGTCTTCTTTAAAATAGTTGCATTGGATTTCACCTATGTTTCCATGCTTGTAACTAGGGCCTCCAAACATGTGAATTTCACCTTCATAGTGATTGGTTGGCTTGGAGTTAACTTAACAATCAACAACATGTGCTCATAAACATGGCAATGGGAACATGGTTGTCTAAAGTTAGGATTGGAAGAGGTGATTTGAAGTGAATTAGAGCATCATGTTTCCCATGTGGCCCACCACACCTTCAACACTTGTTCTCTCCTCCCTACTCCATGGAATATGATGAAGAAACACCGCATCATTTTTATTTTGGCCCCCTTGGTCTTTTGTGGTGTAGACTTATTTGATTACCCACATTATTATGAGGTTGACAATTTCATATGGGATGAGGAACTCCTTGGGGTGTCATTTTTGAAACCTAGTGTCACCACACATTCCTTTGTCATATTAAGTTCAATGCATTTTGACAAAAAAATATACTTACAAAAGTTGGCTATCTTGGTTGAAAAACTATGACATCCTTCACCTTTCACTTGAATTCCTTGTCCAAAATTCCATATTAAAATTGGGTAGTTTGTGTTTCTATGACCCCTTAAATCACATTAATTAATTGTTTAATTTGAACATATGCTTCATGTAAGCTTTCATGTGGCTTACATTGAAACTTTTGCAAATTCTATAACTTTTCTATTGGAACTCCTTGCATCTTTGCAACTTTTGGAAGAACTCCACAACAAGGTTGAATGCTAACACACGACCCCATCCATTAAGGAAGCACCAACACCACGATTTCTAGTGGTTGCACCAATAACATTCCCAATTCCTTTAGCTAAGTTGGCTTTGGGATTTGTTGCAGTTATATTTGAAGTTGAGACAAAACTTGGGGCCATTGTACCTTTAGTGATGAAAAGATAATTGGGTAACAATATAATCTCCACTTCATGGGTGCATTTAAATTCATGGTAGTCGTTCATTAATGACCTTTCAAGATTGGAATAACCCTTTCCATGCCATGAAAGGCGTGAATAGTTGGGGATTGTGCATCTATTGCATATTGCACCAACTATTGAATTTTTAAATGAAACCATTCAGTTCAATGGCGCCAAACACCTTTGAATATTAATGGGACCTTTTGGTAGTTTTATACAATTTGTCCATGTCCCAAAACAATGGCATGATGGATTGGATCAAATTGTATCCAAATTTGAATATGATGAATATTTGTCAAATGTTGACGATGGTGTTGGTGGTTTAAATTGCACTCTTTACTTGGTAACCCCAATAGTGCTGCTTGAAATGTTCCTTATTCCAAAAATTCATGGAATCTCCATGGTGAATCTTAACTTTAAATCCTATTTTCCAAGGGATGTTGAACTTGTGGATTTAATTTAACCTTACTCTAAAACACTTGCACCCACTAAGAACATTTTGTAGGGCCAAAAAAAATGGGGTTTACTGTGAACACAACAATTGTGGTCTATTAACCATCCATTTAATGTCACCATAAATAATCAATGGAACATTTTGGTGATAAAATCCATGAATGTTCACAATAGTGCCAAAACAAATTTACATTAACCTACCCCTTCCCATTAAATTCCAACTTCATTTAGTGGAAAAATGCATGGGCAAGTTTTGATCAATGAACCCCAATTTGGTAACTTTTGTCCCAAGATCTTGTCATAGAATTACAAACCTAGCCAAGCCTAACATTTTCCATGAAAAAAGCTAAAAATATATGCACAACTTTAAACAACACAAAGTGAGGATGAACTTTTCATACAACAAATTCCCACTTTTGTAATTTTCATTTGAAAATTATGACAAAAATTCAAAATTTTGTAATGTAGCACTGCACATTTGTTAATATAGTGTGACATTTCACCACATGTGGGTTAGGGGTAGTTATGTTTATTAACACAAGCAGTTGGTATTAAAAATTTGTTGAAAAGTGATTTTATGCACATCACTTTTTCACACCCATGAAAAACCGTCTAGAAAATTTTGTCTTCAAATTGGCTACAAATTTGCACACATGTAAAGCTCTTTTCAAGGATTGCACTAATGTAAATGACACCCAAATGTGACACCATATTTAGAAGATATGAATTTCTGTAAAAATTTGCAATTAATTCCAAAATGGAACTTGAGATGAATTATTATTATTATTTATTATCTAGTCACAATGCCCAAAATTTTGAAAAAAAGGAAAAAAAACCCATTATTGGATTGAACACCTTTTTCCATTATCTTGAGCCTATGTTGAAGCTTTTGAATCTTTGGTTGAGCTCAAACTTCAAAGGTTTGAGGATCAATGTGGAACATTGTTGCCATTCCTTGTTACACACACCCTTGGTTTTTTCGACTCTTGTTGACAATGACACCATCACAATGGTAATGGTGGCATGGCGTAACTTTTACTATTGCTAACATTATTGTTACTATCATTTGACATTGGTGATGCCCCACTTAAAGAGAGAGAGGGAAGGAGAGACAAATAAATAAAGGGTAGAAAGGAGGGCCTTGTGACCAAAATAGGGCCCTCCTTTTTATGTTTTTTTTTGGCCTTACTTTTCTTCACCTCCTTCATAATCTAGTACCCAAGTCTAGTTGGGATTCAACACCCTAGAGAGCGATTTAACAAAAATGAATGTAAAATCAATAAAGTCACCTACACAAATCAATAACACCTTTCAATTATAACTCCTCCCTTTGGGTCAATGCAAACTTTGTAGTGTACATGAAAATGAACTCACAATGACAAACATGTTGAAACAAAATGAACCTCCATGGCACTTGCGACACAAAAAAAATCACATTCAAAACACAAAACCTTAAAAATCTAATGCAACTCACAAATGCAATTCTAACACTACCAAGTTAAATTGATTTTTGATGATTAAAAAAATGCTACTCACCTATTATTTAGGAATCCGAGCCCAAACACACAAACACAACAATATGCAAACAATAGATGTGCATCAAAACAAATGAAAAAAGTTGCATAATAAATTTATGTGTGTTAAAATCCAACACACCAAAACAATTTAAAAACTCATATAACTTGTAATTATATTCCACACACCAAATATCTTGAACCCCATTCACACTTAAATCATTTATGAAATAAAATACAACTAATTAAGTTAATTCAATTTATCCTAATCAACTAGACCTAATTAGATTACTAAACTAAAACATTTGACAATTGAAGTTTCAATTAATGAAACCTTACCAAATTTCGTAAAAAGAAAGCACCCATGAAAAAGAGAGAAAAGGAACAAGGGGCAAGGACCAAAGTACATGCACACAAACAACCCCAACAAAGGCAAGCCATAAGGAGGAAATGGAAACCATTAAAAACTGAACCCTTCACTAGTCAAATGAAGCAAATCAACTAAAGAAAGAGGAGCTAAACCTAATAAAACTCCTAGCTTAAAAGAACCTTCCATTGTAATAATAGTCCATATCGAGATGGAGGCAATTTGCTCTTTTTGTAATGCCACTTACACTTTTTGTTTATAAAAGGAAAACAACACAAATGGTGCCCTTTATTGTCCACACCATGTTAGCACATCAATGAAAGAAGTTGTTGACTTGCTTGTGAAGACACCAAAAAACCTTTATGGCAAGAGGGAGAAACACATCCATTGGGTAATGGTTGTGATAAAACCCTTCCTTCATTAGAGTTGTCAATGTTGCAACCACCCCATGAAAAAGAGTTGCTTGTGAGACTAGGTTTGTTCAAGTGGGTTGACAATGATAACATCGGGCAATGTGCAAATGCCATCAATTGACAAAACAATGTCAACCTGTCAACAAGAAAACTAAAAAAAAGGCGACGAAAAAACGTGGGTTTGCTTTTATAAAACATGAAACCTTGCATCTTTCACAATGAATGCAAAAACATCTCGAAAAACATCATGGGATGTAGTCCTCTCCCCACTATGGATGCAACAGAAGAGGTGGATCCCCATGGCTTCAATTGTGTTTTCAAAAGTCCCAAAGTTATTTGCCACCAAACAAAGTTTCAATGTTGCCTTGCATGATGTTTTCATTAATGTCTTCCTTATTGTTCCCGAAACTCCCCTTATGATATTATGAATATTTTGTTTTTAATGTTTCCAAATGAATTTTCATTTATTGTGAAAAGGATATTTTGAAAAATCTTTTGGGAAAACAACATGTGTATTTGAAAGAGCAAAAACATAATATCCCAACATGGTAGTTTTAGATTGTTGTTTTCATGCATCCTTGACTCCCATTCAATGATCAAAATCATTCCCAAGTGAAAACAAAAATTATAGTTCCAAGGAGCAAGAGGAGTTTAGAAAAATGCAATTGCACCAATATTTTCATCCATTTTGAGGAGCAAGAGGAGTTCAAAAAAATGTAATTGCACCAATATATTCATCCATTCTGAGGAGCATAAGGAGTTTAGAAAAATGCAATTGCACCAACATTCTCATCCATTCTGAGGAGCAAGAGGAGTTTAGAAAAATGCAATTGAACCAACATATTCATCCATTCCAAGGAGCACAAGGAGTTTGGAAAAATGCAATTGCACCAATATGTTCATCCATTCCGAGGAACAAGAAGAGGTCAGAACAATGCAATTGCACAATATTTTCATCCATTCTCAATGACCATTCATTGTTGAAATCACAAATAAGAAATGAAATTCATCTTATTATACACACAACCTTGAAAAGGCAAAGAATCAGGTATACAACATGCAAGAAGAGACATTCTTCATGGAGGAGGAGGGCTCTCTCATCAATCAATGAAGGCAGTACTCTTAGGGAGCACAATCTGACATACACAATATCCTCAAAAGATGAACCTAGGGTGTCTAGAATGTTTGGTGAATGATAGTCTTCCAAGAAAAAGGCAATTTCCTTTGTATTTTAATGGGCATATTATGCTGTGGAGCAGCGCAATTATTTCCTGCATGCAAATTATAAACTATAACACGCTAGCAAGCAATAACATTTCCTCAAATTTTCGTTTACATTCACTTAAAAAACCCACACACCAGATTTCAAACCCTTCCAAGTTCCTACCAACCCTTGTGAGAGTTTCTTTACCCTACACTTTGAGCACCTGGCTTCTAGCCAACCATCCATGTCAAACTTTATTCCAGTTAGTTATATTAGGGTGAAAGATGTATTGTGTAAGTGAGCCATATTGAGATATGAAATTGAAAACCCAAATAAATAGTAGGACCCAGCAGCAGGTAGCCAAATTACATAAGGATGCTTAATTTTTTTACTTTTGTATATAGTTTATAGCCATATTTGGCTAAATCTTCTTATGAACGATTACCACTTTGGCTCCATCACAAAATTGGCAAAAACAAACATTGGCTTGCCATATTAGTTCCCAGATTTGTACCTTTCATGCAGGTATATGAGTGTTGGCCAAGGATTTAATTTGTTGGCTACATAAGTAATCATATTAAGTGATTTGATTAGTCTGGTATTTGATCACCGAGTATTCTGGTCAATATCTGGATTGGGTGGGTATGAAATGTTCAAGTGATAATATTGTATTATGATGTTAACTTAACATAAAATCTTCATGATAAATAAGTTTAGGTTCTAAATGACTAGCTTGGTATTAGGGGACTTAATACTAGAGTCCTTAACACCAAGTGTGAATGCACTTAGTATGAGTTGGACGTGAAACTATACAGAGTGCGAGAGTTTGTAGGTTTTCAAATGATAATGGTTATATATCTTGCACCAAAATTTGTTTCCCCAAACGTTACTGGTAGAAGACATATATAACAAACATGTTTGAGTTACAACCCATGAATCAGGAAATGTGTGATTTGTTACTAATGATTATTTCTCTATTTTGAAGTGATTATTTGTTCTAATTGACTTAAGGTTAGAGTGAAAAAAATTGTAAGTTTTGATGGGTTTTTCACATAATATCGATTTTCATTTTTCATACATGTTAGTATTGACCTCCTCATTATGTTTAGCCATATCATTATCTAAAATGTATATATTTGATTATAAACATATGTAAAGTTGATAATTTGTCTAATATTTATATAATATTGGTGCAATGTCGTGTTTTTTTCTTTCTTCTTTTCAGTTCAACTACTTTTGATGCAATCAAAAATTAAATCAATGTTTTTTTTTGGGGACAAATTTTATCATTTTCCAACAAAAAATTGGGAAAACTTCTTTTTTTTTCAGTGTAAATTCAATTATTTTTGCTAATTTCTCAGAAATAATTGCCAAATTGTTTGTAACAAAAAAATGAAAAAGAAGAAGAAGAAGAGAAAGAGCAAAACAAAACAAAACTGGTGCCGATTTTCTTTTGACAAAATCTCAACCAAAACAAAAAAACGAAATTCAAAATTCAAAAGTGGAGTGATTTTGGAGGTTTTTAATCACCAGAAATGAAAGGAGTGGAATTATAAAAAGAAAATTGCCAGGTTTTTATATTTGGTTTAAAAATGCGTAGCAAAAAATATAAAGGATGATTAAAGATTGTACTATCACCATCTGGGCCAATCATTGTAGTTGGGCAATGAGAAACAATCATTTATTGCTGAGAAATACTCGTATCCTTCTACAGGTGCCCTTGTAGGGCACTGCGAACTTGTGGATTTGTACGAGCCCAAAGCAGTTTCACCGCGTTTATCTTCTGTAAAGCTTCATCCAAAAAGTACTGTAATGGCCAATTTACTGCTACCGTTGGGCATGCACAAAACCGCAACTCAGGAAATGCATCGCGATAAGGTAATACAGCGAACGCACAGACAATTCCAGTGAGGGAGAGAGACACACACGCGGAGGAACCCGCGAGAGAGAGAGAGAGAGAGGAACGCGCGTGAAAGAGAGGGAAAAAGATGGCTGCAGTGGCGCTGCTGCCCTGCTACTTATGTGCCTCCGTTGTGTCCGCCAGGACTACAACTCCAATAGCCTCGGCTGCGGCAACAGCATCATCATCATCATCATCAACATCTTCTTCTTCGTCTGTTGCCTCCAGGAGGCCGAAACAGCAATCCTGGCGATGTGGTGGTGCGGGGAAATTGTTACGGCAAGAGAAGGTGGAGGAGGAGGAAGGAGTAAGATGGCCTGTCGGGATGGGGAGGAGGAGGAGGAGAAGGGAGATGAAGATGGCGTGGGGGCGACGAGGAGCAGGAGTGGCTCGAGGAATGGCCCCAGACGAAGAGAAGATGACCAGGCGGTCGCCTCTTGATTTTCCTTTGGTAAGTTTATTGGGGGGACGACTCCTTCTGGAACCGTAATCGTGTCTTTTGGAAGTGACCCCCTCCCCCTTTTTTTTGGGTTGTTCAGAACAGGAGGACGAAGAGGAGGGCCTGCTTTTGATTAGGGTTTTCTGGGAGGTTGTCTCTGAGGATGATTAGGGTTCTATTACATGGAAGGGGGAATCTCAAGATGTGGGAGTGCAAAAATTCGGATAATTGGAGTGTAATCAGAGGCACAGAGAGGGGGGAGAGCATACCTTATCTTCAAGAGGATGATAAGGTTTTCTAGGGTTTACTGCAAAGCAAGGGATGCAAACCACAAGTTTGATGCATTTCAGTCTGCACAACTCTATTTGGAATCACAAAGTAGATGCAAGATTTTCTAGAATTTACTGCAAAGCAAGGGATGCAAACCATAATTTTGATGCATTTCACTCTGCATAACTCTATTTGGAACAGCAAAGTAAATGCAAGGTTTTTTAGGGTTTACTGCAAAGCAAGGGATGTGAATGAGAAGTTTGATGCATTTCAGTCTGCATAACTCTATTTGGAATTGCAAAGTAATAAATGCTCCTCTTGAAAGAAAGATGGTTGCAATCGTATATGCAACTGTGGACACATTTTGTATCTGTGTGAATGCAAGAGCACTTGCCCATCTGTTGTCCTCCTTTCCTGTTTGTCTGTGGTTGTTCAATCAGCATTCTGCATTCAAGGTGCCGCCAGTTAGGGTGGATCTAAGTCAGCTGTGGCCCTATGTGTATCAAAGACCTCTGCCATACATCTTGTGTAATGAAGTGTAAGTCAGGCTGGTAACAGTTGGGGTTTAACAGATTTGTGTGGGGGGGGTGGTGGCCAGGAATGGGATCGGCCGCGACCTGGTCGAAGGCCTGACATATTTCCTCAGTTCAGCCCTATGAAGACACCTCTGCCACAGCCATTGCCAGCTGATCCTCCTGAAGAAGATGAAGAGGATGGAGACAAAAAAGAGGAGGAGGAAGAAGAGCCTGAGAAGGAGCCTGACACAGAAGAATAGAGTTTGCACTATAGGTCTATAGTGAAATTTGACAGAGATTTTTTGTACTGTTATTTGATGTTGATATGTTTCCTGGCCACTTATCCTGTAGTCTCTACACATTAGGCATTCTTCCTTCCCAGGAAGATGATCAGTTAGGCTTTGAGATGAGTTCAAGTGGTGAAATTGGAGCCTGCTTTTAGCTGCAGTGTTATGAGTTTCCAACCCTAATGGACTGAATGGATGTAATTGATTGGGTGTATATTTTTTGTCTTTGTATTGTTTCATACTACAGCCACTGTCATCCCAATTTTGAAAGCATCTTTGTAACCAAAGAAACACGCCTGCTAACATCCATGAAGACATCTCAAAAGAGGGGGTTTTGACCATCAATGCCCTCAAAAGTTCCTTGAGCCAAATTGGTGTTTGAGCATGCAGGAAATGGGGCCCAAAGGTTTCCACCAAAGCCTTGATCTTCTCTGATGCCTTGTTTGTAATCAGTGCTCTGATGATGAACATGTTGCATTTGCTGAAGGCTTTGATTAAGAAAACAAGCATTATCATAGGCTGCTTGCACAGAGTATTGGAAACTTGTATGGTGATATTGAGATGCACTTGCTTTACTTTTCATGCACATGGGATCTAGGCAATTGTTTTGACTCGATGTGGTTCCCAATGCCACTCCAATGGGTGTCTGAGATGGTGGAGCAGGTTGAAGTTGAGCTACTTGTTGGATTTCAGCTTGTGGCAGGAATCTCACTGATGCAGCAGCACTTCCACATGTCACACACGACCCTGGACCCACTGGTTGTTGAGGTGGTGGAAGAGGTTGAAGCTCTGTTACTTGTTGGACTTCAGGCTGTGGTGCAAATCTCGCACCTGCTGCTGCTGCTCGAGCTCTGTGCATCCTCATTGACAAATCCACCAAATTTTTTCAGATGAAGGAACTTTTGCTCTTACAATCAATATCACAATGTGTGAATTATGTGAAGCCCATGGGAAACAAAAGATCCAAGCAAAGTTGCTTGCAAAATTGTCAAGGCTGTAAAGCAGAATCCAAGCAACATCACTTGCAAAAATTATCAGCTTCACAGATCATTGAAATCTTCTGATCATGCAGTGCATCTAGGTGATCACTTACCTCTTGGGAGCCAATGGATTGATCCGATCTTCATCACCTGTAACTCTCAGAAGAGACTCCTGTAAAAGCTGCATCCCACCAAACACATGATTGAGCTGTTGTTTCATGAATTTGGCTTTGAACGAACAATGAATAAGAACTAGCCTGATCATGCATGCATGCATGGGAGGGAGAAGAAGTTTTTTGAAGGAAATTTCACCTCATCATTCTCTGGCCTGTTGGGTGTGTTTCACACAATGTCAAGTGACATGCACAAATTAGACAACAAAAGTTAAGATGGTTAACTTTCATTTTGCTGATGCAAAGGCAAGTCTAAATCATAATCAATTTGCATCCCATAATGCTCAAGAAATTTACACGTGCAAGACAAAATATTGGACCAACATAATGGACTTTGTGAGAGATCAGAGGCAATGTGCAATGACTACTATGTCACCTGCTGCGCTGGGGGTGATCTTTCAGTGAGATTTTACATTGAGATTCTAGGCGTGCAATTTGGCGTTCCAAACTGTGCATGAAACCCACCCGAAATTCATTAAAGATCCAATATTCGGATTTCAAGTTCTAGCAGTAGTAATTTCTAGCATGTCAAACAACCCAAAAATCATGGGAAGAGAGAAGGTGAATATGCACACACATACATTTCAGTACGACGATTCGGATCCACATCTGCAAATCTTTTCATCACATCTGCAACACTGATCATGAAACACCACCAGTTCCCAAAAATTATAAGGAGTGGTACAACAACAAGAAGGTTTGCCACTCCTTCCTTCCTTGCTCTTCAAATCATCAACAGTACTAACTACTAAAGAAACTTGTGATGTTCACATCGAGCAAGAGGTCACATTGCATTTAAAAGAATTAGATAAAATCTGTACCTTGTATTGCAATAATACAGAAGCTCCCCAGTTGGAGAGAAAGCAATAATTGCAACATCAGTGTCACATAAGATTGAAAGTTCACAAGCTTTCTTAAGGACACCACTTCCTCTCTTTGTAAAAGTTGATCTCCTATTGGTCTCTTCCTCTAGTTTCTTGGTCTCTATCTTAACCTTACCCATTCTTGGTCTCTTCTTCTCCTTCTTCTCCTTTTTCAAATGGAAAAAAAAGCTACAAAACCTTGTGATGTGATGTATGCAAATTGAGTACTCAAGAGTTTGATGAGCAGACACTCTTCAGCAGCAGATTTGTACCATAATGAATGAATCAGCTGCAGCAACACAGTAAAAAAATGAAATTAGAAACATTGGCTTTTTTCATGAAGAGGGACAGACTTGTGGGCTGCACTCTCTTTGCCTCCTCAAGCATGATATTTTTGCATGCTAACATTGGATCCCAATAATATGATCTGAAATTTGGATAATTGTGATTTTCTCAGTTTCCCTTGTTCTGGTTGGATCTTGTGTAATTCCCATCTCTGTTTTTAGGAAGTGGGTGTTTTCCAAACTCAAAAGAGGAACTAAGGTTTAAATGGCAAAATCAAGAGGAAGTAAGTGTTGGATGTAAAATATTGATGTAAAATTGGATGGAAAGTTATGCAATTTCATCAATCGACTTGTTTTGGGGTTGTGTTATGCCAATTTCTAGGTGAATTAAATTGCATAATAGACTCCATTGTTATGTTTTTAATCTGCCAAATTAATGGTGCATGTGGAGTTACTCATTTTGCATTTGTCTCAATAAACCCTAGAAATTGGTTTTGTCAATTTCTAGGTGAATTAAATTGGAGAGTAGGCTTCATTGTTGGTTTAAAAAAATCAGCTGCCAATTTTATGGTCCATGTAGACTCTAGAGTCTACAAACTGATCATATGATGCATTGGAATGGAGCATGACCTTGCTCATTCCATTACTCTTGAAAAGCAAGTGTTTTGTACATTATTGTGTGCATCAAAAACTTCATAATATTTGGACACAAACTTATATCAAGGAGATGTCACCTAATTGACCAAATTGGAATGGGCCAAAAAATTGGCAACCAATTTCACATTTGGTACAGGGGCAAAACCCAAATAAATAGGGCATACTTCATCATATATATATTTGAGTATAGCCGAAAATCTTTTAAATTGGGTATAAGTTTTTAGGGGCAAATGACAGGAGTGTAGCAAAGAGCCATGGAGAAACCAATGTTCATACCCTTTTCTTTTCTTTTGATAACCACAGCCATCAATGGTGGGAACCACCCTGATATCCGGCAAGGGTTTGGTGCAGTTATCCAAATTTGGCATATAAAACATTAACATGGACAGTTGCAGAGGTAGTAACTACCAGTTTTGCATTATTGTTGTGTTTCAGTTTTCCATGGACCATGAAAACTTGGCTGCAATCAACAGAAGAAACTACCAAACTCTTGTTCCAGGAACTGTGATAAACTTGTCTGAGTAGGAAGGAAAAAACATGGGTTCTCTTGGAAACTACTGAAGAGTCCAGTGTGCTATAATTCTACTATTGCTTGCTCTTTGCTGAAGACATAATATCAATTTGCTACTACAGATCAAGCAGCAGCAGCAGCAGCAGCAGCATTCTCTGCTTGTTGTAATCAATTCAGAAGGCAAAAAATATTTCATTGGAATTCAATTCAGGAAGTGGATTTTTTTTTTATTATGGTGCGAATGGATCTTTTTCGGTCAGAGGAGATGTCTAAAGTCCAATTAATCATGCCTGCAGAATCAGCACATGACACCATCACATACTTGGCAGAGATTGGGCATCTCATGTTCAAAGATGTCAGGCAAAATCTAACCCAACTCCATCAAGAATTTCATTTAATTTCCTGACCCAATTTGGCTTAATATCTCAAGAATACAGATCACATTCTGGAGTCATTCTGGAGTTTTTTTATTTTAAAAAAAAAATTGCTAAAAAAAATACTACTTAAACTGGTGTTGGAATTTGTGGGAATTGATTTTTGCTGGCAGCTGAATCCTCACAAGAGCCCATTCCAACGAACTTATGCAAACAAGGTGACAGTTTCCTCTCACAAAATTTCTTGAGATGGTGTGGTTTATGGTTGCTTCTTGACTGATCATATATTTGACCTAACAGAATAAATCAATGCAAGTTCTAGGAGTCAACTGCTTTCTTTTTTCTCTTTGTCTATGTTATTAGCAATCCTAGTATTTTCAAGCTCTGATGTCAATTATTTCTCCTTTCATGATTTGAGCATGATTTGAATGGGATTCCATAACATGCAGAAAAGTTTTGGTACACTGGGGTTTGAGGTGATTTGTCTCAAATAGATTGTTCTTAGGTTAGGGTTGGATGAGCTGCTTTCTTGCAGGTTTTTAATATAAAAAAACCCCTTTTTGTGTCTATTGTTGCTGTTGTTTTTTGTTTCCCACAGACAAAGCGGTGCGCAGATATGGCAAGAAAGCTTAGTTTTTTCCAGGACCAACTTGTGAAAGCACAGCTGGTGCCTGCAGTCCGGCCGCTGACAGATGCTGATGAAATAGACTTTGAGGAGCTTGAGGTAATGTTCTGATTGAATTGACAATAAATTGAGTAGGAAAAGTATTTGAGTGGGATTTAATCTGGCAGCCTGAATTAAATAAAGCTCAGTATTTGGAAGCAGGAAGGCAGTGCAAATTTAATAGCTTGACGGGTACTTTTCTTCTTTGTCAGAATCAGTCAGATATCTATTATTTACACAGCTCACGTCCATGGAAGTCATTGACATGTGAGAAATGGATCCACTCTGGAGTACATGGAAGCACAGGTGATGGTAGACAACTTGGAAGCTGAACTTTTAGAAATCAACAACAACAGTCAGAAACTCCAGCAAACTGTGAATGAACTCAATGAGCTTGCACAAGTGTTACAAAAGGTACATTTGATCTATGCACCCTGTTTTACCCAAGTATACAAATTGAGCCAACTTGTTGAAATCCAATAGTTGAAAATCCTGTCGACAGAAAATAAGATGCTTGAAATCTACTTGAGCTCTGCCCACATTCATGCTGCATCATGATGTGTGGTGGTGCAGGCAGGTTCCTTCTTCAGTTCAGCATGGTATGAAACAGAAGTTCGGCGACAGAGTGGGGTTATGTCAAGGTCATCAATACATGGGGAGGACAGGAATCGTCCCCTTCTCCTTGAACAGGTGTAGTAGTAGTACTATACTTCTCAAATTTACATAAACGGCTAACTACATGAATCATATATTCTTTTCTTCTACACATTATTGCAGGACACCCCAATTTCAAACCTAGTATTCATGAGAGTGCTGAGGAGGGGAGGGATGTCACAGGAAATGCAGACAGATCCATCAAAGCATGGCAACCTGGGGTTCATAACAGGTGTAGTCTCAAGGTCAAAGTTTGTGACATTTGAGCGAATTATTTTCCGTGCCACTCGTGGTAACATGTTTTTGAAGAGTGCTGCCATTGAGCAACCTATTATCGATCCTGCCACTGGTGATAAGGTGATGTTTTCTGTCACTATTGATGAGTTTGATGACGCAGTCTAAACAGGATAAAATGATCCATAAGCACATGGTTACACTTCCAGTGGGTCATTTTATCGTAATTTCACCCAATGTTCCAGTTTTCCTCCTTGCTCAAGTTCTGTCAGGATGTTGTGTAAAAATTTCTGGTCCTATTTGGCTAGAAAAATGCAGATTGAGAAGACTGTTTTTATTGTGTTCTTTGCTGGAGACTGGTCCCGCATGAAGATCACAAAAATCTGTGATGCTTTTGGCACCAATCGGTATCATTTTCCTGAGGATGCTAGACAGCAACAGCAGATGACTTCTGAGGTACTAATATTAGGACCCATCAAAACTAATTATCAGATTCATAGATAACTTGTTTGAAACCTTCATCTGCAGAAACATCCATTGCCGCCTTCTGACAACGTGAGTTGTTCTGCGGTTACAGGTGAGAACAAGGTTGGTTGAGCTTCAGACTACTCTAAATGTGGGCATGGATCATCGTGACAATGTTTTAACCAGCATTGGGTACAATCTGGACCACTGGATTGTGATGGTAAATTTGCATATCCTTGCTCCAAGTCCTAGTTGTCTGTTTTGTTTAGGAACAAGTTTTCGATATGAAGTACAATTTCATCAAGCTGCAAATTTTGTTTTGTGAAACAGATTGGCAGAATCAGTTGCACAAATTGAGTTTACATAAAAAACATGGGTGATAACAGGTGCAGAGAGAGAAGGCAGTGTATCACACACTGAACATGCTAAGTGTTGATGTCACTCACAAGTGCCTTGTGGCTGAGGGTTGGTGTCCTGTTACTGCCAAGCCTAAGGTATATACATTATGAGGTTTTCTTCCTTGAGAGTTATGCTCATGTTTAAGTACTGTTCTGGTTACATTTGTCAGTAGCTGTGGCTCAGAGATTTAGTGGGTATCTCATTGAGCTGTGTATTGGGTTGCTTCATGGGACTGGGGAGCAGATACAGGATGCCTTGCATAGAGCTGCATTTGATTGCAATGCACAAGTGAATACCATTTTCCAGGTCCTGCAAACCAAGGAGTCACCTCCAACATTCCATGAAGTAAACAAGTTCACTTCCGCTTTCCAAGAAATCGTCAGTGCTTATGGGTGAGGCGCTTTTGGCAACAAAGTGCTCTTGAGATCATAGTAAGGTAGACAACAAAATTATTATATCACACCTGTTGTCATGTCCAGTCATGAAGCAAATGGTTTTGCCAAGCCTCGAGAAATGAGCATTAACTTTTTGCACGTAGGTTTATTTTTTTTGTTTTTTTATTTTTCTGAACAGAAATTGCTGCTAAATTTCAAAAAGAAGGATGCTTGATTGCTTCAGAAATTGTTAGTTATCTCTGAATAATGAAATTGAATACCTATACAAAGGTGAGAGGTACATAGGGGAGCAAACAAGGGACTCAGGTTTTTTCAGATTGACATCATCTGTATGCACTCAATAGTTTGAAGCTGACTGCAGAGAAGTGTGGGTTCTAATTATTAAAAACAATTATGTAGGGTGGCACGATACCAAGAGGTCAATCCCGGATGTTTTACAATTGTTACTTTCCCTTTCCTGTTTGCGGTTATGTTTGGTGATTGGGCCCATGGAATAGTGATGATGGTTGCATCCTTATACCTTATCTGCAATGAGAAGAAATTTGAGAGTAAGGTGAATTGCCACTAATTGCTTTGTTCCACATCTGAATATGCATGTTTTTTCTGCTGATATTTCAATGTTGATCTAGCACTTTACATTCTTGTTGTGCTGTTTCATTTTGGTTTGACTGGAACCAACAGAATCATGGCTATCTTCAAATTGTTGTTGTGGAGTTTTTTTTCTCTGCAATTTTCACGTATATTTATTATGTCCTATATTTTGATGTAATGAGGTAATGCGCTTTTCAGCTAAAGCAGATCTCTCTTGTGACAGAAATTGGGTGACATAATGGAGATGGTGTTTGGAGGACGATATGTAATTCTTTTGATGTCCTTTTTCTCCATCTACACAGGTCTGATCTACAACGAGTTCCTTTCAGTCCCATTCTCATTCTGGATGTCAGCCTATCAATGCCGAGACCCAACTTGCAGGTTAATAGTTTAAATCTGACTTTGAACTGTGATAAATTCTTAAAAGAGAAAGTCTACATTGGGTTTCTGATCTTTGGGCTTCTTTCTGTGGTATTATTCACATGCTTTTCAAGAGCCATCAATCAATCAGCACAGTACAGCACAATGCATGGAACTGAGTTCATGTGCACTTTGGATGAGGAAGATAACAACAGTGAGAGAGAAGAGAAAGAAAGAGGGAAATTTGTATGGTAGATTTCCATACTGGTCATGTTGGGGAATTAAGGTGATCATCCTTTTACAGTGATGCACATTCAGCTGGACTAATCAAGTGGTCCTATAATCCGTACCCATTTGGAGTTGATCCTGCATGGCATGGATCACGATCTGAGCTGCCCTTCCTTAACTCCATGAAAATGAAGATGTCAATTCTGATGGGTATAACTCAAATGAACCTGGGTGTTATCCTCAGTTGGTGGAATGCCAAGTTCTTCCACAACAAGCTTGATATCTGGTGAGGAACCATGGTCTGGCTAGTTTGAAGGTTCAGGCTTGGGAAGTTTTGCTTTCATAATAATACTAAAGCAAGTCAATTGAAACTTGTGCACAATGACACTGAGTCCAAGAGTTGCAACCAAGAAAAAAAAGGAATCCGAGGAAGAGAGTGAAGTGTGCTACTGGGCCTGTTTGTGGCAGGTACCAATTTGTTCCTCAGCTGCTGTTCCTCAACGCTCTGTTTGGATACCTTTCAATACTTATTCTCATAAAGTGGTGTCAGGGAAGCAAAGCAGATCTCTACCACGTCATTATCTATATGTTTTTGAGTCCTGGGAGCGATCTTGGGGAAGATCAACTCTTCTGGGGTCAATCTAATTTTCAGGCACAGTTACATCCTGTGCATAAAATATCTACATAGCTCAGTCTCAATAATGTGCTCTAATTGTTTCAGGTTGATGAAGTCACCATATATAGCATTTGTGTAAACCTCAAGAAACTTGAAGGCTTTTGTGTCATATGCTCAAAAGTGCAAAAAAGTAGATGGGTTTGGAAGTATGAGAGAGAGAGAGAGAGAGAGAGAGAAATGTGAACATCCTTTTTGCACTGTCAGTAGACTTCTGATTTTATTAAGAAACCTTGCTTTCTTGCCACAGCAATCCAGGTTCATGATGCACTCATTTGTTTCACACAACTATGAATTTGCACAAAAGAAATGCTTGCATACATACACGACAGTAATGCCAAGTCTGAGACAGAACAGTCTGACAGTGGGTTGATGTTGTTGTTTTGTTGGTGCTGTTCAGGTGATGCTTGTCTTATTAGCGATAGTAGCCGTGCCATGGATGCTATTTCCAAAGCCCTTTAAGTTGCAGAAGCTGCACCTTCAGGTACAGTAACTACCTCACTTAGTACCTGAGTCATTCAATTTCGAGCCAAGATGGGTTCTTTCTTTAGGTGTATAATTCTCATGTTTATCCTTGAAATTGTTGTTGTGGAGATTTCTCTGCAATTTTATAGGTATTCAAGTTATCCACAAACAATCTTGCCTTTGGACCCTTGTTTCAACCTCAAACCCCTGTGTGTCCACAAAGTCAGCAAATTTTGTCAAAACAGGGTTTCAAATACTGAAATTCTGTTATTATTGCACAGGATTTGAAACATTCTATGAATAGATCATTAGCAGCAATGAAATCTAGAACTCAGGAAGAAAATCCTAGGACCACCAATTTTGATGGTCATAGCAGTTTCAACCCCCGTTAAATCCCTGTGCACTTGTTTAGCCCCCCATTAATTAATTTCAGGCTGCGTTTTGGCAAACTGGGGGTTCTTGCCCCCAGATCAGCTGACTCTATGGATAACTCTTTAACATGAGGATTGCATCATCATCATCATTCTTGAATCTTATTATACAAACAATAATGGTCCGCAGCAAGTTCTGAACAGTACCCAAATGAGTAACAGAAGGTCCAGGGACGAGCATACGGGGTGCTTGGAGGCTCTGACACAGATTCCATTGACCTGGAGCATGAGCATGATGAAGATGAGAACTTTGACCTCAGTGAAGTACTGGTGCATCAAATGATTCACACTATAGAGTTTGTTTTAGGTGCTGTTTCAAACACTGCTTCCTACTTGCGTTTATGGGCCCTCAGGTACTACTACTGAAATTTCCTCTTTCCTCCTCTCCTTCTCCACTCCCCCCCCCTCCACATTGCTGCTACAAGTCCTCAAAGTCTTAGATTGCTCCATTGAAAGTGGAGATCATTGGGTTGATCACCATGATCAAGGTTTAAATGGCAATTTATTTAAGAGTCTTGCACATACATAGCCTAAGTTCTCGGTTTCCTGATTGTGTTCATGAGTTGCTTGAATTGATGAGCACATGTCCTTTATCTCTGAACCCATTGTGCATCAATCTCCCCTCATACAAATTTCATGATTTGATTGTTGTGCAGTCTAGCTCATTCACAACTGTCATCCGTATTCTACGACAGAATTCTCTTACTTTCCTTCTCGTAAGTAAATTTACCAACACACATCTATCTCTGTGAGGTCCCCCCCCTTCTGCCACCTTGCAGATACAATAATGTCCAGAACCATAAGCAGCTATTATTGCTGCTGCTGGTACAAAAAAATTTGCATGTCTGTTGTGTTTTCAATGAGCTGGTAACAATTCTTCTTGTGTGCTGATGATAGAAGTGGAAATTCTTATGACAAAATGCACATTCAATTCTTGCACTACAAGCAAATGTGGTTTTTCTCACACAAAAGGCTGCGGCTCATGACAGATGTCAAGTTGTGATTTTCATGTAATATCTGCCACAATAAGCAGGTCACATATTGTACATTGTAATGGATGAAACCACAAAGTTTACCTCACACGTGTCATGAGCGGTGGCCTTTTGTGTAAGAAAAACCATGCTCTCTTGTAGTGTTGATACAGAGATCTGAAACAACCAACTAGAAGCATGATTGTTTGTCAAGCAAATTCTATGTGATCTTCTGGCAGTGACATATTATGTTCAGGTACTCAAACCCACTCATCCGGGGCATGGGGCTATTCACATTTGCATGTGCAACTGTGATGGTGTTGCTCATCATGGAAACCTTGAGTGCATTCTTGCATGCACTGAGGCTGCACTGGGTGGAGTTCCAGAACAAGTTCTACACAGGGGATGGCTACATGTTCAATCCTCTGTCAATCCAGACTCTTGTGCATGGGGGTTGATATGGCAGATCATGGCAAGCACTGAGCAAATGGAGAGGTTGAAAGAAATGCCTTCCAAGAGTTCTTCCTTCCTGTTGTTTCCATGAGTTGTGTGTGCCCATCAAGCAAGCATGGTTTGTGATGTTGAAGGATCCTGGAAAATCATCTAGCTAAATCTCTTTCTTCATGACTTTGTGAATCTGCAATTATGGAACTGTCAAAACATTTCCTTTGCAGACAGACAGACAGACAGACAGATAGACACATCTGGAGATGTGATCCACAAGAAGAAGAAGAAGAAGAAAGTCCATATAAGCAGCTGCAAATTCAATGGCAACAGTCTACTGTTATGTTAGAGGTTCTTAGATCTTCTTGGACTTTTGCCTTGAGGTACAAGAGGAGGAGGAGGAGTTCTTGAATGAAATTTCAGGCCAGCTGACTGTTACATTAGACTCTTGAATCCTTTCTTCCTTCCAAGTTTCCTTCCCTTCCTGTCCTTTCTTGCTTCGTTCATCATCAATCTTGCATCACTCTTCCAGAGTTTATTTAAGTCTTGAGATCCCACTTTGGAGTTGCCTCTCCATTACCCAACTCCATGATTTTCTCTCGTCAGATTTTTCTTCTCATATTCTTCACCCCTAGTCTGTCAGAGCTGCTGATGTTTGTTTTTTCGCCGGAGACTTTGATTTGCATGTGAGCTTTTGCTGCTGCTGCGGCTGTGGGAGTGTTGAGTGCTTTGTGAGTGTGTTGTGAGAAACTAGGATGACAAGATCAATCTTAAGCTTGGTTATGGTGATGGCTCAGGCACTAATAAGTCTGGCATGTCTTGCATACCTTCCTGATGCTGCTGCTGCTTCTTCCCATGCTTCAGATGATCCACCAGCAGGTGATGTTGTTGTTGTACACAAGAAAAAACCAGAGGTCTTTTTGTACAGCTTCTACTGGCATGACATGGTGGGCACCAAGAATGCAACGGCAATCCCAGCGATCAGCTATGGTGGTGGTGGTGCTGCTGCGAACAACAACAACAATGCCACCAGCAACAGCAATAACAACAACAACAACAATAATGGCACCACTACCACCAGCGACAACAACAACGGAATTGGAGCGTTTGGGAGTGTTTTTGTGTTCGACGATCCTCTCACAGTGGGGCCATCGCTGAGTTCCCCAGTATTCGGACGAGCACAGGGCATGTTTGTGGCCAATTCTTTGAGTGGGGACAACGTGATGGTACTGTGCACCATCATCATCAACGATGCGTTCCACCGAGGAACCATCAACCTCCAAGGAGCCGACGGTTACCGATTGCCGGAACGCGAAATCCCTGTCGTCGGTGGCACCGAAGACTTCCGGTACAAGAGTGGTTATGCTCAGTTCAAGACCGCAGCAGCAACGTCGTCGTCTAGTGCCAATTGCAGTGTTCTTTATGTCAGACTCCATCTCTACCATCAAGGTCCCAACTGAAAAACAAACAAAAAATCAAAAAATCACATTGCTGCACCAACAAGCCAGCAATGCAAGCAGAGCTCAGGCCAGACTTCTAGATCTCAACACAGAGAGAATATGTATGCACATAAAATAATGCGGCAGCAACATCAATTGCAGCTTGCCACAACTCCAGAACCGAAGCAAAGACTGCTTCCAGCCCAGCCAGCTGAGGTAATTCCAACCAAGTTCCTAGTAGTGGTTACTGATTTCAACATAAAATCTGCTACAAACAAAGAATGCTCCAAAGATGTGCAGTCAACTTAGAGCATGGTCTGCTTTGACTTCAACAGCAAATCTAGTAGGATCTCTCTCACTGCTGCTCGAAAGATGCAATCTCAGGAGGAAGAAGAGCATCAGTTTGTGAATGTGTTAAACTTCTTAGCTCTCTGCAAAAAGACTGACTGGTGGGATCAGATGGGTTGTTTCTAGCTCAATAAATTGGGACTGAACATGATCTGAATCTGTTTCATGAGAACAGCAATGGCCTCTGTGTCTGTGTAATGGTGCGTGCTCTTTTTCTTGTGTTTTATTTGCTTGGGCTGAATCTCTCTGGATGTGCACTTAATTGTTCCTTGCAATCATGGCCTTCTCTGCATGTGCTCTTGTTCCTTGCAATGACCTATATGTGCAATGGTGCATGCTCTTCTTCTTATGTTTTGTTTGCTTGGTGATGGAGGTACTTTAAGTCTGGCACTAAGTCTGGGTACCTCCCATGTTGTGTGTATGTGTGTGATTATCAGATCAGATGTAACTTGCGTGGAATTCCATGGACTGTTTGGAGGGAAATTTTATTAAAAGAGAAATTATTTTGAGGGTGACGAAAATAGATCATGCACAAAATGTTGTTGTACATGTCACAATTATAGCAGTTCCAGAGTTTTTCTCTAGTATTCAATGCTCCAAAAACCCTGCCCAGCCTTCCTGCTTGCATGTGAAACTACAACACTCATGCATTGAAAGAAAGAACGATCTTTGACATGCAGCAAAAAATTGATTGTCACAGATGACAGTATTTGTTAGATTCTAAGTTCTTCACAAAGAGCTACTCAACATCAGCTGTTTACCACTCCTCTGCATTCAACACCAACTATATCTGGACAAGCACACTGACTTATTGCCAATCATTTTGCCAAGAACCAAGCTGCTAGACTTACATTGTTCACAAAATGATGCATGATGATAGCTAGACTTGCAGTTTGTGAGAAACTAATGACATTCACATATCACTTTGTTTGTGGACTTGGTACACCTGTTGCATTAAGCCTGATCATCAACATTTTATGCATCAGCTTTTTGCTGCAAGAAAAATGTGTACTGAAAAAATAGTTTGTCCATCCAGTTGCAGTCAGCATGAGATTTGCATTTGAATCTCTAGGCTGAATTGCAGCAGCAAACAAAAATTATCACGATCTGCTGAACAATCATACAATTGTTCTCATGAGGAGATGAAGTATTGATACCTCTTCTCAGGGACTGGGCAATCCGTGGGCAGTGGATAATGGCAATAAGTTGTGTTCTTCATGCAGAGGAAAAGACGCTCATACGAGGACCCCATCTTGGTGGCTGTGAACATGAATGAGGCATAATCCAGGCACACTTGACCCTTAGTTTGTAGGGTTGCTTTCCCGTCTTGAATGACTGATTCTAGAGCTGTAATAAGCGACTCAACATTTGGTGAGAAGGTGTAGCCAAAGTTTTTGTTGATGATCACACTCCAAGTGATGCTTGAGAAGTGGGTTGCCAACAGGGGTTTGCCACATTGCATTGCCTCCAGTAATGTGTGATCAAGGCCTTGTGACCGCAGTGTTGGGTTCACAAAAATGTCAATTGCATTGTAAAACTCTGCAAGCTCAATAGGTGTCATTGGACCTACAGTCTTGGCATTTGGGGCAAGCTCCTCATAGCGATCGCCCCATGGCCCACTCCCTGCAATCAGAAGGTACACATCTTTGTGCTTCTTCACAATCTTGGAAAATGCTTCAAACAAAAGAGGGTGACCCTTGTCTCTGACTAGCCGGCCAGCTGCCCCAAGCACAAGGCTGGCATTAGTTGGCACCCTGTACTTGGTGCGAAATGCAGCACCCTTTGCTGGATCAGGATGGAACTTTGCTTCATCAACCCCATTCAGAATGATGTGCACATCTCTTAATGGCAGCTCATAAATAGTGTGAAGCACATCACCCACATAGTCACTAGTTGCCACATGGTGATGGTAGTTGTGGAAAAAGCGAACTTCATCTGCAACACGTGCAAGCCTGCCAGACATGCTTTGTTGCAATTCCATACTTCGAGGTTCAGCAGGCTTGCGAATGAGGTCTTGTACAATGTCACTATGAATAACCTCAAATGCAATGCCATGCCAAGAAGCTGCCAAGCTGGAGATGTCTCGCGCACGCCAATGAGGAAGGGCCACACTTTCTGAGTGCACAATGTCAAAGGGATTTGATGAATTCATCTTGGAGAACTGCTCCCAAGCTTCACTGTAGTCAAATGCGCCTCCAGCATTGGGCTTGAAGAAATGGACGTGAAGCTTTTTATCAATGTGATCGTCAAATTCTTGGCCATCTGCAGACATGGTGAAGACATGGATCTCATGCCCACGGTTTGCAAGCACCCTATGCAATGTCATGGCATGCCTCTCCAGTCCCCCAGGTATTCCACCCATTGGCCATTTTTTCACAAACAAGGCAATTTTCATGAATTCAGGAGGAGGGCCATAGCACAGTCGATTCCATGCCGTTTGAAGCTCCCGCAAATCCCCAGACCACTCTGGTTCGGCTGTGTTGACAACCTTCTGACCACTATATATTTGTGAGCAAGGAAGTAGGCCAAGAATAGATAATGAGTAAAACAACAGCACAGCAACAGCCATGCTCAGAAGCCATACCCAATGCCACAAAAATCCCACTCCCCTGCCCCCTTTCCATCTTGTGCCTGCTCCCAAGTCTTTCAATCCAACAACACCCATGGCTGCTATATGTGTTTTGTCCTAGTTCTTCAAGTCTTCAAGTGGTGATTCCTCTGCTGCCGTTCAATGCTCTCTCCAGACTGGTTCTTCCTCCCCTCAAGTTCTGGCATCCACCTGATGCAAAGCACCCAATCCAGAACCCACTTTGAAATTATGAGCCCTCCACCTTCAAGCAAACAACAGAAGAAGCCATTACATGTATCACCACAACAGTCACATGCAAAAGGTTCTTCTTTCCTCTTCACAGCACATGCATACAGCACCTTGAAATTCTGAAGCACAATTCTTCCAATGGCTTGCAAATACACACAACATCATGAAATGCTGTTGCACACACGCGTAACAAGATGGGTTACAAGTGGATTTCTTGGCCGTTTTTCTGCTACACCGGAAGTGTGCATGCAGCAGCAGCAGCGTGTGAGGTTTGCGAGCACAAAGGAGGAGGGAGAGGAGGCGGCTGCTTTGGCAAGTACGTTCTTTGGGAACAACCACCGTGGGAACGTTTCCGAAGGCTGATTCGATGGATTCTTTGGGAACTTTTTGGGGGAACATCTTCCTGGACAACAAGGAACGTCTCTGGGAACGTTTCTGGCAACGTCCAAGAAGACAACATGTAAGGGAACGTTTCAGAAAAGCTGTTTTGTGAAGGGATGGATTGCTTTTTTGAGATCTCGGAACGGCTTTAGTTCCTGTAAACGAAGTTTCTAGAAGAAAAAGAAAAAGAAAAGTGAGATTACAAATGTGTCACTTGCTTCAGCAAAGTATCACATGTTTGGGTTTTATTTGTAGCAATTTGTAACATCAATCAAATCACGTTAACTAGTGTAAATTCAACTAATTTTGCTAATTTATTGGGAAAATTTTGCCATTTTTTTTTCACAAAACATTGAAAAAAAAAATCTGATGTTAACATCTTTGGTGAATGATTATGCCACTTTTTCCTGTGCATTAAAAAAAAACACAATTAGGCTGCATAACATTTGTGCTCCTCAACCGATTTCATCTTATTTCATTGCATGTCATAGTCATTTGCCAAAGATATTAGCATCATATAATAGCCTCATGGCTGCCCATTTGCCCACTTTTGTGCTGGGTATGTTGCCCCTCTCATCCTGATGGGCGACTTACCCAACATAAAAGGCAGGCACTTGATCATTCCGTAGTACATAATAAGCTCGTCCCATGTGATACACAACCCCTGTTAATACAAGTGAGAAATTCCATTTTGTAATTAGCTATTGCCAATTATGATTCCAAGGGAGGAAGGAGTGTCTACCATTTGCACCTGATTAAGCACCCATAGTTATTTTGCTGGTGTTGAGGTAATTTGGATTGTTTTTCACATAATATTGTGTGCAAAGACTCATAGAAAGGATATTTTGTGAAAAAATCCCCCCCAAGTAGCCAGATTTAGAAGATTTTTTTTGAATTTCTGAAATCACCATATTTAGACAATAGGTTCCAGCAGGTTGGCGAAAAATATAGCAGAATTCTTAAATTTTTCTACTTTCATCTATAATATGTAGCCAAATCTAGCTAACTCCTCTTGTGGATGATTGCCAATGTGGCTACATCACAAAATTTAAAGAAAAAACCCTGGGGCATATGAAGTTTATTAGATGGGGAAGGCTAACATTTTGGAGCTATACAATTTTCAGTCCGGTAACTAGTTCATGCACCCAAAACTACAAAACTGTACCTTTGTGTTTGTTGGCCTTGCCTAGCAAAGGCAAAAGATATGGTGTTTAGATTCATTATAGAGTATAGTAGTTTAAGGGATTTTGGCCCCTAGGTAGCAGGTCTATTTTTATATGAGGATTTTTGAAAGATGATAACCTGGCATGTGTTGAATCTTGAGATTAGTTATAGAGTTATGATATCTTGAGATTTTGGTTTCTTTTAGAGGATTTTTTTGAAGATTATATTTTTGCATGGGGAAATATTTGAATTCCCATAATTTTTCTTTTTGCCTTGAGATACTTTTTAATGTAAATGGCGAGGCCTCAGTGTGACACACCCCCTTGTTTTCCTTTAGTCCTATGCTAATTACAAGTTTATATTATGCTTAGATGTGAACTCAAATGCAAAAAGATATCTAGGAAAGAGAAAATTACACCCACAACAACACTTTGAAAAAAACATGACAAGAATGAGTGCAATCATAACCTGCTGAGCATCACTAAAAAAACTATCAGACGATGACCTTCAACATGATGATTGTGTTGCAGAGCTGCCCTGACTCCCCACCCACTTTGTTGGCTTTCAGATGACTTGATATCAGCTGCCCACATGCCTGTAGATAAGTGCATAATAGTCTCCCCAAATCTTTGAGTAAATCATTACACAGACATCACATTCAAGTTACATACATTTTCAGAAGGAATGAGAAACTCAAATGCAAAAAGATGGAAAATGTGGAAAAATGAGTAGAGCTGCTGCCAATTCTGCTACCGTCTCTCACTTACGCCCCACCACACAAAAACCAAAAGTCCCCATTCTGATGTCTCACTGCTGAGACCTGGTGTTTAGCTTCATGTTCTTGTCAACAGCAGAAGTCTACAAAACTTCAATTCCTGTGTGTGCATTAGCGACACCAAAAGATAGCAGATTGCAGATATTATTCATTCCACAAAGTACTTTGCCTTTGAAGTTTGTCATCAATAATGGCAAATAAAGACTAGAAAAAGTCATTCAAGCATGCAACATCCAAATACTTCAAAATAATATTGTGTGACTAGGAGATTCAGCAAACTCTGACTGTCCTACGACTTGAAGCTATGTTGATTCTAGAAATCTGAAAACAAAGCTGACGTTGTATGGATAGGATGACAAAAGAAACCCACAACCTGGCTGCATGTGTATCCTTATAAGAATCTCTGGATTGCACACTTCCTACCTCAGATTGAATGCAAATATGCTGGTGTAGAGGAGAGAAAAAAAATCTGAAGAAAAACTCTCTAGATGACTTATCCAACAAAGTTGCCTAAAATGAAAGAAAGCCCAACAAAAATCATACTCTCATCTTTTAAGTCCATCCCCAAAAAATGGAACAGAAAGGAAACCTGTAAAAGGAAGCAACCAGACTATAAGAATGGCAATAGAAGAACATCATCAGGAAAACCAATTTTTGCCCATTACAGGCAGAGTTGCTCCCTGTAAGCTGTAAAAGCAAAGCAACCAGGCTATAAGAATGGCAATACAAGAACATCATCACAAAAACTACTCATTGCCCATTACAGGCAGAGAATTGTTCCATCTTACCCCCCTACAAACTGGGTTCATTAAACACAAAAAGCACTGTTTCTGGCTCTATCATGATATGGGTAAAATCTCATCTATCTGCTAAAGGTAGACACTAAAACTGCTATATTCTCTTTACTTCCATCCTCACCACAGTAAAGCTGAGTCCCTGATTGTTGACATCCGAATACACTACGCTCAAACTAATTGGAGTCAGTATTGACCATTCATGGTCCACAGGAAATATATACACACTTGCTCTCCACATCATTTCCCAACTTCTCTCTCAATACATAGATTGAAAGAGATAAGGAACTGTGATCAAATACCTTTGCAGATTCATGCACTCATCAGACAGATGCTTGGTTTTCAATTCAACCCAGCCACCATGAGAGTGCTATTATCCTTTATCCACGTTTTCAGATTAGCTTTCTTCAAGAGGCACATGTATCCCATTTTACAAAATGGGTGGGTGAAGCTCCAAAAGAGAGAAAGAGAGCACAAGTAGCAGATATTCCCGGACTCCAATACATACACGGTGGGGTTGTATGATCTAGTCTACTGAACACCCACAAAACAATATGTGGTTGTTGTGATGGTGGTATCCTCCATGACTTCATCTGAAGCTGCTACACTTAGTCAAATACCACCATCACAACATGCTCCTACTTGAACCTTCCTGGCCAGAGCAAAAGAGAACTTGGAAGTTGCATGCCCTCACTCACCCATGTTGATAAGAAGAATACCTTCATTATTTTTTCGATATACAGGATTCAACATGTCCAACAGCAAAAAATACAAGTCGGAGGAGAGCGTGCAATACATAAGAACAGTTTGAATCATAGTACTAATTAAGCTGCAACAGTAAGTACTACACAGAATAGGTATGTGAAGATGGTGTTTGAGAAATGGAAGGAACGAGAGGGTTCGAGCAGAATCCCTTCCCCATCCCAAAGAGTCTAATACCAGGGTCCTGTCCCTAGTGCCTAACAATCAGCACCATACGCAGGAATCATACTCTAGCATTTGGATGGGCACCAAGAGCAGGGGCATACTCATTCGCGTTACCCACATCCTCATAGCTTCCCTTCAGATTTTCCTCTTCAAAGGAGTCGAAGTGATCAGCCCGAGCATTGACGGCCAACATCAAACAGATGAGCCAGAAGAGCGTGGAATCTAAAGCCAGGAAGGCGGCTCCTCCGAACAAGCCTGTTTTCGCTGTTGGACAGGCGCCCGTGGGATCCACTTTGCCGTTGAATTGATGGCGGTGAATGCTCTCCAGAATGGTTGCCCACAGAAGCAAAGCTTCAGCCACCAGGAAAATGACGACAGACAAGAGGGTGAAGGTGAGGAGGCTTTTACTCTTGAAAAGGGAACCGATAGGAACCCTCTTGCCCTGGTACGGGAACACCAGCGCCACCCCACCAAGCACAGCCGTCACAAACAGAAACACAACCGAAAGCACACCCAAAACGATCGTTGGGTCTTTGGGATACTCGCAGGTTACTGCACCTCCGTTTCCTGTCAATTGATTCGCTGTTGGCTTCTTGTTCTCAGCGATGATGCCCAGAACAAACGCTAGAAGTCCCGGAAACGTTAGCAGCAGCGCGAAACCCCCGGCCTGACTCAACGCCATCTTGATAACAAAAAATCTTTTGTTGCAACACAAAACCAACAACAACAAGAGGCAAAGAAAGAGAAGAGCGAGACAGGGAAGAAAAAAAACCGCACCCGAGGGCTTCGCTTGTGCACGCAAGTGGGCGCGCGCGAGCACAGGACCGGAGCAAAGGGCCAGAACGAGAAGACGACCGCTCTAGTTAGTAATGGGAGGACGGCAACTTTTCCAGTCCCTTTGGAGGAAGGTTCTGGGTGGGTAGGTAGCAGCCTTTTTTCAAAAAATTGGCGAAATTGAAAATTAAAAATTTGGTAATGAAGTGATTTTGGAGGTTTTTTAATCGCCAAAAAGGTGATGATTAAAAGAAAAAGAGAAAATCATCAGATTTCTATATTCGGTTTTCAGTGTGTATGTAGCCAAAAACATAAAAGGATGATTAAAGATTTTTATTTCATATGTGGCTTATGGGATGATCATCACTTTGGCTACAAACAAAATTCCTTAAAAAAACACACTGGCGGGGAGATTCATCTCTACAACTCGTTCACCAAACATGGTTTATGAAATCAAAGATTCTGCATTATATTTCGCCTGCTCCATCAATGGCGAAATGAGGTTCAATTTCAATTATTGGAGGGGGTCCCCTTCCGACCACCTACCTATGCAATGCAGGGAGGGCAAGGAGGGAGGATCTATAAGCCCCTTCGTTTGGTCCAATGGATCCAACTTTTGGAAGTTTAACCTTATTAGAACCAGTTTCACATTAGGAGAACCGGTTTCTTTGGTTTGAAAGTGTTTAGACTGGAACGGATTGTTTTGGTGTTCACAGTGTGAACATAGTCGGTAGATGTACAATATTGGCAGGGCCAGCGTGTTTGTGATACCTTGTTTCAGGATGGAATACTCTTTAACGATCTCTATCCCCACCCGCAAACGTAATAAGAGCCGCTTTAAACACTGAAAGACCATTTATGTCTTTACATCTGGACGAGTAATAATCACTGTCCAAATCCTAGTAGAAAAAAGCTTTCAGATGGTTTTAAATGACCACTGCAAAATGGACCATCAATACAGGCGAGCAGCAGGATTTTCGCTATCCTGCTGCAAGATTTAATGAAAAGTGGTGTTTGCCGGTCTGGGGTGGAGATGCACTCACCTCAGTTCTTTGTGGGGGTTATTTTGTGAAAACCGTTCGTTCCTTCTTAGGTTTTGAGAAAATTTTGGAGCAAGATGTTCTTTTGGTTCTGAAGTTTTTTCAAAAACCAGAGGTTCTTTGATTTTCAAATTTTTAAACAAAACTGGAGGTTATTATAAAAAAATCAAATAACTGCCCAACCAGTGTTTTATTTTCTCAATCTGATGACGTAAGTGGGTTGGTGTTCATCCACAAAGAAGAATTAGCCAAATTTGGCTACAGGTTAGACAGAACATTAGAAAAGTTTAGAGTTCCGAGCATGTGAAGAAGACATGTTGGAACTTGTTGTCTAAATATGGTGATTTCACTTTTTTTTTCATCAAAATATGCTGACTTTAGGCTTTTTTTTTTCAAAAGAAAGAATCCTTTGCAGGATTCACACTTTTTCTTTCTTTCTTTCTTTGGGTCGCCAAGCGACAATAATAATTCGCCAAAAAGAAAAAAACACTGCATCCAATAGTGATGTTAGCTGGTTTGAAGGTGAAAAGGCTCTTATTATTTTCTATTGTCAATAAAGCAGTAGGTATTCCAGACAGCAGCCCTCTCTCTTTATGAATGTCAACCTTAGGTGAAGAGGCTTGCAGTACTAATCCTATCTGTCTCTATCATTGTCAGCAAGATTGATGCGAAGAACTTGGACCAGATTTTACATTACAGGTATCCGTAAAGTAAGAAAAACACAACACCAAAACCCTGAGTTTGGTCATACACAGTGTGAGATTCAAAAGAACCTGCAGAGCTCCTACATATGACTATACAACTACTATAATTAGTCTCGAACCTTGTGCATTAACTGCTGGTTATCGACATTTTATACTGAGATATATTAAAATGTCTTTACTTTGCAGATACCACTGAAAGAGGGGATAGGGGGTGAAAGGAGGCCCAAAGAGAGGGTGAAAACAGGGTTACTTTGCGGATAACTCTTTGGTGTATGTGGGGGGTTTTTTTCTTCTCTATTGTGTGGTGGGGTTTTTTCTTAGCCCCATCAACTTTGATGCTTCCTGGCCATAATGGTGTCTAAAGTCAGCAGGGGTGGCCTCTTGGAAACATCAGGGGTTGTTAGGAAACCCTCCCTTTTGGCCCACCACTTTGGATGCTGGTCTCAATGTGAAAGTTTTCGCTTTTTCAAAGCAAATTCCCAATCGAGCTTTCTCATTGTGGCTTATCATTGTGGTGGACTGGCACTCGACATGGGAACTGGGCCAGGGACAACCTCCACATGTAGGCCCGCTATGTGAAACCTGCTCCTCTGGCGCTGGTTTTGTACTGGGTAAAGCCCAAGGGCACAGGCTTTACTGGAATAAGGGCCCCATGAGGCAGGGTTGAGAGCAGGCCTAAATCGAGGAAAGCCCACCCCCAAGGGCTTTGCATGGCGTAAGAACCAACACAAGGTCTCACAGGAAATCTTTTTTAATTAAAAAGTTGTGTCATCTTTTACACTCAGTAACGCCCTCAAGTAGGGTAGTTCCAAAAGTAAGCACCCCTTGGCTCAGCCTTGAGCAGGCACTTACTCTGGGGTGTCCTTGCTCCTTGGGCATTACCCTACACTTCATACTTCATCACTCATGTCATTAGCCTATTGCACATGCATTTCTTGAGTACTGAAAAGTTTTTGGGGAAAACAAAATGACATTTTTCCTGGATAGTTTTTTTAGTAATTAGGCAACAATGTGCAATTACCTATGTCACAATTGTTTGGCAATTTGATTTTGAATTCCTTATACCTGCTGTCTCATGGTTTTCTTTTCAGTGATTTTAAAATTTTGAAATGCGACATTTTTTTTCTCAAAAAAAAACACATTTATTGCAGTGGAAAAAAAATTCCCTCAATTTTTCCCCTACAAAGTTTCACAAAGTAATGAAAAGTTGCCACAAAACAAATGGCTTGACCTCAGTAGGTACAATCATTCATGATATGTGCAAAATGTCTAGAATTACAACATGATCACAACTGCCTTTCTGTGTGTAAAGAACCAACTTTCCTATAACTTTCCTATTTTGCAGTGAGATGGCACCTTCCATAGAAAGATTTTTCTCCATTGGCTTTCATGTGTAAGGTGCCACCTCTCATGTCTCTCCATCAATCAGATGATGAAACATGAAGCCCTGAAAAGACTAATAAAAAAACAAACACCCACCCAAAAGGGGAAAGGGAGGTACAAAAGAGAAAATATCGTGCTACCAGGAAACAACACCCAAAAGCATGGATGCATCATTAGAAGCTATAAAAGAAAGCAACGGGGATTCACCTAAAGGGGTCAAAATAATAACCTAAGACCTAAAACTCTCATTGATTGTGTGGAGCATATCCAACAAGGGGTAGGAAACCTAAAAAAGTACTCAACTTAGAAGAGGTCTCCTCAACTCCAATTGTTCAATGCCTCCAAATGGTAGCATCCTAAACTTTTTATAAAGCCACAACCAACACCTTTTGCCTATGAAATGAACACAAAACTAACAATGGAAAACCTTTACAACGCTTAGCTAATCGAAGCATGTTAGCACATTGATGAAAGAAGTTGTATGCTTGTTGATGTAAGCACCCAAATATCTCTATGGCAAGAGGAAAAACATCTCCAAGGTGCCGATTGTAGTAGAACCCATCCTTTGCCTAGGCTATAATTGTTGAAGTCATTTTTTGAAAAATGGTTACTCACAAAATGAAATTTGCTTGAATGGGATTGGTGATGGCCACAACATTAATGATCTAGTGTGGACTCTATTTGAAATGAGCATGATATCAACCCACTAACACAAAGGTTGGAAGGAAGGTAACAAAAGGACATGTGTCTATTCACACAAAACATGAAACCCAACATCTATGGCAATGGATGCAAAAACATTTCAAACAACATCATGGGTATTTGGTCCTATGCAAAATTCAAAATGGATGCAATAAAGATTAGAACACATGTTAGAAATCATGTTAGAAAAAGAATGATTGTACAAACTTTTTGAAATATTCTTTTCAAAATGATTAGCTCCCCTTTTTGAAAATTGTTCAAAAGGAGGGATACATGCCAATTTATCCTCTCCCCGCCACTTCAAGATGAAGCTAGTCCATCTTCTTCATCATGATGTACTTCTATTTCTCTTGATGAAATATCACCAATGGTAGTGTTTGATGAAGCTTGTGAGGACTTGTTTAAGCAATATCCAAAAAAAGGAAAGGAAATTGTACGATGGATCCATGAAGTTCCAAGATGTTTACACAACTTCCCTACCGTGAGTTGAATCCATAATCAATGAAAAGGGTGCAATGCATCAAGTGAGATGTAAAATTTGAACATTTGTTTGAAGGAAAAAAAACTTCTGATTCCAAAGCTTGACAATTTGATGAACCATGTTGGACATTAAAAATGCAAGGTGTCTAGGACAATTCTTGACAATTTTTTGTGTCCTTGAAAATTTGAACAAACTCCATGAAGTCTACATCTATTTTTGCATCTATAAGTCATTTAGGAATTAGATTTCTTTTGGAGTTGAGTGTGGATTATCCCTCTTCTTCAAAGGAAAATATTTCAAGAAGTTGTAAATTACCCATTTCTTTTTTATTGAGGTTATGGATTACCCACCTCTTGTTGGTGTTATATTTCATGGTGTTCATCATGTATACATCCATGGAAGAAGTCCTTGCTATCCTTAGGAATCTTGAATAGGAAAATTAAACATTTTGTGAATTTGTTGCTCATTTGCAAACCAATCAAGTTTCGACCTCCTTGGGATGCATTTCGACAACACAACCCAACCAAAGGAGCCACAAATCAACCTACCTGACAAGTTTGATGACACATGTTCAAAGTTTCAAGGTTTTGTCAACCAAATGCATTTAATTATCTGACTTCATTTTCATCAGTGTCCAACTAAACCAACTCAAATTAGACTCATAGGCACCTTGTTGTCAAGCATGGCCCTTACTTGGTTCGCACCTTTGTTAGAGCATCAATCACCTTTGCTCAACAACTTTGAAAAGTTTCATGAAAAGTTTCATGAAAAGCTTAATGCCACCTTTGGAAATTCAAACAAAGAACACAGATCTAACATCAAAATATAATCTTTTCGTCAAGGATCACGTTTAGCTACGATATATGCATTGGAGTTCAAACAATTGGCTTGCGATTATTCATGGGGTGAAACAACATTCATAAATCAATTTTAGGTTGGGTTACAAGATGACTTAACAAATTTATTACTCACCTTGCCAGACCTTTCAACATTAAGTCAAGCCATTGCACAAGTTGTTCGGCGTGACAACAAGCCTTTCAAACATCGACAAGACAGGCGCCATGAACCCACATCAACAACAAAAAAATAAATTGCACCATTAACAACACAAAGGAGTTTTCCACCTGCAATGCTAGCCTAACCTTTGACAACCTCACCAAAGGACAACCCCATGCAAATTGATAAAACAAGATTCAAGTCCTTCATGGAACAAGAGAAGTAACATCGACATACAAATAAATTTTTTTTGTAATGTGAAAAACTAGGTCATGTTACTCATGAGTGTCCAAAAAAGTGTGGACCACATGTAGCACACTCCATCTCTATTATCAATCCATAACTAGAGTCAGAAAACAAGCATGTCCAGTCTTAGTAGGGACCATGAAACTGGACCTTGATGCATCATGTAATGAAAATGGTCTTAGCCTATCTTCAAACCTAACACCATGTTTGTTAATATCAATCATTGTTAAATATACCAAGCTTATGACGATGGAGGCCTAAACATTTCTTGATTTTAGCGCATCAACATGTTTTATGGAAAAGGAGTTGGTGTAACAATACAAGTTGGTTTTAGTGGAAAAAAACACACCAATGTTGTTTGAGGTCATTAATGGTCGGAGTTTTTCATTAAGACCAATCACCCATGAAACCAAACCATAAAATGTTACCATTGGTTCCCACACTAACAAGGTGGTTTTCAATGTCATTTCATATCCAAGAAATCTTGTCATCATTAGATAATCTTGGCTTGTTCTACATAATCCATAAATGGATTAGCATATGAGGAATCTTCATTTTGAAACAACATAACATGCAACCCTAAAGTGTGAAACCTTTTGTCAGAAGCATGCAAAAATTGAAGTAGTAGGGAGACCTCGCACTATTAAAAAAATGTTATTATTTGACAAAAGAATTAAACCAAAAACCACTTATTTTGACATTTGGTTACATTTGACCACTTGGTCATACTAGTCAAATCAATTTGACCACATCCAACTTGACTAGTGGTTTTTTTTATTAACTATGATGGTCTTCTTAACTAGTCAAATTGGACAAAAAATCGGACAATCAAAAAAATTAATTAAAAAATAGCCCAAATTATTAATAATAAAAATGAAATTAATAAATAAATTTTAAAAAATTATCTACCCACTCACCCATGACCTACCTACTCACCATGATTTCCTACCTACCTATTCATAAGCCATCTAGGTGTTATACATTTACACATTTACAAGGTATATATATGAATATACATACTCTACATAGTATATGTTGGTAAGGAGGATTGAACCTTGATTTTTTTTGTTCCAAACTAATGTTTTGACCATCAAACCACCACACCACTTTGCAAAACAATATGATTCCAAATGCATTTAACACATTTCCTTGAATTTCAATGAAATTTTTTGTCAACAATTTGAACTCAAATAAGTAGGTAAGTAGGTATGTAACTAGGTAGATAAATAGGTACACATGCCTACCTACCTATGTTTTAAATGTATATATTTAATTATGTAAAATATAGGTAGGTATGTTAGTAGATATGTAGGTAAGTAGGTAGGTACATATAAGTATGTCAATAAATAAATAGGTATGTAGATAGTACGTAGGTAGATAGGTAGTTATATAAATAAATGTTAAATAGGTGGTAGATATGTAAATGATAGGTAGGTAAGTAGGTAGATAAATAGATGCTAGGTAAGTGAGTAGGTAGATAGGTAGTTATATAGGTAAATGCTAAGTAGGTGGTAAATATATAAATGTTAGGTAGGTAAGTAGGTAGATAAGTAAGACATGTAGATGAATAGGTAGATAAGTAAGTAAATATGTAGATGTTAGGTAGGTACATGCCATAAGTAGGACATAGGTAAGTATATGTTAGGTAAGGAGGTAGGTAGGTAATTAAATGAACATAGAAAGTAGGCTAGGTAATTAATCAAATTAATATGGCCAATTTTACTAAACATGGCCATTCAATACGGTTGATTTGACCAAGCCATGGGCATCTTGATGGACCATTTTTAAAAATTGACCCTTTTGACTAGATGTACGATTTAACACTTAATCAAAATGGTCATTTCAGTAAAAAAATCTAACAAAAAAAACCATGTATCTTTCATGCCCCATGCCTTTAATCAAAACAAACATCCTTTTGGTCAATGTGGACACCTTAATCAAGTTGAACCTTTTGAAAACTCATGATTTGTAATAGTGTTGATGGTATAAAAAGGCCTAAGTGCCCTAAGCCTTTGTTCGTTGAAGTAAAAGCATTCATAAAAACTACCATGAAAGGAGATGCATCCTTGATTTATGTTTTTTTTTCACCAAATGTTGAACCATGTTCACATGAAATTCCTTCCCAATACTAAAAATTCAAGGATGAGTTTGAAAAGAAAAATGCATCACCTTGCCCAAACATCGACCATACGACTACACCATTGATTTTGTGGAAGGAGCACAACTTCCATTCAAACCCATCTACAATTTGTCACGAAACGAACTTGTAATGTTTCATGAATACATTGATGAAAACTTCAAGAAGGGGTTCATTCAACATTCCAAGTCTGTAGTTAATGCCCTAATCTTGTTTGTTAAAAAGAAAAATGGCTCCCCCTAAATGTGTGTCAATTACCATGGGCTTAATCGACTCACCATTGAGAATCGGTACCCTTTACCCCTAATCTCAGGGTTGTTGAACCAACTTAGGCATGCCAAGGTGTACACCAAGATTGCATTATGTGGAGCATACAACTTGGTGCACATTCGAGAAGGCAATGAATGGAAGACAACATTTAGAACCGATTATGACCATTTTGAATATGTTGTGATGCCATTTGGCCTTACTAATGCATGTGTTGTTTTTCAACATTTGATGAATGATGTCTTTCATGAATATTTGGACAATTTTTTGGTCTATTACATCAATGACATCATCATTTTTTCAAAGAATGTGGAAGACCATGAACACCATATACGTCTGATTTTGGACAAGCTTCGAAAGGTTGAAATTTATGCCAAATTAAAGAAGTGTGAATTCCATCAATCTGAAATGGAATTATTGGGTTTCATCATCTTTGGAAATGGCATTCACATGGATCCTTACAAGGTTTAAACCATTGTTGATTGGGTTTTAGTTTCTATTCAAGATGTTTAATGTTTTTTTGGAATTTGCCAACTTTTATTGACATTTCATTGCCCATTATTATTCAATAATAGCCCTTCTTACTCAGTTGATTAGGAAGGATCAACCTTTTTCTTGGGGAGTTGAAGCTGATAGTGCCTTTCTTAACTTCTCCATTTTTTATTCATGTAGACCCTTCCAAACCTTTTGTTTTGGAAACAAATGCTTTTGACTTTGCAGTAGGTGTCGTGCTTTCACAACTTGGAAAAAACAATCTTCTTCGACTTGTCAAATTATGTTTTTATAAGTTTTCCTTTACAAAAATTAATTACAAGATTCATGACAAAGAACTTCTAACCATTGTGGATGTCTTTGAGAAATGGCACCATTTGCTTGAAGGAATTCAACATGAAAATCACTATGTATTCAGACCATAAAAACTTGGAGTATTTCATGGCAACTTATGTTTTGAATTGATGCCAAACTTGATGGGCATTGTCTTTGTTTCAATTCTAATTTGTCATCACATATTGCCTTAGAAGCTAACAAGGGAAACTTGAAGTGTTATCCCATTGTTTGTACCTTACACTTAAGAAAGGAAATGTTGCCTATAAACAACAATGTGATGTCATTTTCAAACCTGAACATCTTCGACTTTAGGCATTATTGATAATTCTTGATGACATAACCTTTAATTGTCAAATTCGTGAACACTACAAAGAATTTGCAAATATACGACTAGATTTATGACTCATTTTTAATCGTAATTACCACATGTGACTTGCTATAGTGCCTAGTTGCCTTGAACAAGTCGCATAAAATTTTAATCTCAAAAGACAATATGTGGCATCAAGTTGCAAAGGGAATCACATAAAGATGTGACTTACATGAACTTTTCATCCATCCCAACCAATTTACATGGCATATGACTCAAAAATGTAGTCGCATTATTTATATTTGTTTAAATATTTATTATTTAAATAATAAAAATAATTATATACATATACACATTATTGTTAATTTCATTAAATTCAACATGTACCATGTTGACACATGTCATTACATAGGGTAGGCTTAAAAGGTTGGTTTAAGTTGCTAAGTAGGCCACCTATTACGCTTATTTAACATCACTTAATAGGCACTTAACCTATGCTGGCTACATAGGTAGGGAATATTCGATCAACATTTCAACATTGACCACAATCCATGCCATTCATGAAAATTCATCCTTGAACCCCAAGGATGGAAATCAACTCCTTTATGACCAAGCCACCCCACTTGTTAAGAAAAAAAGTAATGTGCATTTTATTTAACCTATTTGATTTCAAACATTACATAATACATCATCTTTGAACTTTGATATTTTATTACAATTTTATCCAAATGACAAGATTAAAGTTTAAACTTAATTTCTTCTTAATAATGTACACCAAAAAAAAATTATTTTAAGAATAAAAATCAATTTGAAAAGGAAAATATTTGAATTTCATTATTCAATATAATTTCAAAGACCATTCTATGGAAAAAAAAAAATCAATCACATGATTCATAAATGGATAATATAATAACAAATACATCATAAACTTCACATCTTAAACCTTCATTTCATTCTAAAACTATATTATAGAATTTTTCTTTTGATATATCATATTTTACCAATATAATTTAATTAAAATGTGTGATATATGATTTATTCACATATAATATTTATAAATGAATCTTAAATAAATTAGAATAGAAATATATATATTTAATTTATTAACTATATTTCTAATATAAAATATTAATCTAATTTATCAATTTTAATTTCTAAATATTAATTAACGCCATATAAATGATTGATTTTATGGAACTATAAATTTTATTATGCTTACACATTTAATATCTTAAGTTTTACTTAAAATTATGATATGAAATTTATGTGAAAATAAATTTTATTTTTTCACATCTCAAACATCTATTTGATTTAAGAAATTATATTATACAATTTTGCTTATAATAGATCATAATTTTACGAATTTTTTAAATTTAAATGCACAATATGAAATGGGTCATAAATTACTTCTACTACCTAGCATATTCAATAAATAAATTACATTGCCTACCTAATATAATAAAATTAATTAAAAATATCACATATATCAACATGATAAATATTTATTACTTAACCCACATACATATGACCTACTTGCTACTTATTACCTATCCTACTTATTGCTTCTTTAATACATGAATTGCATGGCCTACCTAATTATTTAATTACACTTACCACATAAACCTTAACCTATTTAATATATAAACTACATAGCCTAATTAATTAACTAATTAATACAAGAACATTATCAAATATCAACAATATGATAAAATACCTACTACTTAACCTTATTTCTACCATTAATTGCCATGGGTCCTTTGAAATCTTCACAAACCCACCAAACCTTACTACACATTTAATGGTTAATTCTTTGAAAAAAACTAAGGGAAAATAATTAGACCATTAAATCCAATAATTTCATTGGTCAATTCAATTTTTTTTCACATTTGATTACATGTGCATTTGCGACTAAAATTTATAGTCATAAATCAAGTTGAAAAGATGCCACATGGTATCCAATGGCCCTTGAACCACCTTCCAAATCACAAAAATAACTACATTTTCATTTTCATCCAAATTGACATTAGTCACAAATATAAGTTGCATATGCAATTGCAAACCACTTTGTAATTGTTTATGCGACTACCAATCGTTTTTACCAAATGCCACGAAGGACAGTCATATCTAAAGTCACAAAAATGATTGATTTGGACAAAAATTGCAAATGCATGGGTTGGAATGAACATGATTCCTTGTAATTGAATATGTGAAAAAGGACCCTCTTGTTATTGACATCCAAGGCCAATTAGGGAGTCATCATCAAATCCAAGATTTTTCTAATGATCATGCTAAATTTGAATTTTAAGATAGTCTACTTTATTGTGATGGTATTTTGTATGTTCCTAATGGCCTTGCTTGATTTCAAGTTTTCTAGGCTAAGCACGATGCTTTGGCTACAGGCCATTTTGGATTCAACAAAACCATGTAATTAATGTTTTGAGATTATTGGTGGCCACAATTTTGGAAATATGTGAAAGGGGTTTATTGGATCTTGTGATGTTTGTGTTCAAGCAAAGTATCCTCATCATCACCATCATGGTCTTCTTCAACCATTATTGATTTATGCATCCCTATGATTTTCAATTTCCATGGACTTCATCACAAACCTTTCACCTTTTAATTCTTATGATTCCATCTTGGTGGTGATGGACTGTTTGGCAAAGATGACTCATTTCATTCCATCTACCAAAACAATAACTAGTGAAGGAATAGCCAAGTTTTTTTTTAAACATGTTTTTCAATATCATGGTTTTCTTGAAAATATCATTTATGATCATGGGCCTCAAATTGTAGCTAAGTTTTGGAAGTGATTATTTGAACTTTTAGATTTGAAGTTGAATTGTCATCAATTTTCCACCCCTAGATGGATGGGTAAACATAACGAGTCAATCAAGTCTTGGAACAATATTTACGATGCACAACCAATTATCATGAAAATAATTGGTCATAATTTTTAACCATCGTAGAGTTTACTTACAACAACACAGTGCATTCATCAACCCAGTAAACACCTTTATTTACAAATCATGGTTTGCACCCCAAGTTTGACATTCAAGGTGTGCACAAAATCATGAATCCAACAACTAAATATCAAACCATGTGGTTAACAAGCGTTTGAACTAAACTTGTATCTAACCTTGAAAAGCACAAAGGCAATACAAGGAGAATGCTAATGAACATCAAAAAGAACAACCCAATTTCAAAGTCGGGACTAGGTTTGGTTTTGATGATAACATATCAAAACAAGAAGGCCATTAGAGAAATTGGATCATCAAAAGTTAGATCCATTCCTCATTGTGAAATAAATTAATGTCGTGGTTTTCCAATTTAAGCTTCTAAGTTCTATGAGAATGCATCTCGTGTTTCATGTTTCCTTATTGGAACTTTACCATGTGTCTACCATTCCAAAGAGAATCCATGATTCCCCTCCACCTATTGAAGTTGATGGTGAACATGAATATGAAGTGGAGGACATTTTAGATTCAAGGATCTATAATCGTCAATTCCAATATCTTGTTCATTGGCATGGGTATGATGTGAGTGAGTGCATTTGGGAACCAATCAAGAACCTATTGAATGCCATGGAGAAGGTGCATGAATTTCATCGATGATATGCAAATAAGCCCAAGTCTATTCCTTATGGAATTCATTGCTAGAAAGGGAAATGATGTGATGGATGTGAACATTAAACACCATCTTTCAAAAGATGGAATTCATCCATAATGTTCATCCATCATTCCTAGTTAAATCTTAATTAACTTTTAATTAAGTTCTAATTAACTCTTAGTTAAGTCTCAATTAACTCTCAGTTAATTCTTAGTTAAATCCCAATTAAATCTTAATTAAATCTGAGCTCACTCCATGATAACTTTTAGTTAAGTCTTAATTAAGTCTAGCTAATTCCTAGTTGACTCTTAATTAAATTCGAATAAACTTTCAGTGAACTCATAGTCAACTCCTAATTAGAAAACTTCCTAAGAAGCTTCCTTACTTGATGCACACATAGAAACCTCCTTGGAAGCTTCCTTGAACTAGGTCCACAAAGGGGTATAAATAGAAGTAGGAACCTTCATTACCTTCAATTTGTTCAACATCATTCTTAAGCATGATCTTGCACCATAGCTTTGTCATATTTTTTTCATGTTCATGTTTACATATGTTAGCATGATAAAGATCCATTTTCATATTTGTTTTGCACATCTTGTGCTCTTGTTCTTAGTTCTTTTGTTCTTGTTTTTAAATCACATAATCTTGTCTTACTCCTTGTTTGGAAGTTAGACTCAAACTTTTCATTTAATTTTTGTTCTCATGGTTTTTCATGTCCTTAATGAGTTCATTATTCTACTCATAAGACAAATCTAGTTGTGCTTATTCTATCAAACCCAAGGATTTTGTGTAGTGACTTAAGGTTTTTTTTTAAAAATTGCATTATTTCTTTGCTCACAACTTGAATTTTTTTTTGACTTTTATAAACATGTTGACCTAATCATCATCAAAGGAAAAAAATTGCTTTGGAATGTTAAAACTCAATGGATTTCCATGTTCTCTCTAGCAAAGAAGGTATATATGTTAAATATTTCCCTTTGATTGTGAAGATGCACATCGAGAGTGTAAAGAATGAAGTTGCAACAAAGAACCCAAATGTTTTATGTGACATGGAACTCATTTTGGGGCGGCCTTTTATCATGCCTTTATTTGAATGTGTCCATACATTGATAAAATTTTCACAAGTTAAGGGTGTGTTTGTCTACAACTTCATGGATGTTATTAAAATGGCCCAACACGAGTTGTTCAAACTTTATTACAATCCCTTTACCAAATATGAAAATCCAACTTTTTATGAATTCAACCATAGTATCCTCACTTTAACCAATGGCACATTTTCCATGAATTGGTTTTTTTATTGTAATGGTGGAAATGAATTTATGTATTTGGCCTTTTCATTTGATGTACCCTATCTATTAAACCAATAATGAAGGTTTTTTCAATTAACATGTCATCACTTGAAGAGGTTTTCAAGCATGTTGCCACCAAAATGAAAGATGAATGTGATGGGACAACTCAACATCTTATTACAAAGCTTCAACGATGTTTCCCAAAACATGAAGTTATGACAACCTTCACAGTGGTTTATCCATTATTTTGGGCTATGAATCCACAAGAAGTAAAGGATCATTTTCACGTTCATTTGAGTGTGTTGAAGGCCACCTTGCAAGGTGGGTAATGGTGGCAGAGTTATGTTGGCTTTGCTATCAAGTCACAACCTCAATTTGCAATTTTTTTGCAAATTAACAATGATTCATATTTGAAGCAATCTTGCATCAACAAAACATTGAGTTGAACCCAATTACTAGGCTTTGGCACATGATTTTTGCATTTGATATCATCAACCATAGGCTTTTGGAATACAAATTACACCAATTAAGATTGCTACTATCTAAATGCTTGAGTTTGTTGAAGATGAATGACTTCAACATTGTCAACTTCATCAAGAATTAATTACAAGATTGGTTGAATGCTCGTTTGGTTTTTTGTACCAAGTTTTACAATTAGCACTTTTTTATTTTACAAAATTTCCCTTATGACTAAACCATTGCAAAGTGGCATGGAAAATTAAAATATTATCTAGATGAATAATGGACTTTAAACATTTGGAAGTTTTCAAAGTGCAAGGTAAGGTGGTAAGTGAAAGAAAGACTTAAGAATCAAGAATCTTGTACCACAATTTTGATGTAATTTTTTATTCCAATTTAATATTTTTGCAAGTTTACATATATTTTTAAAAGTTTATGATTGATCAAAATATAAGGTCCATGAATCCTGTTTAAATTGGAAATTTTTTGGAGGAATTTAAGGGATATGATGGCGTAGTAGGTTACGACAAAAAAAAAAGCAGGTGTGTGCCAATTGATGAAATTGTGAGATGTTAGGGAAAAAAAATTGTTTTTTTGATGTATGCTTTATATGTTTGTTTATGGTTCTTGCCATGTTATTCCAAAGGAAGGCCAATATTTGGATTTTGTTTTTGGATCATGAAATCATTGAATTTATGAAAAAAAGGAGTTAGAATCCAAATGATGCAAAGAATAACATGCATGAGGAAGCAAAAAAAAATCAAAGGTCATTGACTCTTGATGTTCTTTTTCGACCTTTATTATTTTATGGTTGTGCCCCATTCAAACTTTAAATTCTAGAGGTGTTGATTTGTTTTTGTTGTTTTTTATGTTGATTGTGTTTATAGAAATGATGGTGAATAGTGGTGATGAGGAAGCCACAGCAAAACAAAGGCCACTAACATTCTTTAATCCACCTTTGTTATTTATGGAGGTGTATTTTTGTCCCATCAATCTAGGAATCTAGTATTTTGTGGTTTTGTTTGTTTTGTATGTTGTTTATATTTGCAAGAATGATAGCAAAGAAGAAAACAAAGAGGTTCATTTTTTACCTTCTCTTTTCATGGTTCTAGTTTTTTTCCAAATTCAAAGGTGCACTATCTTTGTTAGGGTGTTTTGTGATGCTTATGTTTGTAGGCATTTGATTGCACAATGAACAAAATAATAGGGATGAGGATGCCAAACAAAGAAGAAAAAAAAAAAAAAAATGTCCTTATTTGACTTTTGCTTTTAAGGTTCCGAATTTATGTTAAACTTGAAGATACAAGCTTAAATTTTCTAATTGGGTTTTGATTATAGGTAAGGATTAAACTACAATGGGCAACATTGTTTTGGGGGTTGGGATTCAAATCCCCTTCAAGCTCTATAGGATTTAATTCTTCTTGATTGATAGAGGCAATGTTGTAGTTGATTGAAAATTCTTTCCATGAACATGCAAGATAACATGTGTTCTTTGTTTGAATGTGGCAACTTGAATCATTGACCCTGAGTGAAGTAATGCTATAATTGATTCCTTCCATCCATATGCAAGTGTGAAATGTGGGATTTTGGATGAATATAAGAATTAAAACCATTGTATTTCAATCACTTACAATTTTATAATTGAATTCCATATGCAAAGTGTGAAAATGTGGTTTTTGGATGAATACAAGAATTAGAACCATTGTATCTCAATCACTTACAATTATATAATTGATTCCTTCCATCCATATGCAAGAGTGAAATGTGGATTTTGGATGAATACAAGAATGAAAACCATTGTATCTCAATAACTTACAATTATGGAATTGATTCTTTCCATCCATATGCAATTGTAAAATTTGATTTATGCATGAATGTGAGAATTTGAATAATTGTATTTAAGTGATTTGGAAATTTTCAATTGATTCTTTCCACTCATATGCAAATGTGAATTTGGATTTTGTTTGAATGTTAGAATTTGAATCATTGTACTAATATGCAATTTTACAATAGATTCCTTCAATCCATATACAAGTGTGAAATGAATTTTTTTTATGAATACAAGAATTTGAATAATTGTATTTAAATGATTTAAAATTTTGCAATTAATTTCTTCCATCCATATGCAAGTGTGAAATATGGATTCTAGATGAATGGAAGAATTTAAATCATTACATTTAAGTCACTTGGGTAAGTTCATAATAAATTGACTAGTACCCACCCACTTGATTGCTTAATCTAAAATATTCTTGGAATATTTGTAAAAGCCTTTAAAATAATTTTAAAAATTAAAAAATTTTATACTATTATGTTAGAGCTTACATTAAAAAAATTCCAAGAATATTTCATTTTCAAATCATTTCAAGTGATTTTACAAGTTTTTTTAAGCAACAAAAATATTGGTTATGTTATTTTTAAAATGTTTGTTGGTATTTATTATTCATTAGATTCATTTCATATCTATCCACATATTCCGTGATATATTATAAATATTTTTATATAAATCAATCCAAAAATTCCAACATCAAATTAAATTGCCACTTAAAAATATGAAATCTTTAACATTGGTTACATTTGTGAATTCACCCACTTACAATTTTGCAATTGATTCCTTCCATCCATATGCAATTGTGAAATTGGATTTTTAAATGAGTACAAAATTTAATAATATTGTATTTAAGTCATTTACAATTTTGTAATTGATTCCCTTGATCCATATGCAAGCATGAAATACGATTTATCGATGCATAGAGTCTAGGGTTGTACATTTATTTCCATTATTTTATAATTGGTGCCCTAGGTAGCCAAATCTAATATCTTTGTAATCACCTTGTAGCCAAATGCACTCCCTTGCCAACACACATGTTGCCAAAGTTTTTTATCATGCTTATTATGGTTGTAACCAACTTGCAAACATTTACAAGTGGTAGTTTGCTAACATAAGGCCATTCTTTACCCAAAAAAATTGCCAAGACAATCATTATTTGCAGAAAATTGCCAAGGTATCTTCACATTGCAAAAAAATTACCCAACTATGTTAAGTTAACTTTGAGCTATATAACCACATTTGTAACTAGTTTAACTTGAAATAAAATGACTAGGTAAGAGACTCTTGACTCTTCAAAACTCCTAAGGGCACAAAACACTAGTGATAATTTGCAAAGGTGATTTAGTAATTGAAACTTCTACCTTCCCCTTTTCGAATGAAGCCTCGTTGTGGCTATTTTAAACCTAGGAAATGTTAAAGTTAGACTCATAGACTTTAATTTATTCTTTCAAGGGTTAAATATGTATAATGTGTACAAGCAACCAAAAAGGAATTGGGGTTTTAAATTTTTACCATGGTACTAGTGTAGGTGTTAATTTGCCCAAGGAGATGCCATCATGGGTAGCAACATGATATAGATAAGGCCCAAGGCCACATGCATTATAATGTGTAAATATTCATAGGACTTTTTTCCTAATATTTATCAAATGTCATGAAAATTTATAAAAAAAGAGGGCTGATGTTTTGAAAATAATAATTTTCACTCTATGTGGTGTTTTGATTTTCAACATGCATACCTTTCGCATATGAAAAGTTATGGTGAAGAAACTTTGGGTCATAACATTGAATGTGAAATCATTTGAAATATTTTTAATGGAATATGATTCAATATCTTCACAGATAGGATATTCACTTATTTGATCTTTTGACCTTAAGTGTTATAAACCTTCAAAATTGTGAAGTTTAATAGATCATGTTGGTAAAAAGTTAACTTTTTTTTACTTTGCATTCATACAACATATTCATATTGTCAATTAATCATATGTTGAAAAGTTTCATATGTAATAGACCTCTCATTGGCTCATAAAATTAATTGGGAACTTCAAAGGCATGAATAATAAAGTTGTCCACAAAATGATTGTCACTTTGGGCGTCACTTAGCCTCTCTTTTCAACTATCCATAAAGTCCACCAAAGTGAAGGTCATTCCTCAAAACTAAGGATGAATTCCCCAAAGTGGGCACCGTAGTTTCTTTTTTAACCACACTACAACCTATTTTGGTTACAATTTCATATATTAAGGGGCTACTTAAGGTAGGTGGCTAACTAGTTAGGGGTTACTTCTGGCCCACCTATGGGTTGACTATGGGGCCACTAAAAGGACTACCGAGATTAGGGGATAATAGGGTTCATTTAGCCCAACTATATAAGGCACACCTAGGGGGTTCCTTATAAGGATAAGCTAAGGCTATCAAAAACCTACCTAAAAGGCTACTTAGTTTAGGGGATACTTAAGTTTTATGTCTTAGGAAGCTACATATAAGGCTTACCTAGGGGGCTACATAAGGAATTTCTAGGTCAAAAAATACCTAGGGGTTATTTAAGGGGCTACCTAGGGTTTAGGAATTGGACTACCTAGGTGCTACTTAAAGGGCTTTTTAAATAATGTCACATTGAAATGTTATCTCACAAGAAAATTTCCAAGAATCATACTTCATACTCTAACCATCAACATTGTGCATTACAAACTCATCAACATAAACAACAAGCATGGTTTAAATCATTTCATTGAAAACAAATCATTGAAGTGTTGCTAATACTTTATAACAACTATATATTGACATTTTGCCCCACATGATGAAAGCAAGATAAAGTAAACAATTTTGTACCTTGTAATCTACTTGGAAACAAAACCAAAAAAAAAGAAAAAAACACCAAAACTCATTCTAAGATGTACTATACACTTAATGTTTTTAGTTGAATGAATTAAGAAAAGATAAAATTTCACTATTGTACATGAATTTTCAAATTTTGCATTGTAAAAGTAAGTTGAAATTAAAATTTAAGAAATCAAGTAGATTTTGAAGTCTACTCTTTGCATTGTGCATTTGTGTAAAGTCCTTGTTATGTTTTAACAAATAAAAAGTGGAATAGATTTTTGATCAACAAATCAATATAATGATCTTTCTATTATAATTTAATATAAGTATATTTCATCAAGAATTTCATTTTGGGAGCTCCCCAACCATGAAATTATCAACTAATAATTGGGGATACTTTTTGTTTAATTTTAAAACTTATTTGTGTTTAATTTCTTGGAAGTGCATTTTTATAAATATAATAGACACCCAAGGGTTTTTTAAAAATCATGTTTCCACCCATGCTACTTTAGTGTTTTCATATGCATGATATAGGGTTAAATTGAATAAATGTGAATATCCATACAGTTTTTGAGTGGGTGAAAGCATGAAAAAAGAGCCAATTGTGCCAAGGTTAAAGTCCTTTCCAAGGATTACATTTTCCACATGGTAGTTTTCTATTGGTTTATAGTGCATTTTTCACACAATTTTTTTGATTGAATATCAAATTTGAGGCCAAATATGATATATAACATGATAAAAGCTCAATTTGTTTTGCACCAAGCCTTACATTATAATCAAATCTATAACTTCACTTTGAATCATGATTACAAATTCAAAACTATAATATTGTAAAAGGACATTGGAGTATTAAAATTTAAAAAGGTATATGTAGTTTTATTTTTTGAATGTTTTGAACACATGGATCCCTTATTGTGGAATATATTAAAATTCCCAAAAAAAACACTAAAAGAATTTTGAAAATCAACAATTGGATTTGCGATTCATTTGTAATTGTAATGGACACATGTGACTAAAAATAGCCTAGTTGCTTAAGACAAATGTCACAAGGTAGTTGCAAAAGACATGACATGGCCATGAAGTTGAAAGTGTAGTTGTAAACCTTACGATTAGGCTATAATTTTTCACCCATTGCCATGGATGATCTTTAGTATGATGTCAAACACAAATTTACGACTTCATTTGCAACTACATTTCAGATAGTTGCATGCTACCAAATGTGCCATTGATGGGTGGTTAGGATTTAACCACATGGTAATTTAAAAAGCCAATGGCCATAAAACACGTGACAATTTCCCATTTGCTCAAAAAAGATATATTATACTTACAATAATTATAGTAATTAAATAGTATAATTAAAATATGAAAATAATTAAAATAATATAATAAATTAAATTCAATATTATTTAATTATAGTTATTAAATATTATGATTAATTCATTATAATCTATCCCAGGTTAAACTATAGTAGGCAATCTATTTTAGGGTAGGGTAGGGTAGAATAGGCTACTTAACATAGGTTAAGTAGGTAGATAAGATCCTATTTATTTTGTTGGGGACAAGCCTTTTGATTGGCTCATCCCATATGGCACATGCACTATGTTTATAGTGCATGCCATGAATCTAGTGCATTTTTTCACCTACTTATATATTTTACAAGTTTGAAGTTATAGACAAAGGATATGGGATAAATTCTAATGAAAGGGAAACACTACAAAATATCCACAAAATAGAATACTTCTTGCATAATTATAACCTACTTACCTACTACCTACTAATGCATGTCCTATTTATTACTTAGGTTACATGCCTACTATTTATTACCTAACCTACCTAATAAACTAATTACCTAGCTTACATTTAATAAATTAAATATTTAACATAGCTAATTAATTAATCAATTAATACAAAAAAAATTATGACATATCCATAACATAAAATACCTCTTGCTTAAATTGTAACCTACCTACTTACTACCTATTAATGCTTATCCTACTTATTACATATTACTTAGGTTACATACCTACTATCTACTACTTAGCCTATCTAATAAATTAATTACCTAGCCTACATGTAATAAATTAATTTTTTAACATAGCTAATTAATTGACACAAAAAAATTATGACATATGGGTGCAGTCATGGTAACACGTTCCACAACAAGTGTAACCAATGCTTGATGTTTTATGTTATTGAAAATGTAATTTAATTTCCTGTTGAAATTGTAGGATTTACTTATATGATAACATTCATAATATATCATGAGAACTTGTGAATAAATTTGAAAGTAATCAAATGAATAATAAATTAAAAAACATTAATAAAACATTGTAATGAGTGTTTTTAAGTAGCAAAAAGACATGTTTAATAACTTAAAATTTTTTTAAATGACATATTTTGACAAATTTTTAATGCAAGGCTATCAAATACTATAAAAAAATTTATCATGATTTTAAGAGATTTTTATGAAAATTTGTGGAATATTCCAAAAATAAAGCAATCCAAAAATCAATCCTAAAAGGGTAGATGTGGCTCATGTTATTGTGTTTGCACCCATATCCACAAAATAAAATACCTTTTGCTTAACTTATAACCTACCTAGGTTACATACCTATTATTTACTATCTAGCTTACCTAATAAATTGATTACCGAGACTACATATAATAAATTAATTGTTTACATAACTAAATAATTAATCAATTAATACAAAAACATTATGACCTATCCAAAAAATTAAATACCTCTTGTTTAACATATAACCTACCTACCTACTACCTATTAGTGCCTATCCTACTTATTACATATTACATAGGTTACATACTTACTATCTACTACATACGTAACCTATTTAATAAACTTCACAACCTTCCTCCTTCTTTCCCCTAGGCTACTTAACCTACATTTAATTAATTAATTTTTATCATAGCTAATTAATTAATCAATTAATATTAAAACATTATGACATATCCACAAAACCAAATATTTTTTCTTTAACTTATAACCTACCTAGGTTACATACCTACTATTTATTACTTAACCTACCTAATAAATTAATTATTTGGTCTACATTTAATAAACTATTTGTTTAACATAGCTAATTAATTAATCAATTAATATAAAAACGTTATGACATATCCACAACATAAAATACCTCTTGTTTAGCTTACCCACCTACCTACTACCTACTAATACCTATCCTACTTATTACATATTACCTAACCTTCCTAATTATTGATAATTAACTACCAAATTTAATTTTTGTTAAAAATCTAGCTACCAAAAAAAAATTAAAATAAATGTTTTAACCAAATTCGTGGAAAAAACAATGTTATGGTGATATATAGCCAAAATTAAAATAGGTAATTTAGATTAATGCATTGAAATAAAATTATATTTATGTTGAAAAATTATGGAAATGCCATGTGCGCCATGTAGGCTAATTTGAGTTAATCAACAACTTATATTGTCCATAGTTGTAAAAAAATTATAGTTGTTGTCACCATGCAACTCAATTATCATCCATGAGTTATCTGGAGAAAACAAACAAAATATATCAAAATTTCATCCACACTTTAAACTAAATTTTTTGTAGTTGTATCATGCAACTACATATTCAATTAATAGTTGTTTGGACCCATCATTTAGTTGCACATGTAGTGGTATATACTTGCAACTGCATGGACACATATGATTACAAAGATCATAGTCGCAAATGTAATAGGTTTGGACAATAGTCACATTGTAGTTGCAAAATGATGGTCAAAATGGACAAGATTTCTTCTAGTGAAATTGAAATGATTTGGTGAACATTTGATAAAGGAAAAATACTTTAAATACAAAATAACCACTTGTCCACATGCTTTCTTTGAATGCTTTAAACATATAAAAGGACTCTTGAAACATGGTGAATTTTCATGAAAATTTTGGAGTTGCAACTTTGAAAGTACAAGAATTTATTTCAAAAACAATTTTTTTGATATATAGTGTTCCCATGGTGATTTTTCAAAATTTCAATTTTTTTATAAAAGGATTGTCCACACATTATTTGGTTTTTCTTTTTCCTACTTTCACTCGAATATAGTTTACCATGTTTTCACCCCCCAAGCATATTCACATCCTTTTAAACAAAGAGATATGTATATGGTCACATAGATAGAAAGTTTGTCATATCCATTGTTAAACCATGGAATTCAATTACCTAGTTACCATTAAGGGAAAGGGTTGTCAAATAAAAAAAAGAATAAGAAAAAAATGAAAACACATAAAAATAAGACTTGTTTATTGTCTACTTATCATCTTGCAGCAACTACCATCCTATTATAATTACCGTCTTGCAACAACTACCATCTTGTAGCAACTACCATCATGCAATAGCTATCATCATGCACATATTGTCATCTATAGACTTGAAAGAACACCCCCAATTGCTTGCAAACCTCTAATAGCTACTAATTATCGTTTGTAGCACCTACAAACCTTTGTAGTTGATGCTTGTACCGTCTGCAACACCTACAAATCCTTTGTAGTTGGTGCCTACCGTATGCACTAGCCAGAGACCCTTTGTGGCTATTGTCTACCATCTGTAACAACGTTACTTTCCTTGCAAATCCAAGATCTCATGTCTACCTCCTTATTGTTGCCTTTTAATGATAGCTACCGTCCTATGGCAAATGCACTTTCTATTCGAAAACTAGAATAAAAAGTAGATAATATTTTAAGTTTATAGAAGAAAAAAAAAACTAATACATAAGAGTAACAAAACTTTATATAAACTTGATATGAACACCTTTCCCTTCCTTTATCACATTTTAAGTAAAACACATACACATTAGCCTTTCATTCATTAAATTAGAACACATGTTTTGATTTGTTTTGGGGTTTAATTTAAATGCACCCCAAACAATGTGCATTGTTTGATGCACTAAACATTTTCAAAATGTTGCAATGATTTAATGTAACAATATGAATCACTCAACATACACACAAAACCTTGCCTATCCCTTAAACATTTTCACAAATTGTCATTTCTTTCTTTAACATGCTACCCAACCAAGCTCATTCCCACCATGCATGAGAATCATGATTTCTCAAAGGAATAAATTAAGTGCATAGTGGAATAGTCACCAAATGATATTCTTCATATGTCATTTGCATAAAGCTGAGAAAATTTATCATGGAAGTTCTTTACAATTATTTAGAATATGTTTTCATTCCATTTACATCCGTATAAATGATGTCCATATGTAATTGCTAGTACCTATTTCTAGTGGACAAGAAAGCACCGAGCTATCTCTCCTTCCCAAGTGCCTAGACACATTTTCTTCCTAATCTACTTGAACCCCCAAATGTTTTTCAAAATTTCATTAAAAAGTCATTTATATTTCTCTTTAATGGAACCATATCAAATTTCATTATTATATAGTATCAATCTCTTTGCATTCCTTCTTCCAAAAGCTTCAATATGTTTTAGTTCCTTTAGTATTTCATTAACTTGCTAATAGAAAATACTAGAGCCAAAAGTTTACCTCCACCAAAAATGTCAACACACCTTCACAATCTTTCATTTTTCTATTTAAAATTTCATCTCATAATTAATAGTTAGAAATTCACAAAAACATTTGCTCAAACCTTAACCAAGTTCACATGTTTTGTGTTTTTTTTTCCAATTTGGAATTCACCATGCCACATTCAGGTTTATACTTGCACCTATGTTTATTTCTTATGTTGGTCAAATGTGGTTTGTAAGTATCCATATGCTATATAAGACATACATACCTCATAAGGCGATTTAAGTTCCTACTTTACCTTTTTCTTGCAATTAAGGTCTAAGATTAGAACCTTTCTTTCCTATTAGATCCATTAATAATTTCAACCTTTCTACTTCCATCTTCCATACTTGAACATAAACTACACCAAAAATACAACCAATATTTGAGGTTTAAAGCTTATGACTTATGGACCAACAATTGTTGCCAATTGATTAGGTGACCAATCCCAAGTTTCCAAATTTGTTAATATTCATGAAAATTCTCACAATTTAATTGCATTAATTTTTCTCATTATAATACAAAAAGTCCCAACGCAACTTGTTGGCAATAGGGTTGCCAATGTCCCTATTGAGTACAATATTAACCCTAGAATATTAAGGATAACTATTTGCTTAACCTATTATTGGGTTTCTTTTCCTTACCCTTGGCAATTTTACCAAGGGGTTTATTATGTGGATTCTTAGCAAACATTGGAAATTTCTGATTCTGGATCAATTAACATTTACTATCATTTATGCATCCATAACCATTTATAACCCAACCTTACTTTCTTGGTTTTTATTTGAGGTTTTGTTATTCAATTATCTTCCTCCTTTTTTGGTTTTCATCAAGGTTTAATTAAAACTAAGATGCATTCTGATCTTAAAAAATCCATGGCAACAACCCAACAAATTGCTTCCTATTGTGCACATCATTCTTGCAACCTCCCTCCCCAATGCTTTATTTCTTGCATTTTTCCAAAATTTTGATGCTAATGCACACCAAACCTCCTTTCCCTTTGCTCTTTTCTTCTCTTTTTACTTTCTATAACCCTTTCCTTGCAAGTCTTTATTGTACTTTCTTGCTACTTCCCATCATGCCTCTTTTCTCCTCCTTAACAACAACAAGTTGTCCTTTGTCTTTTCCCTTCATTTTGTCACGATCCTCATTTTCCCCTTTTTCTATCATTTTCAAATTAACAAAAAGACAACTAGAACACATGCACATTTTGCATACTAATAAACTTAAAGATGAATTAGATTTAGGGTTGGGTAACTTAAAAAGTTGTAAAGTTCCCCCCAATCATAAAGATTACTCATTCTTTCCTACCTCTATATATCTAATCTATACCGCAAACCTATATTCCAAAATTGTCCCCTATATACACCTCATAAGATTTAACCATTGAAAATTGTCAAGGTTCAAGCCCTTTAGTTATCCAAAACTGGGTTGTTTAAAATTTCCTACTTAGAATGTCTAGTTAGCCTTGAATTTTACTAATTAACTCATTCTACTTGGAACATGTTCAAAAACTAGGTTGTCCTACATAAAATGTCTAGTTAGCCTAGACTTAAACTGAATTGCTCATTTTGTTTGGAATTATGGCTAGTTTAGGATACCAGCTAGATATTGTCGTTAAAGAGTCCCACCTTGGTAGAACATCGTAAAATGGGATGTTAACTTGTTCAATATCTGGAATCTGGCATGCTAGGTAAAACTTGGATTGTGATGGGGTGTAAATTGGTTTGGGAGATATCTTAAAATTAACTATGACAAAAGATGACATCCGAAATTGGATCCATATAACATTTGTAAGCAAAAACAACATTAGTGATTAGATGATTGTGTCAAAAAGGACTTGTTGAAAAGG
>Ga0116227_10000879_pt1 | contig 63134 bp, 117 predicted proteins | sample S1TSphgellanicum_FD_89693 | JGI IMG/M metagenome (GOLD analysis project Ga0116227, IMG submission 89693) | Host-associated microbial communities from peat moss isolated from Minnesota, USA - S1T2_Fb - Sphagnum magellanicum MG | ecosystem: Host-associated > Plants > Peat moss > Unclassified... | reverse complement strand
TTCACCATCCTTGTTATAATAAATTATCCAATCACTTGGACTTTCACTTGATAATAAAACAAGTTGATAACCATCAAATAATTCAACAATTAACTCCTTAAATCGTTCTTCTTGATTTTTCATTCAATTATTTTAGTCAAATTAATTTCAGTTAAACTTCGATAACTTTTTTTAAAACCATTAGTAAATAAAATTTCTATTGTAGTCCAGTCTCTAGAAGGAGGATAAAAATCATTTGATATAGATGGAGGTTCTAAATCTTCAGAATGACTTTTTTCTTCTATATTTTCTATTTGTAAAGAAACAACTACTCTAGCATCAGTCATTACATCAACAAATTTTCCTTTTAATAAATCATTTAATTTCATAATTTTGGAGCTAATTTTTTAAATTCAGATGACATTTTATTATAAAATGGTTTATACACCTCAAATAATGTATTCCAATCACTATATGATACGATATTTTCATATATTTTGTTACAACTTCCATAATCTTTTATAATTCCAAATTTAGCCAATTGGATACCAAAATTTATAATTCTAAAAGAATGAAATAAAGATTTTTTACCAACATTTTCATTTAAATCTTCAAATACAGTTAGCTTTTTTTTACATTTAACAAAACTATTAGAAGCTTTAGCAGAAATAGAATGTCTTAACTTTTGTAAATTTAATGTAAAATCAAATTTTATGTGTTGTTTTAAAATAAATGAAGATGATAAAAATAAAGTTTCTAGAGCAGAAATTTCATGTTCGTCTATTTTTCTTTGATGTTCTTCTATAGTATAAAAATTAACATGTATTTCTGAAATGGATAGTTGATCCTGAATTTTATTATTTGTTATACAAATAAAATCATAGTCAGAATTATTGTTATGTGTACCATATATTCTAGAACCATATTGATATAAACAAATAATATCTTGATCAATTAATTGAGTTTTATTTAAAAAATCATTATACTTCATGGTAATCCAGGTTCTATTCTTGATAAAATATTTTCTTGTTTATTTTTTATATAATTTAACAAATGATTTCTGGAATCTATTACTAGACTAAGAAATGAGTCTCCACCCATTGTTCCCCAAGAATCATCAAAAATTTCATTTTGTAAAATGATTTTTGTTTTTCCATTTCTATTTTCCTCAATTTCAATATTTACCCAATCATTTTTAATTGTTTGTGTATTATATGCAATATATGTAGCTTTATCAGTTTTTATCTGATACAATTCTTTTAAGTGTTCTCTTTTATGTTTTTCAAAATTTTTAAGAACTTTTTTTGTTTTAAAAAAAAATTTGTTTAAATAATTCATTTTATTTGTTGTTTACAAAATTCACTTAATTCTAAATATTTTTCTGACATATTTTTCCAATTAACTTCTGTTTTCGCTTCTTGTATATCATGTTTAAAGAGATTTATATCATGTGTAGAATAAACTGAAGACATGTTATATTTTTTTAAATCATGATCAGTATAAATACAATAACTATGATTAAAATGTACAACATGCCATTTTATATTTGGTATTTTTAAATGTCTTTTTTCTACAAAAAAAATAGCTTCTTCTAAATTCATTATAAATTTAAATCATGGTTATAATTTATTAATAACAAGCTTCTAGTTCTTCTACTTTTTCATTTTTTAAAGTATCATCTTCTATTTTTCTAAATCTATTAGATGCAAATCTAGGTTCAAATGAACCGCCAAGTAATTTTAAATAAATTGGTTCATTTTTAATTTCTTCTAATAAAACTCCATATTGTCCATTTAGATCCATGCTTGTAGCCCTAATTGTATATTTTTCATCTCTTTTAATCCATTGTTGAAAATCCATATCAATTCTTGGATTAGTTTTAGCATCATTTACACAAACAACTATATCACCTATTTTAAAATTCATGTTTATACATATTTTTATATATTTCTAATTTACTTCTAATTAATTTTATGATCTCATATTTTTTGGATTTTACAACTTCATTATTTTTATAACCCATAATAACAGAAATTTCTTCTTGCGTTTTACCTTCCAAAGTTAATTTTAAAAGTTTTTTATTAGAGTCACTACAAAATTTTTCAATGATTAAATGTACTAATCTTTTTTTTATATCCATTTCTTGAAATTCATATTCAACTCCTTTATCTTGATATTCTATTATATCAGAATGACGTTGTTCATGTATTCTATACTTAATAGCTTTATTTCTTACAAATGGATATATATAAGTACTTAACTTAGATGTTAATACAAAATTTTGTTGACATTTTTTTAATAAAAAAATAATAGTATCAGAATAAATATCATTAAGAAAATCTTTATCTTTTATTCCAAACCTTCTTGTTATATTGAATATATAATTTTTATATTTTTTTTCAAAAGCAATAATAGATTTAGAATCTTCTTTTTGAAATCCCTCTATAATTTTTTGATCTATCATTAATACAATATACTAAAAAAGAGATTGCGCAATTCAACAAAATAATCAGAATCTTTAGATAATAAAGGATTCATAATATCAAGAACTGTTTTAATATATTCCAGCTCTTTAAAAAAAACATCTTCAATGATTTCATTTTTTTCTATAAAAATATTTTCTATCTTATAGAAATAATTTTTTGTGAAATCACAAACATTTTCATCTACAACATTATCAATTAATGTTTGTAATTTATTTTTTTCAATTTCTGAATATTTCATTTTATTTATGACTTATTGATTAAATTTTGTATTTTATCAATAATTGTAGAATTTTTCATAGTTTTGCATATTTTCCTGGCAGGGATATGTATTACTTCTCTTAGTTTTCTTGCCAACCTTTTTTTTTCTCCCTTTTTTAATTTTATATTATTTGTCATTTATTTTTTTAATATTTGATTCAATCATTCTTATAATTTTATTATGAGTTTTGGTTAATTTTCTTCCATTTTTTAAATTTTCCAAAATTTCATTTGTTTCTAAAATATATTTTTTCTTAAAATCAGGTTTCATCAAAACCAAGTCTTTTGTATTATCAAACCTATCACATAATTTTATACATAGTGCATAAGAACTCATGTTTATCATTTTATGTGACAAATAGGTTGCTTTACCTATTTTTTTTATTTCTTCTTTATTAGAAGTCAATTCTTGAACTAATGCTGCTACATTATAACCAAATTCTCTTGCAATTTCTTGTAAAGAATCATCAACTGACATATTTTTATTATCTTCCACTACATCATGTAATAAAACAGCGCAAGCTAATAAAAAAGCATTTTTACTTTGTTTGACTTCATATAAAGTATGTAATACAGATAATGGATGTAAGATATAAGGTCTTCCATCACTTTTTCTTATTTGTCCTTTATGTTTATTAGTGGCAAAAATAATAGCTTTTTCTAATATTTCAGATGTTAAATTCATACATTATTAAACGAATAAATAAATTGTTTCAAATTAAAATATAACTGCTGAAATTTATAAGTTACATATTTAAATATTATTTAACTTTTCTTCTAATTTATATGGTCCATATTTATATAAAAGTGCATTAACTTTTTCAAAAACATATTCATATTGTATACTACCAAATGGAATTTGTATGCTATTATTTTTTAAATATTCTAAATCTCCTTCTAGGATTCCAATTTCTTCTTCCAGATCTTCACATTTATATTCTGCATCTTCTTTATATTGTTCCTCTTCTTCAAATTTGTCTTTAAAATATAGAAATGCTTCAAAAATTTTATTAAAGTCATTAATCATTTCTTCATTTTCTGAATGCACTTCAATATCTTCAATTTTCTTTTTTAAATCAATTATTTCTTGTATTTGATGTTTGTACATATATTTAATTTATTGTTTGTTGCTAATTAAATCATGAATTATTGTTTTATAAAAACCTTTATAATCATATACTGCTAAAACATTATATATTTCTTTTTCTATTTCTACAGAATTTTCAATTATATTACTATTATCTTTTTTTGAATATCCATTATATAATTTATTTTTGATTGTAGTTTCTATTCTTCTATCAATACAGTCTATTTTTAATGTGCCACCATTAAATACTGTTTCAAAATTTATTATTTTCATTAGAATCTATTTTAATCTTTTATAAAAATTTTGTAATTCTAAAGCTTTTGAGCGATAAATAGTTACCAATAATTGATAGTAATCATATATTCCACCACCATTTTCCATAGCTCTATAAATTTCGTAAGAAGTATTTAAATAATCATTCTTATATTTTATCCAAGATTCATGTGATTTAATAAAAGAATTTTTTTTATCATTTTTTAAAAAAATAAGAATATTATTATATTGGTTATCAACCTCTTTCATCCATATTATTGAAAATCGTTCATAACATTGACAATCACCTAATACAGAAACACTATCATCTACACAAACAGATAAATTATAATCATTCATTGTTTCAAATGAACCATCAGACATTTTTCCTATGTTAAATACTTGAGAATATGAAAATATAGGAAATAATACAAATACAACAGATAAATATTTTTTCATATAAAATGAAACGAAGAAAATGAAAAAAAGTTACAAAATATAATTATAAAATTCTTTTAAATTAATAAAATTATTTTCTTAAATATAATAAATAATAATTATTAAAATTTCCAATTACTTGCATACTATTAAAACCTATTTCATGTAAATCATTAAAAAAATTTTGTTCTTTATCAACAGGTGTGAATTGATTAAAAAATTTAAAATAATTATTACCACATAAATCTTTATATCCCCAATAAGGAGCATTTTTATTTTTTTCTGTTTCTAAAAATAGACTAACAATAAATACACCATTCTTATTTAGTTTTTCATAAATACTATAATAGTAAGCAATTTTCTGTCTATAAGATAAATATTGAAACACATTTACAGAATATATAATATCAAAAGTAACATTTTTATTAAGAAGCTCTTTGGGTATCCCATATCCATTTGTTTTAAAAAAATTTTTATGTTTGAATTTTTTTACTAAATCAACATGATAATAATATTTATCTACATTTAAAATATCATTATCACTTAAATAATAATATAAATTTCCATATCCACCACCTATTTCTAATACTTTAGTTCTAGAATTATTTTCTTTAATAAAATCATGTAAATATCCTAAAGCATTTAATTTATGAGCAAGCTGTAAGTTTGCATAATTAGCATCTTCAATATTGGAAACATAATTTGGCGTAATAGAAGCCATTGGAAAATTATCTAACATATATGTCCAGAATTCATTGGAATTTATTTTATCTGGAGAAAATTTAGTAATATCTTTTTTTGAAAAAAAACAACATATATTATTGTTATTATAATTTTTTTCTATTTTTTTTGTTTTAAAAAAAGGAAACAACAAAGTACTTATTTTTTCTTCTATTTCAGAATGTTTTTTAACAATAAAATAATCATTTGTTCTAGTTTCTAAGGAGGAAGAAATATTTTGTTTCATTTTTTCAGTTCTGAATTGTTTTATTTTTTCCAAATCACGTATCATCATAAATTTTATAATATATTATTATTTTGATAATTTCTCCTTTATTTCTCTTTGTTTTTTTACCATTAAAATTGCTTGATCAAATATTTTATCAGTCAAATTATTACTTCCCAAGTCTTCAATTTTAACATTTGATAATATACGTTTTGCATATTCACAAACTAATTCAAAATCATAATGATTTTTTATTATATTTTTTAATTCTGTGTCTTCTATCATTTTGAAATTAAATTTACAGAAATTATTTGATTAAATTTATTTGTTCCAAGAACAAAATTTTCATTATCTATAAAAATTTTTTTATTATTCCAATAGTATAAAAAATCTTCTTTAGAATCTAATCTAAAAGTAGAGTATTCAAAAAATATTTTGTTTTTATTTTTAAATTTTATCTCCCAAACATTTTCATGTTTCATATATTACAATAATTATTTTTGTTTTAAAAAATCTACAGCCTTTTGTAATTTAGAAGCATCTTCTGGATTAAATATAAATTCTTGAAATGCTCTATTTTCAAATCCAAATAAATATTTCAATCTTTTCCAAAAGGATAGATTATTCAACAATACAATCATATATAAAGTTTTATCTTCAGTATCTTTCTCATCATATGCAATAATCATTTGATGGTTTGTGGAATGACAGTCACATAATAAAATTTCTTTTTCCATATAAAAACTGTAATCCTCTTTAAACCTACTCCACCTTATTTCATCAAGGAAGGAGTAGGAAAAATATAAGAGGTTTAATTATTTGATTATTTTAAAGAATCATAATGTTTATTAATAATTTTAAAACTGCCATTAGCATGTTTTATTACAACACCTTCAAATGGGTGCCCATTTATTTCTGTAATTCCAACAGCATATTTTTGTACAAGCTCTGGTGTTAAAATAACATTTTCCTCCAAAATATCTACTGTAGGTAGCTCTAATTGTTTTGCAACATTTGTAAAATAAAAAGGTTCTCCTTTATTAGCATATCTTTTTTCATCAATTAAATATACTGAAAACATTGCCCATCCTTTTTCTTTTTTTGCATGAGGGTTATGTGCAAAATTCTGTATTCCTTGCCCATATGACTCTCCTCTAATTGCAAGAGAAATTTCATTTTTTTCACAAAAAGAAATTAATTTATTTTTGATATCATATTTTGTAATATGAGCTGTATAATTATTTACAGCTTCTAGTTTTATTTCTAAAGTTCTACCTAAAACACCAAATTCTTTTGTTGAAAAATGATAATAATATGTACAAGATTGCCCATCAGCTTTTAGTGTATTATCTACCAATTCACCATAAGGTAATCCATTTCTAAAATTTTGCCATAAAATTTCATCTGTTTTACCAATTCCATGGGGTAAATATCCTTTTGCAGATAAATCTTGTGGAATTGGAGGTTCATAATGATTAACTCCAATTAAATCAGTAACATCTTCACCTATTTCTTTTAAAGTTAAATCAATAGGTAAAATGTTAAGTGGAACAATAACTCCTTCTGACCAATAATTTCTTAGTTTTACACATTTAATTCTTTTTGGAGAATATTTTCTATATTCTTCTGCCCAATCTGCCATTGGTAAAACAGAATCAGGTCTAATATAGACTATTTTGTCACCAGCATTATATAACCCTTTTGCTGTAACACATTCAAAGCCTAAAATTTTTACAATATCTAAGCGATCTGCATTTGGATGTTTAATTACATCTGATATAACTTCAATTGTTGCATCTTTCATTTATAATAAGATTTTTACTAAATTAAACGTAAATATACAAAAAATGTTACAAAAAAATCATAAGCTCTATTGTGTATTTTTATATAATTTTATTGTCTTATAAATTTTATATAAAATACCAGAAAAAAAAGAAATTGGACCACATGCTGCACAAATAATTTCAAAAAAAATATTCTTTACCCCTATGAATTTATAGCCTATATAACCAAAAATCAACCACAACAATAAAGAAAGCATTATATTTATTTATCAATTCATGTAAAATAATTCATTTTATATAAATATTAATATTTTTTTGAAATTAAAGGTAACCTATTGATGTGTTATGTATTTTTTTACTTTATCTCTTATTTTATAATAATCACTTTTTGACAAATTACTATGATTTTTTAAAGCTTGTTTAAAATTATAAAAAGTATCTTCTGTTATAAGTTTTAAATCATGTCCATGATCATCATTACTAAATGGTGAAGGACAACTACAGCCACTATCTGTGTCCCACCATAAAGTATTATCATCTAATTTCTTCCATATGCAAAATATTTCAAATTCATATGAACCTGCAGTATCTATACTGTAAAATATAGAAAGACCACATAAATCAGGAGAATAATAAGGATTTTCATTAAATCTCATATTTTTTTTTATTTTATATTTTTGATTCTTCTACTGGTTGAAAATATAGAAAACTATTATTTGGAGTTATATAAGAACGATTACTTGTATAAATAAGCTTTCCAGGATAATCATTTTGATAATATATTTTTGTTAGTTTATAATTAGATGGATTTATAACTTCACCTAAAACATCTCCTTTTTTTACTATATCACCTAATTCTATTTTTTGTATAAATAACCCTTCTTCAAAATAGAAAATTTCTTCAAATGTTTTAAATTTTGGAAATTCTTCTATCAAATTAAGTTTATCAACATTTTTTATAATATTAAGAATTAAATTTTCTCCCAAAACAGCTGATCTTTCATCTAATATATTCATGCCATTTAATTCTACTGTAAATGATTTTTTATTTAAATCAGATGCATGCTTTTTTATAGTATTATTGTAATTATATCTTACAATATAATTAATATTATTTTCTATTGAAAAATTGATATATGAATTAGCAAATTTATCTTGATTAATTAATATACATTCCAAACAGCTTGGAGAAGAATGTATATCTATTACAATATCTGAATTTCGAATAAAATCATCAACAATTTCAAAAATATAGTCTGGTTTATCTAAAGGAAATTTTCTATTAAAATCATGATTAATAGAGTGAGGAATATCTCTAATATTTTCTCTAATACCATTTAAATTAATAAAATTTAATATTATTAATTTTTTATATGTTTTAATAAATTCTTCAGATTTTAAACTATCACATAACAACATTGAAGAAAGTATTGGAGTTAATTCATTACCATGAACTCCTGATAATATCAATATATTTTTTTCTCCTTGACCTATAAGTTCTATTTTATTCATAATTATACAAGCTCCAAATTATTTTTTTCGACCAATAAACAACCATGTTGTTGTGAACAAATTATTGATAAATTAGAAATAGTTTCTTCGTTTTTTTTTATCTCTGTTCCTATCCAATAATCATAATATCCCCATAAAATATCACCTTCATAAAAAGTTATTTCAGATGGTAAATTAAATGTCTGTTTTATTTTTATTTTTTTCATAATCAATATTTTTTTTATTTAAAATTTCATAATATTTTAAATTTACTAAAGCACCATCTTGCAAGATACCATCATTTATTGATATACCTATTATTCTACCACCAAGTAATTCAATAAAACGATCATAATTTTTTTCAATCTTATTTCCTACAACAACTGCAAATTTAATTTTCTTAAAATTTTTAATAAGATAACGAAAAAATATTTTTAAATCTTTTGAAAACTCATATTTTTCATCATCATTTTTTGCAAAAGAAATTATTTGTACAGAACTAATTATATTAGTAATTGGCTCTCTTTGTGCAGAGAAAAAACCTATAACTTCATCATTTTTAATGCTGACTTTTTGTATAGTACTCCAGTCATCTTTAACTATATCAATATCATATGATGTCCAGCCAGCTACAGAAAAATATTTACATCTTTCAGATGTAATGTGTGCAGTATATGCTTTTTTTAATTTTGCTTCATGTTTAAATGATATATCTAACATATTAATATTATATAACACAAATATAAGAAATTTATTTTAATAAATTACACCAAATTCATTGGCTTTATATATTTCTGTTAAATCAATGTATTCTTGTATTTTTGATTGATAAAAATTTGAATTAATCAATTTTGAAAGTTCTTTATCTATTTTAATTTGATCTTCTACCTTCATAAATTTAGATATTTTTTTATTGTTTAAGCAATCGTTTAAATCTATTCTAAAATCTTCTAACAAAACATTAATCCAATCTCCATAACTCTTTCTATTTTTATAATTAAGATTTTTAAATTCATCAATCATATTTTTTTCAACTCCTGAAATATATAATTGAAATTTCTTTCTTAAAATTTGTTTTGCAAAAATATGACATCTAAAAGCGTGTATAATTTTTTTATTCTTATCTCTTTCAGTGATTTCTTTATTAATATGTTTTAAATCTCTTTTAGCAAATCCATTATAAGATCTTATAATGTTATAATTATAAAAACAAAATCTATAATCATATAAAAATTGAAATGTTGTCCCTATTAATTTTTCATCATGAATAAATTCAAAATTGATCGTTGAATCCCCTGAAATTAAATTTCTTAAAAATGAAAATATAGAAACAAAATTATGATCTTCGTTATTTTCAATATCCTTATATTGAAATTGATGATGACTATTCCAAAAAGAATTTCGTTCATTATTAAATGGAGCATATATTGTTAAATAATCTTTATCAGAATATTCATCTGATATACCATAAGTATATGACCCAATTTCCAAAGTAATTAAAGCTGATTTTTTTAAAAGCTCATAAGTTTCTTTATTTATATGAATGTTCATTATACTTTTAAATTTATTAAATTACAAATCATGTCAAACATTATTTCATCTGTACAATTTCCATCCTTTTTTTTTAATAGTTCTCTAGTCATTTTTTTTATAATTAATTATATTATAAACAAAAGCATCTGCTATCAAATTTCCTATAGGTGAATAAACAATGTCTTCTGCCATGCTTTCACAACCAAGAAATGTTTTAATATTTTCTACCATAATATCCACACCAAGATAACCAAAAGCAGCAGATTCACTTGGTTCTGTTCTATACATTTCTTTACTAATTAATTCAAAATCTGTTCCACCAAATGATAATTTCATTTTTTCAATAGCATTATATATTATTGGTGATATATTTTTATTTTCCATATTATTCAATTTTTTTAAATAAAATTACTTTTTTATTATTAATAAAAGCTTGATGAATTTCATTTTTATACTCTTTTAATATTATTTCATAATAATAAGAAGTTAATTTTAATTCAAAATATATTTCGTTCAATACTTTTTGTATATTATCACATTCTTTAGAAAATGGTTTTTCCTCCTGAAAACGTTTATTTAAATTGTAAAAAATTTCATTCAATAAATTTCTTACTTTTGTAAATTCATACTTTTGAAATAAAAAATCAAGTTGAAATTGTATATCCTCTAAATGAGATTCAAAAGCATCAGATAAAGCATCAGGATCAAGTTTTATTTTTTTTATATCAATCAAATGTAAAGTTCTTGATACAAGATTTCCAAAACCATTTACTATATCATTATTCCATAAATTAATAAGTTCTTGTTCTGAATATTTAGAATCTTCATATAAACTTAAGCCAAATATTAAATAATACTTTAAAGGAGAAAGACCAAATTTTTCCTTTTGAATTATTGGATCAATAATATTTCCTGCAGTTTTGCTCATTTTATATCCTTTTTCATCAAGAATAGTTCCATGAATAAGTAGTTCTTTTGTTTGTGGAATATTGTTTGATAATAATAAAGCTTGAAAAATATATGCTTGAAACTTCAAGTTATCTTTACCACAAATTTGTAAAGAATTTTGCCAAAAATTATTAAAATATTCTTTATCTTCATAAAATCTTATAGCAAATATATAATTTAACAAGGCTTCTGCCCAAACATATATAGTTTCTTCATCATTTAATTTAACGCTCCTATGCTACTTCGTGCACCAACGACTCTTTTTTAAATAAATAGGTTGCAATTAGGTAGCTTCAAGTAACAAGATTTAACTTTATACTCCATCATTCTCTTTATTATATTCTAATATTAGGTTCGTTACGACTAGTTGAAGATGTGATATAAATTGAATACATGTAAACGAGATATCATTAAACATTTTAGGGGTAATTTTCACTTTATCTCCTTTTTTAAAATGAATTGTTTTGTTACGGCCACCATGTCCAATATTCTCAATTAACATTCCTTTTGACTTATGTTCGAGCTTAATTTCTATATGTTTCCCATCTTTTATTGTATAAACAACAAGTTCCAAAAAGTTTAGGTTACATGATTTATTAGCGATACCATTGTTATGGACTAAAAAATTTCTAACCTGATTAATTGATAGAATTTCATCTCTTAACTGTAGCGTTACTTTTAATTCCTCTTCTATCTTTTCAACAAGGGTTGGCATAAACAATTTTAATGGCCTCTCCTTAATATCTTGGATTTCCTTTGCTATTTTATCCTGCTCGTATGGTTGAATTTTTGTTTTTCTAGCAAATGATACATAATGTACATCTATATATGCTTCGATTAAAGATTTTGTAATTCCAGCAATAAACTCTTCAAAAGATTTTTCAAACAACCAATCCAATGCTTGATCTTTAGGCAGGACATCAGTTTGAGGCACTTCAGGATCAGTAAATCTAATGGGCAATGCGTCAACTTCCAAAGGGGGGAAAAAGGGTTTGTTGTAGCTTTGGATGGTGTCATTTATTAGTGAAACAATTTCAGTTATTTTATGAATGTGTCTAAGACATTTATTGGCGACATCATTTATTTGAATATCTATTTTATATTTCATTCTGTCTTCCATAAAACATTACACTATTTGACTTTACTATAGAAGTATGAATTACTTATTTGTGTTTTACTAATTTGAGTATTACAGATATTGTTGTCAATATTATTTTTCATGTTAGCTACCTCTGATTGACTTGAATTAATAATGATATATTCAATAATCTCTTTATCATTTAACAAGGTAAGAAGTAACATTGGATTGACTCTGTCAGCAGTTAAAACAACATCTGTGTAATAAGGTGATTTCGACGCTGAATTTCCAATTGCTCTTTTAAATAAATCAATATTCGATTTTAGTTCGTGCATTAAACAATATTCGACTGCAAAATAGTTTAATTGATTGCTCAATCCTTTAAGCATTGTACTTTCAAAAAAACTTTTAATTGTATTACCTTCCTTATTTTTTAAAACCATAGCAATCTTGGTTTTGATTACTTCGTTGACTTCTTTTTTATTTATCACAGCAATTAATCTCGCTGCTTGATCCTCAGAAAATTCAACTTGCGTATGTAACTCAAAATATTTTAGGCCGTTCAATTGTAATATGAAATTGTCGCTTTCAATTTCACTTATTTCAGAATCAATTCTTTGTTGATTAAAATTTTTAACTTTACTTAGTGCAGTATCAACCATGGCTTTGATTTGCGGTTCAATTCTTTTTTCTGCAACATCAGTTACGAACTCATCTAGGTTCCTTTTATCAAAAACGTCATCTATTTTTTTCCTGGCTTCATCTCTTGCAATTGAAGTTGCTTCGTTTTTAATATTATCTATCTGCCTTACAGCTCGCTCCTTGCTATCTTTCACATCCTCTTTAATGTCAGCTTTCATAGATTCTATTTCGGACTTTAACTTGATGTTTTCTGCTTCAACGGAATCTCGCATTTCTTTTCCACTACTATATGTCATATATCCTATTATGGATAAAAGACCGACAACAATGGTTATTGAATACTTTAAAAGACTAATTAGACTTTCGTAGTGTGCTTTTTCATTGGAAAATCTGCCAGTATATTGAGTTTGCCTTGGATATCGCCTATATATATAAAATATGATAGTGATAATTATTAAGCCTGAAATTATAATGATTGTGGTATCTGACATGACTACTCTGTTTAGTTTTAATAAATAGATAATCTTATGTGTTAATTGTTTCTATTTTATTTTATCCTTAGAAACTGAATAACCAGCTAATCGTAGTTCATCTACTAAAGTATACTTCCAAGCACCTGCGTTATCTAAAGAAACATAAACAATCCCCTGGATATCGGTTGGTATTTCAATACCCTTGGTATGTAAGGTACACACTCTTTTCCTACCTAGTGAGCCAAAGAAATATCCCATTTCAAATACAACGTTTTGTCTTGCTCTACTTTTTAGTTGATCGCTACCTTTAGGCTGGGCAACATCATCGTCTGTTAATAGAACAACGGCAAATCCAACCTTTGCTGAATGAGTTTCAAATTTCTCTATAATAGTTTTCCCACCATTTGGCTGCTCATGTAAAATGACTGGTTCTAACCCTAAGTTTTCGATTAGTCTCGCAACCTCTGTTTTTATTAAAGTGTTTGTTCCGTGAACAACAAACACTTTAGTTAAATCATATTCTGGTTTAGATGTGCTAATGTTTTCCTTTGTATCCATAGCTGATACTTTGAGCAATGGTATCAACTCTATTATCTGTTCAAGATGTTTGTGCTATTTTTTGACCATGTTCATCTATGCCAACATTTAAAAAAACATTTTCTTTACCTAGTTTTTTTTTGTAAAAATCTGCTATAATATCAGCAATACAAAATTCAAAGCAATGTCCTAAATGTGGCTGGCTGTTTATATAAGGTAATGTGGTTGTTATGTATTTATGTGTCATAATGCAATAAAACGTAATAATATGTCAATAGGTTACAAAACAAATTAATAAAAAAGCCTGAATAATTTCAGGCTTTTTTATTAATTTGTTTTAAATAAAATAATTAAGCTGTTCTTAATTTTCTGTATTTATTATACAAAGAAGTAAATTCTCTAGCTTGTTTACGAGAAAAAGAACCTCTTTCAACACGTTGATCCAGTGTTAATTTAATATCAGAAACATAATTTTTACCACGTTTACTTTGAATTGAGGCTGCTTGTACAGAAATATTTCTATTAATAGCCAAATTTAAAATATTTACAGCATTTTCAAATGTGTCAATTTTTGTTGTTTTTTTTGCTTTTGTTGTCATTTTTTTTATTTTTTTGTTAAAACATTATGCAAATATAAATGAAAAAAATTTAATTAATAAAAAAATTTATGACTTTTCTATTTTTTTTTCTAATTCTAAGATTTTTCTTTTCAAAATTTTATTTTTGGTTTCTGAATTTTTCCAATACCAATAAAATTTATTACACAATTTACTTTCAAATGTCAATTTTTCTTTATGTATAAAAGGAGCCTCTTTAATAGTAAAAACATTTCCATTTTTAATATACATTAAACCTGCATATTCAGGAATTTCTTCAATTTTGATTAAATTTTCTGGAACACAATAATAAAACCTATTTGGTCTAAATTTATTTTCAAATCCTTCAAAAAGACCTGTTTTTAACCATATGTGTTTTTTATCCTTTTTAAAATCTTTAAAAAAATCAGCTCTACTTACTTTTATTTCTATTTCATAACAATATCCTGATTGTTTTAATAAAACAAAAAAATCTGTTTCTAATGATTGGTCAAACACAAAAATATTGGCAACCTTATATTTTGAATGTCTTTCATATTTATTATGTAATATTTCAACTATTTCTTGTTCTGACATTATTTAACATGATTAATATTTTTCAAAAAATTTGTTGGTGTATTTAAATACATATTCATTTTTAATTCTGATAATTCATTTTTCAAATTTATATTTTGTTTTAAAATATCAGCTATAATTTCAAAATGATCACCACCTCTTAACATAATTTCAAATACATATTTCGCCATTGGATCAGTATATATCATTTTTTTAAAATCTTCATTCAATCTCAAATATAAATTTTGAGAAATTATATGAGTTTCAAATTCAGTTAATTTATCAAGTATATTATACATATTTTAATTAATGTATTTTGAGTAAATGTTTAATACAAATTTCTCTTCATTTATTTTTACAAGCGTAATTATATGAATTTTAAGATTTTAAATACCATTCTTTTTTGGAAAAATATTTTGAGGCTTCTTTTATATAAGCTTCTAATGTGCATTTATTTTCTTTTTTATGTTCTATCATAAATAGACCGTTCTTTTATCCAATATAATATAGGACCTTTTTTTTAGTGTTATTATTTTTCATTATTTTTTAAATCTATTCTGTGCAGATTCTGTAATATGTACATATTTGACTTTACCAATAAACTCATCTAATGTCTTAGCACCACAATAACTCATAGACGATTTTAAATAATCAGTAAAATTCTCTCTCCAACCTGGGAGTGTATATTCTACTATTTGTTTTTTAACAATACCTTCAGATGTTGTTAGTTGTTTTTTACCCCAAGATTTTTGAACTTCTTTTGTAGACATTCCCCTCATTTTCTTTTTTATTTTACAACCATATTTAAATAAAAAAGCGGCTAATTTCTGAGGTATTTCTATGCCAAAAAAATAATTATATCCAGAAGATTCAATACATTTATTAAATTGCGTCCCTATCATGACACTTGAAGCTCCTAGAGCCAATGCTTTTATAATATCAGAATACTTTTTCATCCCACCATCTGCTATAATATCTGCTGAATTGACTAAAGTTTGTTTTATTTTGTAACATTCTTGTATCAAAGAAGCCAGAGGATATCCTATAGCGACATTTTGAGAAGTTAAACAAAAGTTTCCAGTTCCAATCCCAAGTCTTATATATGAAGCTCCTGCATCAGAAAGCAGCTTATATGTATAAGAATTAGCTATATTTCCACACATAATGATTAATTGATCATGATATGTTTCTTTTGCAGCTTTAATAACATCAGCCATTTTTTTCATATGACCATTTGCAATATCAATTAACACATACATTTTTTCACCATTTTCTGTATTTTTAAACAAAACATTTGGTAATATTTTATTTTTTAATACAAAAATTTGTTCAAAGTCATCTAAAGACATCGAATAAAAACAATGTTCATTATTAATATGATAATCAACTCCTCTTGGTAAACAAACACTAATTCCCTCTTTTATAAAAGTCTCAACATTTTTATTAGACACAATCATATCCATAGGAGCTGAAAAAATTGGCAATTTTTTTGACTCAGAATTATAAAATGGGTCAACTTCTGATCTAGAATTAATAGATGTTTGTTCTGCTGGTACAAGCAGTATATCATCAAAATCAAATTTTATTTTATTCATTTTTTTAATTTATTATTTTTTTATAGACACCAATTTTCAACTTTATCTCCTAATATTCTAAATAATAATTGTTTGGCTTTTTCTTTTCTTAATTGGGCACAATATAATGTTAACCTTTCTTGTGTTCTTTCATCATTCATATCATTATCATATTTTTTTAAAATCTTATAATAATAAGAATATGTTTTTTTCATATCTAATGGATACTTATTTATGTAAGTAGATAAATTGTTTTTAATTAAATCTGATTCTATTTCAAATAGATCACTATTTTCTATTCTAACAAAAGAATGTTTATGTGAAACATAATTATTTCTTTCATCCATATAATGGTCATTTATAATTCTATCAAGAAGCTTTAAGCAAATCTTCATGTCTCTTATTATAAGAGTATTATATGTAAACTCACCATGTTTTTTTTGTAATATTAACATATTTTTGATTTTAAGCTCTATGATTTCATATAAATACTCATGATCCCAATCTCTATCTTTCCAAATAATAGGAAACCATATATATAAATTTTGTATACCATACTTTATAAAATAAAAATTATCTTTTAATTTATACAATACTCTTCTTTTTTTTTATTTAAAAATAAAAAAAATTTTTTTAATATTTTTTTCATATTATATTGAAGCATTGATTCTTCCTAGAAAAATTAAATCAGAAATTATTGATTGACAAAAACCATGATTTGTTTTTCTTAAATCATCTATCATTAAAGAAATAAAATTTTTAATATCTGATTCATTATAATTTTCATCTTCTTCAACCAATTGACTTAAATCACCACTATTCAAATTATAATTTATTTTTTTTATATCAATTTCTTTATTTTTTAAATTTTGACCTGAGTATATCATCTTTATTAAAGATGGCACTTGGTCTAAAAGAAAATCATAATCAAGTTCTATTATTTTTACCTCTTTATCTGGATGTGAAATAAAAACTGTTCCTGTAAAAAATTTCATAACACTGTTTTTTATAACAATATTATTATATACATTTTGTAAAAATGTTTTATTTTTATCAATTTTTATTGAAAATAGATCTTTTTGTATTTTTTCATTAATTAATTCAGCATTATCATAAGTACCCTCTCCATAATAACAACAAACTAAATAACAAATTTCTTTTAAGAATTCTTCTCTTAAAAAAAGAATTTTTCCTAAATCTTTCGATAAATCAAAAATATGTTCTTCTGTAAAAATTTGATTTTTATATATTGAATCTTTGGTAAAATTCACTTTACTTATAAGTATATCATCTATCTCATTATCATTTGGCATTATATCAAAACCACAAGTATCTTCTTTAGTTTTTTCAAAATAAGAAACTAATTCAATGAGCTTATTTATTACAATATCTTTTTTAGATAAAACTATTAATTGTTCTGTTATTTTTTCTTCAAAATTTAAATCTTCTCTATAATTCTCCATCATATATTGGTTTAAAAAATTCATTAAAGTTCAACATTTCGGATTCAAACCAATATTTTCCTCCTATGGAACATCCTTTAATTAAAGCTCCATTACTTGTTTTTGGATATTTTAATTCACTTAATTTAATTACTTCACCTTTTTTTGCTCCTGGAATATTTTTCAATATTTTAAAAGCTACAATTTTCTTATCCATATCAAATACTAAAATAAGTTTTTACTGTATTATTATTAATTTCAAAAGCTTCTTTTCCCAATGTTTCTATAACCTTCTCTAAGGTTAAATTACAAACTTCATCAGCCCAATCAGCTATATAATATAATCTTCTACTATTTTTTATTACACCAAATAATATTGGATCTTTTAATTTTTGTTTTTCATTTTCTGTTAGTTCAATTGATTCATTATTTGGATCAAAATGAAGTATTACATAATTATCAAAAACTTCTTTTTCATCCAATTGTGTTTTTAATTCTATAACACTAGATGGGATTAATCTAGTATAATTTTTAATCCACGTTAATTTTAACGATTTATCTTTACTGGTTGCCTGATAAAATTCTACAACCATTTCTTCTGATAGATATTTATTTAAATTGTTATTTAATAATATAGTTTCACTTTTTATAACATAAATAATATTTTTCAATTTTTCAAATAAAGCTACCTGTCCTGTTGATTCTGCTTGTACTAAAGCTTTTGAATAATTATCTGCTACATCATTAAGTATTTCAATTTCTTTCATTGAAGAATTTGCATCTGTAAAAAATTTTTTTATTAAATCATAACGATCCACAATATTTTCTTGTTTTTTTATATTTTTTCCTTTAATAAAAACAATGTTATTTTCATTAAAAAATTTATTTATAAAATATTGTTTTATTTTATAATACAAACCTTTTTTATTATTAAAAATAAAGTTATTACCATTTTTTTTATTAAAAGATACATTTCCTGATGAAAAAGAAATTTTTGTTGGTGAATCTATAGTAACATCATTTTCTTCTTCAAAAAAATTTCCAGATATGGAACTTGAGCCAAATTCTATTTCTTTTGAAATATTTTTATTTTTTTTATTTTTTAAAAGATTTTCATCTACTTGAAAATTTTCAAAAATTAATAATTTATTATTGTTAGTTAACATATTTTATAATTTATAATTTCCATTCTTTATTTGGATCAAATAAAATTTTTTCATGAAATTTTATTTCGCCAGCTTTTATAAACATTTTCCAATAATATTCATTAAAACCTATAAGTTTTATATTTAAATTTTTAGCCAAGCGTTCTATTTTATAGAATGCAATATCATTTAAAACAATGACTTTTTTTAAATTACTTGTATCAAAAGTAATTAATTTTTTGAATTTATTTTCAAAAACACCCATTGTACTAAATGCAATAATAGAATATTTGGATAAATCAAAATTTTTATTATATAAATCTTCAGCTATAATAAATAATTTTTTTTCATGATTTAAAAAATCACAAAATGAACATTCAACTGATCCTAAAAATTGAGAACCATCACATACAAGTACTTCTTCCGAAATTTCATCTAAAAAAAAATTTGTGTTCTGCATAATTATTATTTTAAAAAATTAGAGACATATTATATTTAATTATATATTGCTAAACAAGAACTAAAAGGAGCAGTAAAAGGCGCGCCTACAAATTTAATTCTTCCCTTATAAAATCTAATCTCTGATTTATTCCAAACATATTTATGCCACCAATTAGAAGAGCTTGATACAGGTATCAATGCTATAATTTTAGTTCCATTTAAAGATTCTTCATAACACTTTTTCATCCATTTGTCTATATTTCCTCTACTATAAGGAGGATTTACAAACACAATTTCATTTTTCCAGCTTTGTATCAAACCATCTTCTTTTTCTGTAAAAAAATTTTTACATTTTGCTGTATTTACATCACAACAAGGATCTAATGTAAAAGAAAATTCTTCATTTAAAACATTAAATATAAATTGTGGTGTTTCCCATTTATCTTTGTTATCACAACCTTTACTAGTTGCTAACTCTTTATTTACAATCATGAATAAATTTAATTATATAGCTTGGTTTTTTATATTCTCAATTTCATCATAAGTGATAATATCATTCATAGTTTCATGAAATTCTTTAATTTCACTTTCAATTAAAGAATTGAAAATATCAATATGTAATATTCCTCTTTTTACTAATCTTCCAAAATATTCAAGATGAGAAAGAAATTCTTCTTTTGTATTCATATCTATTTTTTTATATAAAACGTTAAATATTTAAAAAAGTTAATTTAATATTTTATTTAATTTTAAGATTTTGATTAATATTTAATTTAGCACCAGAAATTTCTATATTTGAATCTTTCATTACTTTTTTTATAGCATTTTTATCAATATGTTTTACTTTTATTTCTTCCTCAGTATAAAACTCTTTTGGAAGAATATTTTCATTTGTTATTTCTAAAGAATAAGAAGGATAAGTTGTTATTTTATATAAGCCTGTTTTAATTTCTCCAAAGGTTTTAACAGCCTCTTTTAAATTACTTTTAAGTTTATCAATTATTGTTTGTTGCCTAGCTTTTATTAATGTCAATCTTTTTAATTCAGCATCAATTTTTTCTATATAAAATTCTCTATCTTTTATATATTCAATATAAGCTAAAGATTTTTTTTCTAAATTCTCTTTATTCAATTTAATTTGTTCATCCAATTCTCGTGTTAATTCACCTTCATTTTCTTCTAAGGATTGAATTATATTCAAGTAATCCTTTTCTATTTCATATAAACTTTTTAATTCCATATTTTTATTTATTTTAAATTGTTATGCAATAAAGTACATCCCCAACCAATAAACATACAAACAAAACCTAATATAGCAAAAAATACACTTTTAATAAAAAAAGTGTTTATTAACACAATAATTGGGGACAATAAGAAAAATGCAAGAGCTATTTTGTATATTTTTTTCATTAAATTAATTTTAGCAAAATTAATAATTAATATTTATATTTGTTTATAAAATAAGTAAAATTTATAAAAATAAATAATGACAACAGAACAGTTTATTGAAAAAATGGGAGTAGCTAATAAAACTATTGGTAATCTAAATTTATTAGTAAATAAAATTCAACAAGATAAATTAGATACTGTACAAGTATATACTAATTTAAATAAAAAATTTAATTTTAATCAACGAGTAAAATGTAATGAACATAAAAATAATGAAGAACATTTTCTTGGATATGGATATATTAAAAACATTTTTGTTGATGAAGATTATGGTGTTGTATTTTATGAAATATTAAAGGAAAATACAATTGATAAAACTCAATCTAATGATTATTTTGACATTTCCCAATTTGGAGTTATTAATAAAGATAATAAATATTGTAACCTTATAATATATGGCTTATAATATATAAGTCATTATAGTTTTTATTTAACTAATTGTGAAAAAATTATTATTAAACATTTATTAATTTTATTAAAATTTAAATCAATAGTTGGAGTATCTAATAAAATTTCATAATCACTAATTAATGTATCATTTAATACATTTTTCACAAATTGTAAATCCTCTTCTGTATAATCAATTTCTATTGAAATCATATTTGGACCACATATTTCTACTTTATATTGTTTTTTATTTTCAAACAATAAAACAAGCTTATTTAAAACAATTAAGAATTTTTTCATGCCTTTTTTTCAAAATAAACGTAATTAAATACAAAATGTTACATATTTATATTTAAAAAATGAATTTTTTTAAATCACAAATTCGTATTTTAATTAATGAATTGTTTTTATATAAACATTTTAATGATAGAGTATTTGATCGTCTGAAAAATATCACAGATATAATTTTTCCTAAAGAACTTCATGAAGAATTTAATAAAGATAACAAAAAAATAAATGAACATAAGTCTTTCATTTTAAATTATATAAAATCTGAAGTTTCTTCTAAAATTGATAATTTAAAAAATATAAAAGGTCCAATTGATAATAATTTACATATTATTATAATTTCTAAAGCTTTAATACAATATAAAGACAAATTATATATACCAATTTTGCAATCTGTTGATAAACCAAATCAGGTAAATGGAAATGTGTGGTTTTCTGGAATTTATAATGATGTTATAAAAACTCTTTTAATTGGTAGAAATGATGATGAATCTTATATTATAAATCAGTTTAAACAACATTATATAAGAAAAGATAATGAAGCAGAGGATATTAAAAATGATATTAAAGATTATATAGATTCTGACAAATTTGACCAAATAGTAGATGTAAAAAAATTACCTAACTATATTATAAAGGTTAATTTGAATGAATTACTTGCTGAAAAACCAAAAGACAATCCAATAATAAAAAAAGAAAAAACTATTAATCCAATAAAGGCTGATTATAGAAAAGGGGCAAAATATATACATCCAAAATTTGGAATAGGTACAATTTTATCAAAAAAATTTATAGAAGAAAAAGAAGAAGATAGTATAAATTATAGATATTATAATGTAGAAATACAGTTTGATAAACCATATGGAATTAAAGTGATTAGATTAAAATCTAAAAATTAGATTTACACTTTAATATATTTTCACAATCACTACAAAAATATCTACTATCAGCATAATCTAACAATACAATTCTTTGTTCATATATTTCAACTTCATATTTTTTAGTTGAAATATTGTATTTTTCAATTTTTTTGTCTCAATATTATAACGATCAAAATTTAAACCAAGAATTATTGCTGTGTTAATAGGAATAGGACCATCAAAAATACTTTCATAATTATTATAATCTTTTTCACAATTATAACACCAAATGTGGTGTTCATATTCACTCCATGCTAAATTTTCAGAATTACAAATTGGACATTTAATACAAAAAATATTGGGTTTTTCTATATAACACCAAGTTCTTTTATTCATAATTTTAAGTTATATTTTTTTATTATTCAGAGATAATAATTAACTCTTCTGATTGATGAGGAGTTGCTGGCATAGCAGATGCTCCTTCTTTATTTTGATTTATTTTTTTATGATATGAACGAATCATTTTAGCCCAAGCTAACATATATTTAGAAACCACTACTGGATCTGTATATACATCATTTTCTATATTTAAATTAGCATGTTTAATTATTTCTATATTATCTAAATATTCCAAATGATATAAATCATCACGCTCACATCCAACATCCATTAATGCCTGCATAATTTTTGGCATATCTTCACCTGTTATTGGACAATATTGTGAAACAAAAGCTGACCAAGATGCATTATCATTAGGATATAAATCTTCTGATATAGGATATTTATTTAATTCTACTCTTAGTTGCGTTGGTGTTAAACCAGTAGCTAACTGAGCCAATATTCCCACATTACAGCTTTGTTGTTCATTCCATCTATATCTTGTTTTATTATCTTTAATAATAAAAGCTGTTGTTTCTAAAAAATTAGCTAATTCAATAGGTCTATCTGCTATATTTTTCTTAATATGTTTATTTACTTTTTGTAAATTAGCTTTTCTAATTATTAGATTTGTATCTACATATACATATCTGATAATTGTATCCATTTTTGAGGATATAATATTTTCTTCTTGTTTTTGACAAGAAAAAAATATTGGTATTAATAAACATAATATTTTTTTCATATAAATTTTAAAAATCTTTTTTAATTATAAAATTTCTTGCATTTTGTAAATGATAACAATATTGTTTCAAATCTTTTGAAATAATTGATAAAGAATTATTTTTTTCATTAAAAACAGATAAAATATAAGAAAGATATTTATCTTTTTTTCCATATTTTTCAATGAATTTTTTTTTATCTCCATTGAATTCTATTTTTAATTTCTCTACTCCATTATCTACTTTTTTTGTGCTATGCTTTAAATAATCACATACTACATTAGAAATATTATTAATAAGTTCTAAAGTTTCATAATCATCTGGTTCTATAATGGCAATTACATCATCTATTTCTTCATTAAGAACTTTTTCAATTAAAAAATCTTCACGATATATAGATTCTGTTAATGTATGATGAAGATCATTATACCATTTGGTTTTCTTTTTTATCATCATACCGTTTTCTAAAACACAAACCACCCCTTCTTTTTCTTTTACATTTTTAAAAAGCTCTTCTAATTCTTCCCAAGTAGTATAATTATCTTTTTGACAACATTTGATTTTATGAATATCAGGATAAATATTTAAATCATAATATTCACCAGTTTTTAAATCTCTAAATTTTAATAATATTAATTCTGACACTTTATATTTTAATACTATCCTATTTTTAGGAGAAATATATTCCATAATAGGCATTATATTTTGATTTAATGCCCATTTTACCATATTTTTTATTTCAGGAGACTTATCATATAATTCAAACGCCCACAAAGCTTGATCACTATCAATTTTCATCTTTGTTTTTGGTATAATTCTTCCATTAGGAAGTTCAATAAAATGTATAACTGAACCATCAACCTTATCAAACACTTCTTTTATTTTTAAATGTTTAATAACATCATATTGAGTTTCTGGCACTTGATTCAAATTAAAAAACTTATTCAATAATAAAAATCTTTTAAACAAAGAACCATCTTGATTAAAAACATATGTTATACCTCTTAATTCCTTGCTTTTTATTGGAGAATCTTCTCCTAAAGGATGAATAAAATCATTATATCCAATTAATCTATAATTAAATGTGGCTATTTTATAACCATCTACATAAGTAATACCTTCATAAAAATTAAAATTTTCATATTTATCACAAATAGCTCTACATTCTTCATAAGTTGGTAAATAATAATTATATTTTTGCATATTATTAATTTTTATTTTTTGCCCACCACTTAATTACTTTTTTTCTAAATTCTGTGTCATTCATACCCCATTCTAAAGCCAATAACTGTAAATGTTGTGGTAATGATTTGTAAATTTCTTCTAATTCTTGTTGAGTACATTTTTTTTTAGTTGTATCCCATGTAGCATGTAAAATGGCATCATGTAAATGATTCCAATCATGTCTCTTCTACAGTCATAGTTTTTTTTTAATTAATTATAGTCTTTTTATTAAACGTATATTACATTTTTTTGTTTCAAAACTCTATTTGTATTTTTTTTATAATATTTATGTATTGTATGACAAATTATATAAATGTATGACAAAAGAAATGGATAAATATAAAAACGATTTTTTACTTTTTCTAGAGGATTTTTATAGTGGAATTAATCCAAACACTAAAAAAATTGAAAAATTTCAACTTTTTGAATTTCAAAAAGATATTATTAATAAAATTGAATCTGGTTTTGAATTTTTCATTTCAAAAAGCAGACAAATGCATTTTACAACATTATTTTTTTATTATATTGCTTGGAAATTAATAACGAATGAAAAATTTTCTATTCATTTAATAATAAATGATATAAATATAGGTAAAATACATTTACAAAACATAAATAATATTATTTCACAAATATGTAATAAATTAGATTTAAAAAAAATATATAATAAAAGTACTACTAAAAATATTATATTAATAAACGATAGTAATATAAAAATAGGAACTAGTAAACGTTCTTTTATAGGTAAAAAAATTGATATTACTATATTTGATGAGGCTTCTTTTTGCAAAGATTTTGAAACATGTTATAACTCTGCAGTAATCTGTTCTAAAAAAATAATTGCATATTCATCTATAAATAATTACAATTTTTTTGTAAAAAAATCATTAGAAAAAAATGGTTATAATTATCATTGGACACAACATCCAATATATTCAAAAGATTATGATGGTAACAATTACCATACATCAGAATGGTATAGAAAAAAATGTTTATTATATTCAGATGAAAAAAAAATTCATGCAGAATTAAATTGTATTCCAATTGATAATAAAGAAAAAGAAATAGTTATAACATTTAGAATTGATGAAAATTTAAACCAAAAAGTAAAAGATAAACTTCTTAATTTAAATGTTAATATGTCTAATTATATTAGAGATTTAATAGAAAAAGATTTATGTAATTAAACCTTTTTTTATAAGCTGTAAAATATAATGTGAATGTGAAATCATTAAAGGATGGTCAGCTCTACCAATAGAAAGATGGAATCCAATAAAAGGTTTTCCTAATCTACCCTCTTCTCTTATTAAGAGGCCTTGATTGCTTTCTATAGGTAACCACCAATGATTTCCATCTGAACGAATGTCAGAATTATACTTAAATTTTATTTTAGTACCATGATATTTATTTTTAATATTCTCATACAATTTCTTTTTTTCATTTGTATCAATTTTATCATTAATTATAGTAACATGAGGACCTCTTAAAGAAGGATTTAATATAATATTATATCTTTTTTTCAAAAACCATGAATAATATTGACTAATATCACAATCTAAAATAATCATAGCAGTTTTTTTCCAAGAAGATTGTAATTTATGTTTTTTAGTTACATCTTCAGGATCAAAAATAATTATTCCTTCTGTTTCAAAATACATATAAATTTAAAAATCATTATTATAAGTTCTGTATTCTCTTAATGTTTCTCTCACTCTAAAAATTAAAACTTTAACAAAAGATTCATTTTTATTTAAACTAGTAGCTATTTCCTTCATTGAAAAGCCATCTATCAACATTTCAAAAACATTTTTCTGTATTTCTGGTAGATTTGCTATTTTTTGCAAATATATTTCTTTAAGTTCAATCTTTTTCTCTATTCTTTCAAAATCATTTCCACAAATTAAATTAGATATTGATAATCCTTCTTCATTTTCTTCATCTATTGTAGAAGTTAAACTTTTCTTGAGTTTATTACGTCTATATTCATCTACCATAACACTTTTCATAACAAAAGAAATCCAACCTATAAAATCTCCACGAGATTTATCAAATGTAGAAAAATACAAATATGCTTTTAATAAAGTATTTTGAATTAATTCTTCTCTATCTTCTTTAGAGTTTTGAATATAATACATAGCTCTATATTTTATTGTAGACATAGAGCTTTTTACTAAAGTATCAAATTCTTTTTTTTGTTCTGATGATATAACTGGTCTTTTATTTTTTGGTGTTTTAGTTACAGACATAAGGTTAGGATAATTTATAGAATGATTTTCTTATTTCTAAAAGTATTTTCATAGACTTTTCTAAATTTGGATGTTCTATTAAATCAGATGTTTCAAAGGCTATATTTGATGATTTAATGATATCCTCAACTTTTAATAATATCTCTTCATATTCCATTTCCCCATTTCTAATTTTCATTAGAAAATCCCTATTATTTCTATGTACATTTACACCTTTTCCTTGTGCTATCTCTAAACACATTTCACACAATCTATAACAATGCATCATATTTTTTGGATCAAAATTTTTTCCTGATGCTATATTATATCTTTGTTCATTTCTTTTTTGTTTCCAGTCAAAATATTCTCTATACTGTTTACAATATGCAGAAAATCCATCTTTGTTATATGAAATTATACAACATTGTTGTTCTTCTTTAGGAATTGAAGATAATCTAATATCATCAGAATTATCTTTTAAAATTCCTTTATATCCCAACCCAAAAGCCTCCCCTTTAGATGTTAAAGATTTTTTCATTTGTTCTCTTTCTTCTAAAGAATACTTTTTAGAAAAACAACGTTCTGATTTATTATCATAAAACAAAGCATACATATCTTTAGCATGAGGTATAACTGATAATCCACAAAAAAGTTGATTCATATCATTATTGTCAAGATATTTTTTTAATGGTGTTGTTTCTCTACCATTAATAACATAACAAAAATCAATAGGATTTTTTTTGTCCTTATCCATTGGATTCATGATTTTTTTATTCAATCCTTTTGCTTTTCCAATTTGAGTAGATGCATAACCACCAAAAGTATCTTTACATAATTTAGAAATAAAATCTTTTGGTTGTATTAGTTCTAGTAAAGGATTTTTATATAAAATACATCTTTCAGGACATGATAATAGTTCTAAAATATTAGGATTATTTTTATTTAATAATTCAATAAATCTACCAATCTCATAAAATGTAATATCATTTCCTTCATCATTTATTTGAATAGGATAATCACCAATTAAATAATCATCTAATTCACAAATATAAACACCACGTTTATCAAGGTCTGAATCTATTGTATTTGTATTATAAGCATGAGACCCACTTATAGCATCTAATAATATTAGATTATTTTCTTTAATATATTGTAGAGTATATTTATTTGACATGTTTAAGGTTTAAAAATGTTATTTATTGAACGTAAATCTATATAAAATGTTATATACTTCCAAATTTTTTTTACATTTTAATCATCACTATTTTCTTCATCTTGATTAAACATTCCAAATCCTACTTTCTTTGAAGTAGATAGTTGATTAGAATGGAGCGCTTCAGACATTTGTTTCATTTCTTGAATAATTTCATCTAAATCACGACCTTTTATAATATATTCAGCAAAGACTTCTTTACAATGTGCAATTGATAAATCTTTAGTTTTTTCAACTATTAGATCAATATCAAATTTATTTTTATCTTCATCTAAAAGTTTACTTTCAAAAAATGCTTTTCTCATTTTTTGGGAAGGTTGACCTATTTTAAATCTTCTATCAAATCTACCAGGACGATTCATTAATCTTGGACCAATTTTTTCAGGATAATTAGTTGTAGCTATATATACTACTCTTTGTATTTGATTAATTCCATTTAAAACATTCAATAAAACTTTTTCTGTAGTTCTTCCATCATCTAACAATCCATCTATATCTTCAATAACAACAATTAGCGGTCTATCTGGTTCTATTTGACGTAGAATAGATGAAAAAGCAACATAAGAATTTAAATCAGTAGAATCTTCTATACTAAAAACAAGTCCATTATGTTCAATCACCAATGTTTCTACCATTTTATTAATAATAGTAGTTTTACCTGTACCTTGTGGTCCATACATAATAATTCCACGTTTATGAAGAAATTTATATTTCTCATAATGTGATTTTTTATCCCAAAATAACTTTATATCATTTATTATTTTGGAAATTGTTTTGCTAGATAAATCTACAATTTCATCATGAATAATTTCTTTTTTTTTAACACCCCACGAAGAACGTTGTTGATCAAAAAATATTTTATAATATCCTGCAGGTATTTTTTGAAACAAATTCAATTTTATGGCTGGAAAAAAAGACTCTTGATCATTTTCCCATTGACATAACCCATTTATATTTTTATTTTCATTAGGTATAAAATTTATTGGAGACATAATTTCATTTGATGAACCTACAGACATATAAGTTAATTGTGAATCTTTTAATTTTTCAACACCCATCCAATTAATTAACATAGAAGTTAATTTTATTATTGACCTGCAATAGTTATTAATTCATTTGAAATATGTTGATAACATTTTCTCTCATCTGATAATCCTGTATTTATCAATGTAGATAATGTATCTAAATAATAACCCCCTTCAAATGAATCCAAATTTAAAAAAATCGAATCATTAATATCAAGTTCAGGTCCTGAAATTTTTCTTAAAGAAGTTTCTATTATATTTCTACAATTTCTTAATGCAATTATTTCATTTACAAGACTATATATTAAAGCCTCAAGCTGAGGTGTGTCTCCTTTTGCTACAATAGTAGATGTATCCTCATTTACATTCATTTTTTTTGAAATTGGTAATTTATTTGTTGTTGTTTTCATAATTTGTTTTTTTATAATTTATTCTGCTAAAATTGATAATCTTCTTTTAATTTCATATAATGCTATATTTTCTAATATAATTATATCTAATATACTTCTTAAAGCACTTATATGATCTTTATGTTCAAATGGAGTTACAGGAGCATTTGATTTTTTTTCTGTAGTTGTTGATATATCTATTTGTGATATGAGATAATCAATTTGATTTCTTGATTCTGTTAATGTTATTATTTCATTATAAAACTCATTTATGATTGTTCTTAAATTAGAATTATTACTAACTGGTTCTATTGCAAATTCTTTTTCTGAAAAAGACATTTTTTTCATAGCTTCTCCTTTTTTGATTTTTGATTTTTCAATATTTTTCATATGAAATTGATTTTTAAATTATTAATTGATATATTTTTATAATTTTTAGTCTGTTCTTTTATATCTTCATCATCAGTTATAATGATATATCTATCATAGATATCATGTGCAGGAATTTGTTCTGCACATTCTGTTAATTGTTTAACTGTTTCTAACAACACATCTTTTGGACCAAAAAGATATACATTTTCAAAATTATCAAGATATTGTAATATACCTTGATTTAACATTGTTTCAGGCACATTTGGATTAGGAACAACAGCCTCAAATGCACCAAAATGTTCTGTATGTTGATATAATCCTTTTAAAACAATTTGACAATCTCTTCCTTTTATAGAAGACCATTGAGTTATTTGTTCCATAATTTCTGGATAAATATTATGACCCCATGAACCAATTAAACAATGTGGTGGTTTAATAATATGCTTTTTTGAAACAAACTCAAGTGATTCCATATATTCAATTGCCATCTTTTGTTTTTCTTCAAAGATCTCTTTAGGAGCTGAGGGCATATATACTACATATTTTCTTCCTTTAACTTCTTTTTTTGTAATTTCAGTAAAAGGCTTAGGATGGTTATTTTCAAAATCAATCCAATAGTTTGGATGAGAAATATCCATTAAATAATGAGAATCACACATTAGTACCATCCCATCAAAAATATTTTTATAAACATTTAAAAAATCAACTATTTTTTTAATTTGTTCTTCATTTTTTTCTGAATACAATATCCCATTTTTAGAAAAGAAATCATTTTGTGGATCTAATAAAACAATATTATTTTTCATTTAATTTTTTTATTGCAAAAATATAAAAAAATAAATGAAAAAGAAAAAAAATATTAATTAAAAATCAGTTATTACTTCTTTATAATCCGTAATATTATGTTCTAATTCTTTATCAATAAATCTAAAGTGTATTTTAACATTTTTAGAATCTACACAAGCATCAATAAAATCATAAAATTTTGTTCTATTATTTAATGTATTTTCAATAAGAACAATTAAATAATATATAGTCCCACTTTCAATATTCACAGAATATACACTTTTAATTATATTCTTATTTTGTGAAAAAAAATTAATAGTTTTTCTTTTTACTATTTCATTATTTTTTTTTATTTCTGATTGAATCAATTGATTTATTTTTAATAAAGTAAAATTAATACTATTTGCATTATCAATTACTAAAGTTTCTTGAATAGATTTTTTAATAATATTAGTTATTGTTTTTTCTGGAAGAGAATTATATATAGATGATTCCATTTTTTTATTATTTAATAAAAACTATTTAACTAAAATTTTTTTATTTTCCATTTCAATCAATTCATCTAAAAATTTACCTAACTCTTTCTTTTTTTCAATTTTTTCATGTAGAGATTTTCTTTTTACTATTTTATCAAATTCTTCTTTAAACAAAAAAGCCTTTGGACGTTCAATATAAAATTCTAAATAAATGCCTTCTGAATTTCTTAATACAATATAAGTATCAGTACTATTAGCAGCATCTCTCATATAAAATGTAGAAGTTTCATCAGCAACTTCTCTATTTCCATTAATATTTGAAATGTATGTATGATTTTTTAAAACTGCTTTAAAAAGTGTCAACAATCTTTCTTGATTTTTATCAAAATGTTCAAAAACTTCTTTCTTTTGATTATTTAATTGTTGAATTCTTTTTTTTGCTATTATTCTATTTACTAGGGTAATAAGGTTTTTTAAACTTCTAATTTTTTTTATCATAAATTATTTTTATTATGTATTTTTTAAACGCTAAGCATTTTTTTTTGTTTCAAAATTAAGAAAAAAATATTATATTTGTATAATGAATACAAAAAGAAAATTTTTATTAAAAAGATTACCATCACCAGCGATTGGTAAATTTGAAAGCCCTGAACTTATAACCATTTGTTATGATAACAATTATGAATATTGTGGTATGCAAATAAAAGGAGAACTATTTTATGAAAAAATAGATTTAATAAATAAAACTACCATACCATTAACCCAACAAGAGTTTATAAACAAATTCAGAGAATCAAAAAAAACAATAACAAAACATAGATATTCTTTTTTTGAAAATTCTGATTCTGATAATTTATGGTATATAGAAAAATTTTTATTTATGGATCTTGTTATAGCATATTCAACAAATACAAATATTATAACAGATATGCCACAAGAGATAAAAGATGTTTTAATTATGGAAATTACAGAATTAAAAGAACTTGCTGATATTAATCTATCAGATAATTATGGAAAATAAAAATATTTTTTTTAAATTATTTGATTTCTAAAATTTGTTTTTTTTATTAAAATGCCATTCATCAACATAATTACCTAATGTATATGGTGGTTCTCCGTTTTTATTTAATGAAATCATTTTATATTTTCTTATAAAGAAATATTTATTTTTTCCACCATTGATCTCACATTGATATTTACAACCTTCAAAATAAGATTTCCAATCTGATATAAATTGTTTACCTGCCAAATTTTTTTGATTTGGAATATAACCAATATAAACATAATCTTTTTCTTTTGCTGATTTAAAGTCAAAATTTGGTTCATTATGATTCCAATTATGATAATCTTGAGAAAATCCACATTTTTCACAAACATATAATGTTACAGTTTCAAATGTTTCATTTGATTCACATTTTGGACATACTAAATTGTTTTTTTTAAAATAATTACTCATATTATTTTTTTACAAAATATTAAATATTTGAATATTATATTTTGAAAAACAACTATTATTAATCAATATGTTTTTATCAACCCATTCCACTATACCTGTTTCATTTTCATTTTTAGGCATATTGATATCATCAATCCAGCTAGCAGTATAACAAGTTACATGATAATCAAAAATATCATACCCTTCATGAATATATTTTAAATTATATATTTTTAAACCCGTTTCTTCAAACACTTCTCTTACAGCTGCCCCTTCCAGTGTTTCATTATCCTCAACTTTACCACCTGGAAATCCATAATCTTTATGGTTATCTTTTCTAGTAACTGCTAAATATTTATTATCATTGTTTTTTAATACAACACAAACTGCTTTTCTCATATTATTTTTTAAATAAATTTTTTTACCAAAGTTTTTTAACTAAAATTTTGAATATAATCTTCAATAATTATCTGCAGTTTTTACAAGTAGCTGTTCCATCTTTATGTAAGATCCATCCACGTTTTCTAGCTATTTTTCTTGCATTAGAATAACATTTAGAGCCATCTATTGAAATAATGTCAATAAGACCACTTGATTTTATATCTTTCCATGATTTACCTTTACACTTATTACAATAAAGTTCTAATGTATATCCAGAAACAATATAAGTTGTATAATTTTCCATTAATTTTCAAGTTCTTCAACAATTCCAGAAACAATTAAATTTCCTTCTACAGGATACCAATTTTCTATATTATTTGAATCTTTAGGAAAAGCTCCACCATTTCTATCTATTGCAATTGTAATATGTGAATGTTTATTCATTGTTTTAGCATCAACTTCTACGGCAACAGCTTTATTTGAAATACCTAAACTAATTATTTTAGATGATACAACATCTCCTGCAATATAGCCAAAATTTTGTTGTAAAGGTCCAAGGTTAATTGTTATATGATGACATATAATCTCCCAACCTTCTGGGATTTCACTACCAAATAAAGATAAAACTTTATCTTTTGATAATTTATCTAAAACAATAGCTGAATATGATATTTTTTTATTTTTCATCATTACATTTATTTGCATTTACTAATATTTCAATAACAGCAAAACAAGAATCAATATCTGTCATTTCTGCATTTTTTATGCTTTTACCTTCTACATATAATTTAAACTTTATATATTTTGGTTCATTAATGGAAATTATTATTTTTATTTTTGTACAACAATCTATTTGTACTGTATACATTAATAATGGCACTAAAATAAATTGTTTTGATTCTTCATGTTTAGAATTTTTTAAATAAAAAGCATAATCCACAGTTCTAATATTTTTATGCAATTTAAAAATTTTTTGAGTATAATCTTTTATTAAATTATTTAATTCAGGTCTATTTCCAATATTTTTTTTTTGATTATTTTTTTGAAATAAAAGTTTTTTTATTGCTTCTTTTGCAAGAAAAAAAAGTCTTAATTTTTTATATAATTTTATCATATGAAATAATTTAAATATTGTTCAATTAACAAATTAATATTCTATCCTTTCTCTTATTAGATCTCCACAAAAATAACAATTACTTGGTTCATGTTCACAAACACATTCTAAACCATTATTAATATAAAGTTCTTTTTCAAAAAAATTAATTTTTTTCTCTTTTTTTAACAAAAAATCGATATCAGTATCTCTTCTTTTTTTATCTAAATTATTCATATTTTATTTAAATTATTTATACCAAAGTTTTATTCTTGCATTTTTCATTTTAAAGTGAATTAATGAAGTATTATCATACATTTGTTTTAGTTGACTAGATATATTTTTTGAAGGTATTCCTGTCTTTTGAAATATTTCTTTTACTGTTTGTGGCTCTTTTGTTAAAGCATCAAAAATAATTTTTTTTTGCTTAGATAAAATACCAATACTAACCAAAGTGGTTAATTTTTGAGCTAAATGATGACCATGACCATGATATTTATCATTAAATTCTAAATGTTCACATTCACTTATCAAACTAGCATATATTTTATTTTCTATAGGAGTCTTCATTTTTCAATGTTTTTTTAAACCAAATCACAACCCAGCTTTAAACATACTGGATGCAATCATTGTTGTTGTTAATATTATATTGTAACCAAATCACAACTCAAGAGCACCTCCCTCATTTACTGAATAAGTTGTTGTTAATATCATTTTGTAACCAAATCAAAACACTTGCCGAACCCAACAATCCAAATTATGATTTTATAATTTTAAAAGCAGAAAATCCAAATTTTAAAGAAATTTTTACACCAAATATATTTGATAAATTTCTATTAGATTTATGTAAAATTGCAGTTTTATTTTTATCATTCTCTTTATATTTAAAATCAGTAATACTCATAGTATGATGAACAAAAGACCCTGTTCCATTAGTTATTTTAAATAATCTATATAAATTTTCAAATTTAATAAAATCTGGTAAATTATTCACTTCATCTAAACTCATTTCAGAAAATCTAAATTCTTCTGAATCTAATAAATAATAATTATTTTTCTTAAAAACTTCTCTTACCTTTTTATCATCTGTTTCAACAATTATTTTATCTTTTTTTAATTTAGAATGTAATACATTTTGCAAATTTATCATTTTTTTATCACCATCTTCATATACAACACAAAATATATTTTCACTATTTTGTGCAAGAACAGGACGATTATAAATATCTTGTTTTATTTTTAAAATTTTATCTAAATTTAATTCACCATTTAAATTATAGTTTTTTGGACTTCTTAAAATAGAAGCATGTAATTCACCTCTAATAGCATAATTATTATTTTTCTTCTTTTCAATATCTCTATGTTTTATTTTATTATATACAATACAATGATTAAGTAAGTCTTTTAAATCCAACCTCCATGATTTCCATAAAATTTCTTTTATATCTTCTTTTTCATTTTCTTTTACTAAAGCATTAAAATCAGATATAAAAGAAATAGAAATTGCATCTGCTAAATGATGTCTATTATCATAACGATTTTTTTGTTTTGGATTTATTTTATTAAAATGTTCAAATAAAACTTGATTTCTATCAATATAAGGTTTAATAGTGTTATTAAATCCATCATTCATTAATAAATTTAAGTTTAATTTATTTCTTAATTGTAATGTTACTGCAGGTTTTACAGTTTTTACGTTAAAATTATATTTTTGTTGTAAATACTGTTTATATATTTTAGCAGTATAAGAAGTATCTGCCATAAATCTATTATAAAATAAATCAAAATTATTTCTTAATTCAGAAACAGTTATGTTATCTATAAAATTCTTATATTTTTGATTTGTTTTTGAACCATTTATAGAAGTAAACAATAAAACTCTTTTTAAAATTAAATCATATTGATTTTTATCAATTAAGCCTTCTTTATACATTTCATAAGGAGTTCTATTACCTTTTAAAATATTAAAATCTCGATCACATATTGTTAAATTATCAAATGAATTTGAAAAATTTGTTAAAATATGCTCCACTTCAAATTGTTTATAAACAAATAATTCTTGAAAAGAAATAGATTTTCCTGTATAAGGACAAATTCTATTACATTCTTCCCAAAGCTTATATTTCATAACATTAGATGAAATAGGTTCTATATTAGAATCAATTAAAATATTTTTAATGTTTGAATTGATTTTTTCTCTTTTTTTATTTTCAATTTCTATCTTGTTTTTTACAAATGGATCATTACTTTCTTTTGGAACTTCCAAATATACAATATCTGGATTTTTATTAAAATTTATAAAATGCCTTTTGACTACATGATCTAATATAGATAATTTATTTTTTATAGAAGGAGGCAATGAATTTATTTTTAAATTTTTATTAGCATTAAATTCTAATAAAATATCATATAACATTTTCCCTTCTTTCAAAGAGGGATTTATAATTGTAGATAAGGCTTTTTTAGAAAAATTACAACTTCCTTTATCTAAATTAAGATATACTTTTTTTAGAGTTTGTTCTAATTCTAAAGATAATTCTAAAATTTTCAAGCATTTTTTATCACCTTTTTCGTTATATATCAAATTTATAATAAAATCCTTTTTTTGTTGTTTAAAAGAATCCCAGTCTTTAAATAAAGACAACATATTAATTCTAGTTACATTTCCAAACATTTTTCCTTTTTCAGAAATTTGTTTACAACCTAACATTTTTTTCACATCAGTTATAGTTATAACTGAATTATTATTAAATAATTGATATAACAATGTAATTTCTTGTGTTGTTAATGCTATTTTTTCATCATTTTCTATTTTTTTAATATTTTTAATTTTATCTAAAATTCTATATTCTTGAAATTCTTCAAAACATTTCAAGGTGGTTTTTTTATTAGGAAATATAGAACAATCTTTTATAAGATGTCTATAAGATTTTGATGATTTTCTATAAGAAATAATATAATCCCAAATTAAAAATTTAAGTCCTAATTTTTTTGTTTTTAAACTATTATTCTTATGACAAATATTTTTTATAATATTACTCCATAATACAGAATCAATGTATTGTAAATCTTTATGAAATTGTTTTTGTTTTTTCCATAATTTATCAAATTCTCTTTCATATTGAATATGTAAAAAAACTCTTCCTTTACATCTCTGCCTGTTTTTAAAAAGGGAATTTAAATATTCTATTGGAGTAGATTTATTTTTTTCTATTTCAGATATATGATCAATAATATAATTTTTTTGCTCTTCTTGTGTAAGAAGAACTCTTTCTGTTTCAAGTTCATTTATGTCTCCATAATAACCTCTTCTTTGAGCCAAATTATAAATTACTTGTGATAATTCATCTATTGTAAGAAATTCATTTAATCCCTTCAATCTTAAATGTAAAGGATTTCTTTCTTTCCATTTTTCTAAAACATTAAAATTATCTATCCATCCAAGAAGCATAAATAATTTTAAAAGTTTTAAATTTCTATCTTTTTTTCTACTACAACTTCTTCTTTGGCTTCTAGCCTGTCTTCTTATTTCTGTAACTGTTTTATCTTTTATAAATTGATTTCTATTTTTAATTACTTCACCAAAAATTTTATTAGTTTTTGTATCTCTTCCAAAATAACCTGTAGCCATTCCACCACAATCAATTGATAATATATTCATATTTTTTATATTTTTTTATAAAAGAACGAGAATCCTTCATGACCAAATCATGTTAGACTCTCGTATAGGATCCAAATCCTGCGGGATTTACCCTTATTGTGATTTGGTTAAATTTTAAATGTTTTTATATTAAACGATATAATATTATTAATTGTTACATTTTATTTCAATTATTTTTCTTTTTAATAAAAGAATAAAATAATTGAAAAATTATAGTTAGTATGGTTTTTAATATTATTAAATTACATAATAATGTTAACCATACATTTGTTAATATAAAAATTGGAGTATAAAAAACCATTGCTGAAAATATGCATGTCAAAAACACAAATTGTGAAAAATGCCACATGTCAGTTAAAAATGAAAACATAGTGGAAGAAAATGGAAATTTTTCAATATAGTTAGGAGTATGTAATCCTAAATAATACCATTTAGATTTTTTATTTTCTATTAAAGGTATTTTCCATTTATTAACCCAACTTTTACTTTTATTAAATTTTATATTTTTAAAAATATCTATAGAAGATAAATCCATGAATGCTTTTGCTATACCAGCTATAATTAAAAAAATAATTGTTATCATAATTTTTTTATTATAAATAGATATTAATAACTTTTCCCATCCTTATATCTATCTCTTCTATATTCTCTTCCAAAATTTGAACTGTTTCAAAAATTATATTTTAAATATGTCAATGAACATTTTTATGAGCCCCCACTCAGCATCGAACTGAGACTCTTCTGATTACAAATCAGATATTTTACCAATTAAACTATAGAGGCATTATATTGTGGAAATAACTGGAATCGAACCAGTGCCTCGGCTTTTCGCCAGTGTCGCAGATTTTCAATCTACCGCTCTACCAACTGAGCTACATTTCCATTTGGATGATTGATGGTAATTGAAACCACGACCCTCTGCGCCACAAGCAGATGCTCTACCACTGAGCTACAACCACCATATAAAATCAAAAACCTCCTTCATCTTTTATGGGATAAAGGAGGTTTTTGATTTTATTGCTAAATAATAAACTTAACTTCTAAACAAAACACTACTTTCATCCTTCCTAATGAAAAGGAAGAGTGTAATAAAATGTAATGTATGTAGTGTTAAATTTCTCATTTTTATTTAAATATGTATAAAATTTCTTTTTTCTAAAAAATTATACACAAATGTAATAATAAAATAAAATAATATTTAAATATATTTTTTACATAAAATAAAATATACAAATATTTATAATTAAAACCACATATAAAAACATGGAATCTATTAATCATAAAAATATTAAAAAAATTAGGAATAGTATATTAAATAAAACTGCATTATTTGAAAATTTTGAAATTATTGATTTTAAAGATAAAAAATTTGATATATTATTAGTAGATGATGATCATGTTTGTACTCAAATTTTTTTACTTGCTGTAGCTGATTTAAATATTTTTAATAAAATCGTTACAGAACAAGAATCAACTGAAGCTTTAGAATATTTAAAAAATATAAAAAATAATAATGATTCTTTTCCAAATATTATATTTGTAGATATAAATATGCCTATAATGAATGGATATAAATTTTTAGAAGAATATAATAAAACATGTTTTAATGAAAATACATTAATTATATTTTTTTCTTCTTATAAACCAGAACTAGATAAATTATCAGAACAAAAAAATATTGCATATCTTGAAAAACCTTTTGATCTTAATGATTTTTTAACAATTATAAAAGAAAAAGGTTTTTAATATTCAAAAATTATTTGTATTCCATGTCTTTCATTACTTTTCCAAGTAGTTAAAGTAACTATACTATTATCATGAGCTTTTTGAAAGCTATATTTTTTTAAACCACAATAAAAAGTTAAAGATATTCCTTGAATAATACCTTTATCTTCATAATGTATAGTAGATAATAAACCTTCTTTTGTATATATCTTAAATTCACCTTGTATATATCCATTATATGTATAATAATGTCTTCTTATTTGACCATTTTCATGATATTCAAAATGTTCTTTCATTATATTTTATATTCAAAAATAATATAAATACCATTTTTCTGATCATTTTTATATGTTTCCATAGCTTCTATATATTGAAAGTTATTAATATACCTATAAAAGGTAGATATACCATGCTGTTTATTATTTTTATAATAAAATAAACAATCTATGACACCATCTCTATATATAGAAAAAGAACCATGTATTCTATTATTTAATGTATAAAATATAGTGTTTATTTTAGTAGTATCTTTTGTACAATATTTAATATGTTTCTCTTTCAATAATATAGCACTTTTCTTTTTTTCCTAACAATAACATTTTTTTTATTTTGCTGTTCTTTATTAAATTCTTTCGCAAGAGCTAATTGATGATTCCAATAATCTCTTAAATAATCATTTTCATTTTCTTGCAATTCTTCAATCAAGAATTCATAATGTTTAATTATTTTATCATTATTATTCATAATTTCTATTTTTCAATTTTTTAATAAACAATTTTGCTGTTTTATCTCCAATAGCTTTTATCACCTCTTTTGATTCTATAATTTCACCTTTAGCTTCTTTATATACATCAGCAACCATAGCATCAATAACCATCTTGGTAGACTCAACACCAATATTTTTTGGTAGCTTTTGAAGTACATGCGATAATCTCATATCTACTACCCATTCATCTGCAATTGCAATTGCGTTTGTTAATATTTCAAAATCTTTTGTATTTACTTCACGAGGTGTTTTTGTTTCCATAAATTCATTTCTTTTATGTTTACAAATAACTCTTTCTCCATTAGCAAGTACCATTTCCATTAATGGACGAAGAATTACTCCTTCACGCATTTTTCCTGAACCACAACCATTAATAACTGCTATTTCAGAATCACGATCACGTTCTGCATTAACAATCTCAATATCAGTTGTTATTTTTCTATATGGAACAAAATCTATATTAAAATTTTTACAAATTCTGTCTGCATTTGGAACATCCATCCACATATCATTGACTTTCACATCAAAAGCAATAAATCTCAAATTAGATCCATAAGTATCAGACATTCCTTGTTGTTTTCCACCATATGCCTCACCAAAAATTGTAACATTTGTATCCAAAAATAGTTCTTGGAATTTCCATTTAATATGTTCTTGATCAAACAAATTTAAAAATTTTGTATATTTTTCTCCACCAGAAAAATAACGAATACTTTTTTGTTTATAATTCCAAGATATGTGACTCGATGTACCATGACATTTTTCCAAACTCCAGGCTTCTTTAAACATTAATATTGTTTGATCTTTATACAAATTTTGTATTGATAAGTATCCCATCTTTTAATCGTTTTTTATTAAACAAATATTTATATTATATCTTCCTTCTCCTGCAGAAAAAACATACCATTTTTTATAATTTAAAAATTCTATAATTGTTTCTTTACTTTTGTTACAATTATCATTAAGACCAATACTATTTTCAGAAGCTAATATTGATATACTACAAGCTCCATCATCACTTGAAAAGAAAGAATCACATAAACAATATTTGCTCTTTAAATCTATACACAAAGCAACGATATCATCACTTTTTTTTACTAAATAAACATAATTAACTAAAGGGGCACCTTGTTCAATTATTTTATAATCTACAAATTCTTCTTCCATACTATTTAATTAATTTTTTATCAATATATTTTTTTGCTTTTTCAAAAGCTTGTTCTTTTTTTTGTACATCATTTACTGGAAAAGTTATTTGATTTAATAATAAATAATATCCTGGTGTACCTTCTTGTCTTATTTGAATTGAGCTTGTTTTTTTCATACCCTTCACTACTTTTCCATGTCCAGAACTTTCAATTATAGTGTAGCCTTTATATTCCATGTAGTCAAATTTCATTAATTGATCATTTTTTTTATTTAATATATTCTCTAATATATTCAGGTAAAAAATGCACATATCTTCTTAAGTATTTGCGATCAAAATTTTTATATTGAGTTATATCACAACATTCTTTATCATATGATAAAAAAATTTCATCATCTTTATACTTTTTAGAATCTGATAATTTGTAAGAATGTTTTATAGTAGGCAAATCAAAATATGATCTTAAATTGTAGATATAAGGAAATTTTATTTCTTCATTATTAGAAATAATATAAAATTTATCTTTTTCTTTTTTTAAATGTAAACCATAAAATTCAAAGGTTACAATTAAATCATTATTTTTAATTATTTGTTCTAAACTTTCTATAGCCTCATTAAAAATTTTTATAAAATAAGTTGTACCATAAACAATAACTTTATCAATTGTTTCTACTATATTATCATCTATTTTTCTAAAGAAATAGACAAGTGATTTTGAATTTTCAATTGAAATAATCCAAGGTTTTTCTTCAAACATTATTTCATCTTTATATTTGAAAACAAACCAATCTTCACCATATTGTTCTTTAAGTCTATTTTGTATAAATGACAATTTACAATTTTTTGCAAGCCACATATCAAATATACAAGATGTATTCCATAATGGATATTCTGTATTATCATCTAGAAAATATGTTATAATATCTTTTTCACTTTGAAAATGATCAATAGTTACATCTTTAGCATTTTTTACTTTAAAAACATCAAATGTATATAACCATTGACAAAATCCAAGCTCTTTGATTTGTTGTTCTTTTGTTTCTAACCAAAAATTTCTTGCTTGAATATATTCAGTTTTATTCACATATGTTTTATCAATACTTGACATAATATATAATTTTTTTATAATTTTTCAATAAATTCTCTTAAATCATATACATCTTTAAAATTATATTGTTCTATAATATCAATTATAAATTTTTTACTAAATTGTTTTTTATATAAACTAATATATTGTTCTGCATCTTCTTTTTTATGATACCAAAATGCTTTTTCATTAAATTTAACACCTTTAGTAGCAATAACGTTATGAGGTGATGATATATCACTAGAAGCAATCCAATATTCCTGACCTTCAATAATTTCTATATTAGTATTAGTATCAAAAAATAAAACATCTGGTGTAATATCTTCATTCAAAATGTGTTTTTTAAATTGAAAAAAGGTAATTAGTGTACCTGATGGTAATAATGCAAAATATTGTAATGTTTTAGTAAAACAATAATATCCATAACCATTATCAATAATATATAGACCATCCATTTTACCTCCTTTACTAATAAAGAAGTTTTCTATTTGTTCTTTTTCTTCCTTATTTGAAGGTTTTATACACCACCATTCAGGAAATTCATCTTTTCCATTATAAAACATATTCATATTTTTTTTTATATTAATTTACATTTTCTTCCATACAAATGACAAGCTCTATAATGTTCTCCAATAATATCCCATATTCTTTTAGTAAAACCTCTTCTTGGCATATCTCTTACATTATATTTATCCATTCTACTATAAGCCATTGCATACCAACGAGTCCAAGATTTTGGATGTTCAGCATGTTTAATATACCATGCAGCACATGCTGCAACATCTGGATCCATTTTTGTTCTTAATTCAAAACACAATTGCATGATACCCATTTTTTTTATATCATACAAATTATCAATTAAATTATTTTCCATAAATACTATCTGTCATTTGAATAGAAACATCATATTTTTTACTAATTTTATTTAATTCTTTATCACACTGTCCACCATAATCTTCATCAAATTGTGTATCAATTGGATAAATAATAATTTGATACTCTTCTTCAGAAGAAGATTCTTCTACATTAAATTCATAATCTTTTATACCAAATTTTTCAAACATTTTATTTACTTCGTATTGAGCTGTATGAAAATTTTTTAAAATTTTTCCTTTTTGAGAAATTTTATATTTTTCTATAATTTCTAAAGCTTTTAAATAATCTTCTTTGTTTATATTTTCCATATTTTTTTATTTAAATATTAAGTTTTTTAATATAGTTTTCCCATGCTTTTTCTTCTCTTTCTTTAATTTTACTAGGCGCATGTTTTTTACAATACCATTTATTATTTTCAAAAATTGTTGCTTTATTATTACACAATCTTCTAGATGAACCATAAGTATAATCTAAAAAAACATCAACATATCCTTTGATTTTATTTTTACCTTCACAAATATTATCTTTTTTCATTTTAAATGTCTTTCTTGTTTATGTTCACCTTTGTGTTTTCCATTTTTTGTCCATACTCTAGCAAATGGTGTAGAAAAATAATCACCATAAATTAAAGTATCATCCAAATGTAGTGAAATATTATGTTTTTTACAATAATCTGCTTTTGTACGATCCCATGGATCATCTGGAATTGCAGGCATATTAAATTTTTCATGCCACCCACATTGAGGTGTTTTTTGTTCTATATGATATTCAATTACAGAAAATTTATGAGTCCATTCTACTCCATATTCTTTTAATTTTTCTTCACACTCTTTTGTCCAAAACATTCCAGTAATAATATGAACTTCTCCACCAGCTTGACAAACTGCTTTACTTAAAAAAGCTATTTCATCAGGAATAGCATCTAATACTCCATGCCAATCAATTCCAAGCTTAAATTTTTTCATTAAGTTATTATTTTTGTTTTTAAACGCAAAAAATTAAAAAATGTTACATATATTAAAAATATTGATTATCAAATAATTATAATGGACAAGGAACTGTTTTATATATTTTAAATATACTCAGCAGTTTTTCTTTTATTAGATTCTGAATATCTATATATGACATTTTATTTTCATATTTTTTTTCAAAAAAAATCCAAATATAATTATAGTTTATGGATGTTATTCCTAATTCACCACGATGATTAATTAACCATTGTTTATCTTTATTATAAATTGTTATATATTCTTTTGGAGATTTATTAGAAATAATTTTTATAAAAAAATCAATAAATAAACTATCAATCAATTCCTGAATTTTTTCTTCACCAATCATTTATTTATAAATAATCTCAAGTATAGTATTTTGTAAATTTAAAGGCATTAAAAGCTCTTTTATTATAAGCTCTTTAACATCATCATATTTCATTTTATATTCTTCAATATGTTTTTCAAATGGGAGTAAAACATATTTGTATCTTATGCTTGTATATCCAAAATCTTTAACATAACCAAAAAACCAATCATTATCTTTATTAAGATATATAGCACAATTTTTTGGAGATTCATTTGCATTAATTTTAATTGAATGATTAATAAATAATTCACTAATTAAATTTCTAAATTTTTCTTCTTTAGTCATAAACACAATTAATCAAAATCTAATTTTGATACATATTTAAAACCGCCATCAAAATTATTATACCTTTCAAATAAACAAGGATCACTTAATCCCCATGGATTTGCTTCTAATATTTTTGCACCAGATAAGTCTTCATCTACAACTACATCTACCACATATGATTCTAAATTAAAATTAGGAATTGCTATATTAACAATAATATCTCTTATAATTTTTTCATATTGTTCTGAATGTTGAATAACATTATTAAAACAATTATCATAATAATATTGGCTTATACCTACAATTTTTTTATTTTTTATAAAAATCCTAAATTCATTCTCTGGTTTAAAATTAATATATGGTCTGATAATTAAATCACAATCTCCTAAATAAGATAAAAGACACATATCCTCAAAAATTCTAATAGATGATAAAAATGCATGAATCATCTCTTCCACTGTTTTTAATGCATAAGGTTTACCATAATTATTATCATCATACATTGAATCTTTTGCGCTTCTACTAATTAATTTTACAAAAAATTTTTCCCATTTATTTTTTTCTAATACAGGATTAATTAACTTTGAATATTCATTTACTAAAAAATCAAATGTAATTTTTTCTCTTTCTTTTTTATTTCCATCAACAAATTTTATAGTATCATTCAATAATGATTGTGGTAATTTAACTTTTTCTATAGGAAAAGAGTTTTTTAATAAAATTTCATTCCAATCATTAAAATTAATACCAATATGTGTTTCCCACCACTTTTTAGCAATTTCAATAATTTCTTGTTCGCTTGGTGGTTGAATTTCTTTCAAAGAAAATTTTTTTGTCATATAAAATTAATTTTTTTATAAAACGAAATGTTAACAATAAAAGTTACATTTTAAAAAAACGTTTATATTTAACATATAAACTAATTTTATGACTAAAGAAGAAAAATTAAAAGAATTGATTGAAACACTATTTATAGATTATAAAATTAAACTATATTCAAATGTATCTCCAAAAAAAAAACATGAAGCTTTTCTTACAAAGAATGATGAATGGTTCATAGCTTATGACGCAGTAGGCTTATATACTTTAATAAATTATAAACTTATTTGGCTTGTTTTTAAAAAAAAATATAATATGACAGATAAAGATATTCATAAATTTTTAAAGACAGAATTAAAAATTCTAATGAAATTAAAATATATACAAAATAAAAATTTCATTTTTCTTTAAAAAATATCTACATCATAAGTCACTTTTATATAATCATCAAATTTTTTAATTTTTGTACAAATTGAATCCAGATGATCATTAACAAAAATTTGTGCAGATTTTGCTTTTGGCACTTTAATATTAGCATTTATTGTATCTAAAAACTCTTCATCATCATATGTAAAATCTTCTTTATAATCAAAAGGATCTTCTTCATTATATTGATCTTCATCTGGTTTTAAAAGCCTCTCTGGATCTTTTGTACGATCAACTACATTTTCTATATAAAAATAAGTAGAATAAGCTAAAGAGCCTTTTTCTCGATCTAAAGCAGGTTTTGATTCTGTAAAATATTTAATGGATATTGTTATACCATATTTTTGTAATGAATGATCTTCTGATTGATTTTCTTTATGAAAATTAAACATTAACTCTTTATAACCACTTTTTTGTTCTACTTCATATTCCATTTGTTTAAAATATGAACATTTTGAAATCAGTACATTATACAATTTATCTAAATTAAGATCTACAATACCTTCTTGTGGAGAAGGATTAAAATCAAATTTGCCTAAATTTTGAAAATTAGATGCATTTTTTAAATCTTCTTTTGACCAAGAATCCATATTTGGTTGATCATATACCTCTTTAATAAATTGTCTTATATTTTTTCTTAATTTATTCACTTTACTTTATTTTTAATAAATATTATTTTTTTTATAAAAAAAGTAAAAATATATGATCAATTTAAATGAGTTTTTTACCAAAAATCCTGAATTAATTAAAAATTTAAAAAAATTACAACCAGATCATTATTTAAATGATAGTTTAAAATTATCATTTAATATGGGTGATGAAACATCTACTATGTTATATTATTCAGCTTTAAATACAATAACAGAAGAATTAAAAAAATTAAAAGAATTTAAAAATGTTAATCGTATTAATTTTCTTAAATTACCTACATTTCTTGTTGATTTAGATACAAATCAACCTATAAATGGATATGCCTTAAAGGTCAATTATGAAATTGAACAAGTTCAAGAAGATGGAGAAATTAAACTTAAATTTATTTCTAAAATTGTAGAAGATTCAATACCATTTAATACAAAAGCAGAAAATGCATTGACTTTTAAAATAAATGATAATTTTAAGTTTAATTAAGAAATAGATTTATTTGCAATTGAATTAAGAAAATAATATGATTTTTCTGTAAAAAAAAAGAGGAGTATGGAAATTTCCTGCTAAATTTGATCCTGATAGTTTTGAACCAATAAATGAAATAAAAATTATTTATTCACCAGAAGTTATGCAAGATTTAGCTATGGGAATAGATACTAATTTTTTAGTATCAAATAATGAAGAATACAATAAAAAAAGAAATGAAGCAAAAGAAAAAGTTGAAATAGCACTTATAAAAAAATTTCAAGAAGTTATTGCAGGAGATGTTAATTTACCGTTTGAGTATGATATTTTTGTTAGATGTTCTTCTAGAAGTGTAAATTTTATTTAAAAGAAAAATGGCAATAAAAAATTACATTATATTTTTATTGCCATTTTTCTTTTAAATAAAATTATACTAGCTTATTAAGCTATTATTTTATTATAAAATATTTCTTTAATTTCTTCTGCAACTTGTTCTATATAATCAGTATCTGCTTCAGAACCCAGAACTCCTTTTATTTGATCCACAACTCCCAAAGATTTTTTAAGATCATTATCACAAAATTTTAAAATTGATTTTGCTTTCTTAACAACAGCAGGTTCTTTTTCCCAATCTTTTTCAGTTAAAGTAAAATTAGCTTTAAATTTTTTTATTATTTCATACATTTTTTCTTCTATTAAAGAATAGTGTTCACTATTTGATGAAGCCTTATGTAATAATCCTTCTAAATAGGAAGTTTCCAATAAAAGTTCTACATCCTTAATTTCAAGATTTTTACAATCTAAAATTTCAATTAACTTTCTTGTATTATATGGTATATTTTTCATTTTTTTGAATATTTTTATACAAATATAAAAAAAATATGTGATTTTAATAATACTTAATAAAAAATGTGTAATTATTAATAATAAAACCATTTTATATTTGTAATAATAATTAAAATACTTAAAATTAATAAAAATATGAAAAATTCAGTCAAAAGAGATTTAAATGCTTTAAAAAATAGAAATAAAAAATATAAAAAAAATATAATTTCAAAAAACAAAATTATGATTTTTTGGAATAATATTTATGATGATGATCCTTGTTCTGGTTGTGGTATAGCCATCACAAATATAAATGATAAAAAAAAATGGTCTGATGCTTTAAGTAAAAACAATGTAGTAGAATACAAAATTAAAAAAAGAGACTTAATATTTGATGATTATACTGCAGAATCTTTTAGAGATGGATTAATTTATTAAAATTCTATTATTTGCTTTATTATTTTAATTTTACATCTATTAAATATATTAATTCACTCTAGAAAGGGGTACGTATTAGCCTTTATACTATGGGAACATATATAAATCAAAAAACCCTTAAATTTTTTAAAAGATTCAAGGGTTTTTTGATTAGTTTTTAATAACTACTAAACTATATAAAATCCTTTCAAAGGAATTTCTTCTCTTTCAATTTTTTTGGATTCAAATATGATATTAATTATTTTCATTTTTTATTTAAATATATAAAAAAATTATTTCTTAATAAGAAAATATAATTTTAACACCATTATCTACAAAATTATAATCTTTACTATGTTCAAATCGAACAGTTTTTATTTCTTTTACAACTGGTTTCATTTGTTCACCTTTTTTAAGAAAAATATATTCTTTATATATATGTACACTTTGTTTCATAATTTATTATTATTTTTAATAGAAAACGTTTTTTACTAAAAAAAGTTACATTTATGTAAAAAGAAATCTTTGTTCTTTTTTAACAATTGTTGTTTCGAAAGGAAATTTGTCTTTTGATATTTTTTCAATTGTATTCATAAGTGATGATGAACCAGTAAATAGTACTCTCATTGTGCCTTGTATACTTATTTGTAAATAAAGACATTTTGTATTCATTTTCTTTTTCGAATCTTTTATATCATACTTATGAACTTTTATATTTTTATTAAAAACATCTTCTATTTTAATTTTTTCTCCAATAAATCCTGAATAATCATTTTCAATTCCTAAATCTTTAAATTTATTCATATAATAATTTTTTTAATAAATTCTTACCATTACAGTGTTTTATCCAGCCTTTATAAGATGATATAGAAGCTTCATTTCTATGCTTTTTTAACATTTTAGCAAATCTTTTTTTTATTTTTTTTCTTACTAATACATGTGTATGAAAATACACATATCCTAAAAAATCTATACCACAATTATCAACTGGAAAAATTCTATAATTTTTTTTGATTGTTAATTTTAATTTTTTTTCAAAATAGTTTTTAATTTTATGAAGAATATCATGTAAATAAGCTTTATTATCAGCAAGTATTACTATATCATCTGCATAACGAAAATAATATTTAATACCTAATACTTCTTTTATATGATGATCAAAATAAGAAAGATAGAAATTAGATAAATACTGAGATAAATAATTTCCAATTGGAAGTCCTGGTGCGCTATCTATAACATCATCTAATAACCATAACAACTCTTTGTCTTTTATTTTTTTACGTAAAAGTAATTTCAAAATTTCATGATCTATACTTTCATAAAATTTTTTTATATCAAGTTTAAGACAATATTTTGTATTATCTACATCTTTCAGAGCTTCTTTTAATTTTATTGATGCTGCATTTATTCCTCTACCTTTTATGCAACTATATGTATCAGAAGTAAATATAGAAATAAAAATAGGTTCCATTACATTCATTATAGCATGATGTACAATTCTATCTGGAAAATATGGAAGTCTATAAACTATTCTCTCTTTTGGGTCTTTAATTTTAAAAATTGTATATTCAGAAGTGGTATATGTTTTGTCTAATAACATGTGATGTAATTTTAATATATTATCTTCACGATTTCTATCATGAATTTTTACACCATATTGTTTAGATTTTCCCTTTCTAGCTTTACTATCTGCAAGCATTAAATTATCAATATTGCAGATAGTATTATATAAATTATTTATTCTTTTCACTATATAAAAAAATAATTAATATACTGATTATTAAAAATATTACTTCATAAAATAATTAATGGCTTTGCTGTAAAAAATCTTTTTCCTTAATAAAGTTAAGTACCAAAGCTTTTTTTTAATATTTATTTTTTACCATGTTGGTAAGGTTTGTGTTAACAAAATTTATAAACAATGCTGAGACCCTGCCTTCGTATTCGTATTCGTCCAATCGTAGTTCGTATTCGAATACGCGAACCCTGAAGCTAAGACAGTTCTAATTAACACACAACCCTTATTATTTTATATAACTATGAACTCTTTATATAAATCTATAAATTGTTGACCTGCGTATCTAGCTAACTCTTCCGTTTTAAAGCAAAGCCGAGACCCCGCCCGCGCATACGAATTCGCCCAACCGTAGCCCGCATTCGAAAACGCGAACCCCGAAGCCAAGTTGAAATATGGGTACCATTTTCTTTCATTTGAATTCTGCCAATTTGGCGTCCAACCTTCATTCAAAGCACGAGCTATAATTATTAATTTTGTATATGCTTCTATAGATTTCAAATCATTACTAATTGCTTCACCATTTGAAGTTATGTTTATAAATAAATCTTTATTAAGACCTAAAGATTCACAAGCATCTTCAAATGTTACAATTCTATCAATAATAGAATTGTATTCCTTATTTGTTTCTTTTCTCAATTTTATTTTAGTTTCTTGCATTTTTTATTTTTTTAAATTAGTTATTTATTTGTTAATTATTGAATTCTTTAACACTAATTCTCTCATGCATAGTATGTTGATCTCCACATTTTAAACATACACATCTATTAAGATCTTTATATTCATTACGTTTATCTGAATGCATAATATATCCCATTAATGTACTACTATGACCTTTATCACCACATTTTGGACATACTTCATGCTCTTTTTTATATTTAACCATAAATTTTTTATGATCTTTTAAAGATTTTTCAGTATGTTCTGCTAAAATATAAGGAAGATAGATGTATCCTGGTAAACCAAATTCTTCTTGTTCTTTTGTAGGTGCAACATAAGAAGTATTTCCACTCATTTTTACAATTTGATAAAATTTGCTATCTACTTGTTTAACAGAGAATCTTGACTTTTTATTTTTATCCATAACGAATTTATTTACACATTATTAATATTTAACAAGAACAATTACTGTATGTCCATTGTTTAATGCTGAAATTGAATGTACTTGATATCCTTGTTTTATATAATTTTTCCACTCATCATCAAAAACAGTTTGATTTAAAATAGCTGTTGATTTTGGTTTTACAGGCTTTACTTCATTATAAGAATTTCCAACTTTAAAAGATACAAATGATACTGTTATAATTCCAAGTAAATAAAAAAATAATGATTTATAATTAATTTTCATTTTGTTTATATGTTTATTTCTTTTTTTAAATCTTCTTGTGAAATATCTTTTAAAGCTAATATATGTTCTTGATCTTTTTTAGCTTTAGCCAACACTTCTTTTACCCATGGATCATTAAAATCAAGTTTAACTATTTTAATCTGATGATCTGGTTCTTTTAAAATGTCTGATACTTTTAATTTTTTCATAAAATTTTCTAATCTTCATACAATTTCATTAATTCTTCATCTGAAAGTTGTCTTGGATTATTATCTATACCTCTTGATACAACATAACCAATAAATACTTCTGAATGGCAAATTGCTGCACCCATACCTTTACCAATATATCTACCTAAGACAGTTTGACTTGGTGTTGTATATTCAATATCAACAAAATCTCCAAATTTAATTGGAACTGGTGGTTGTATAAACTTAGTTCTTTTTTTATTCCAAAGATGACAATTTGATAATTTAACAATTTTTTCAATTTTCTTTTTGTCTTTTTTATCTTGCTTATTATTTTTAAATACTTTACTCATATTTATTTTTTATTTAGAACATTATCAATATAATATTTTTTCATTTTCCTATAACCTGCATTAAGAGTATCAAAATCATACAGTAATTTATATCCAACTTTTCCATTTACTATTGTAGGAATTTGGTCATAAGTTATCATTTTCCAATTATCTCCAAGAAAATAAGATAATAATTCTTCATGAGAAATATATATTCTTATCTTTGGTTTATAACCAATAATAAAATTAAAAATATTTTTAAATATCTTTTTCATTTCCAAAATATTTTTTTGGGATCATTAAAGCTTTTTGTATTGCCAAAAACATATCTTGATATGCTTTATTTTGTTGAACTATAATTTTTTGCATTTCTGGATCAACTTCTATTGGTAAAATTTTTATATCTTGTTCTTTCATAAAATTAAACTGGTGTATGTACTACTTCCATTCCAAATCCTACAGATTTTTTTGCTTTATCTGAATTGTTTTTCATCCAGTTTTGGACAAACCACAACTGGCCACAACCGCCCCCAATATCATCTTGTCCTGCAGGATCAAACATCCTTGTAGAAAAACCTTTATCAGATAATTTTTGCATAAATTCAAAAGCTAAATCTCTCTGTCGTTGATTAGCCATTGCTATACTTTCTTCTCTTTCACATACTACAGATATTGTAGCTTCAAATACATCTGGATTTAAAATATTAGCAATACAATCAGCATCTTCCTGGTTAGAATTATCATCTTTTGCACAATAATTGAAGAATGGTTTTCTTCCAGTTCTTGCTAAAAAAACTTCCCCAACTTCTGAAATTTCTTCTAATGTTAATTTTTGCGCAAATGGAATTAATTTATTTCTTTTTTCATTAGTACTTTCATGAACAGAAAATTGAAGTCCTACTGTATTAATACGTTCTGCCATTTTCATTACTGGTTCATAATCGATTTTTGGTCCAATAGAACTAATAAGTAATCTTGCTTGTGGATACTTAATATGTAATTTCTCAAAAGCTTTTTCAAGTTCTTTAAAATTCAATAATGGTTCACCCATAGACATAACCATAATTTGAAATTTTTGTATTTTAGAAGCATCAATATTTTGACTTTCTAAACAATGATCAACTTGGAAAATTATTTCCTCGGCCTTTAAACTTCTAACAAAATAATCTCCTGCACCACAAAAACGACAACCAACTGGACAACCACTTTGTGTAGAACAACATATTACTGTGCTATCTTCATAAGTTGGATATTTGTATAATACAGCTTCTGCTACTGCATTGTCTTTTTCAAAGACAAATTTCATTACATTTTCATCAGAACTTTTAATTTCTCTTATTTCTTTAAACATATTATATTTTTTTTTAATTTTTATAATCCATAATATTGAAATTTTGTTTTTAATCTTTGACCTTCAATTACATCTTCTTTCATTGCTTTTTCTTGTACAAATTTAAAAAAAGAAAAATAGTTTTTTAATTTATCACGTTCAAAAAATAAATAATTTACAATACTAATCAAATATATTAGTTGAAGTTCTTGAATTCTATCATCTGAAATAAAATTATTTATTCTTAAATAATTTTTCTCACATCTCCAATCAACTATTATTTTTAATAATTCGACTATACCATCTTGATAAGAATCTATTTTTTTTAATTTATTGAAAATTTCATAATTTTCCATTATATATTATTTTTTTTCCAATGTTCTAGACTCAATCTAGCCAAATCTTCTGGTTCAGAAGGTAAATCTTTAATATTTACATCTAAATTAACATATTTAGCTAATTTAATGGCTTCTTTTAAATCATTTGAGTATTGTGGTGTAAACCACCCCTTATGAATTTTACCAATACGAGGTAAACTATTAAAAAAATCTTGGTTTGGTATTCTATTATAAAGTATTTGACAAACATTTTCACCATTATAATCTTTACCAATAGAAATATATTTCCACTTAAAAACTAGTTCTGCAATTTCTGCATCTAAATCTCTATTTCTCATATATTACTCTTTAATATTTAAAATTAATACTAATTCCAGTTCTCTCACCATTTTTTATAGTATAAAGTGTTACTAAATTAACATCTTCATATATGTATCTTATACAAGATAATAATTTTTCATTATTTACATATCCTATAAATGTATATTGTCCAATATTAATAACTCTTTTATTATTTTGCATAATCATATAATCAAAGTATAATTATTTCGATTATACGATGTTTTTAAAATAAAGTTATTATTTTATAAAAGTTCTTTAGTTTGAAAACAAGAATTAAAATGTAAAATAACTGATTTACTTTTATCAGAATAAGAAAATTGTTTAATAGAATTAATATTCCAGTAATAATTAGAATTATCTAATATTAAAAAAATAGAACTTGGTGATGAATTTATAAAAATGTTTTTTTCATTTTTCTTTTTAAAAGAAATTTCTAATGGAAGCCAATATCCAGGATTTTTATCAAAAAGAACTGTTTGCATTGATGGTTTTACTTTAAAAGTAACCAAAAATGCATATTCTTTATATTTAATTTTACCACTATACATCTTTGTTAAGCTTTTTATTTAAAGAAATAGATAAATTAAATAAAGAATATATAGTTAATGGAGATTCTTTTTCTATTTTATAGAGAACTGGCATTAATTCAATAATTGCATTTTTAAAATTTCTTGCATGTTCTATACCATAAGATTCATTTTTTTCACAAAAATTTATCATTAAATCACCATAACATTTTCCGATAGTAGCAGAAATAGCAATATCATTTTTATCTTCTTGCATTAAAGAAAATTCATATTCACGTTTTTTAATAATTTTTGGAAATTCTGCTGAAAAAAATATAGTAAACATATTTGTAACAACATCAATTGTTATATTTAATTTGTTCTGAAGCTCTAAAAACATACCATCTAAACTTTCACTTATTATCTTTACATAAGATAACTCTTCATTTGTTAAACCTGCTTGTTTAAATAACAAAATTTTTTCTTCTAAAATATTTTTTGCATCCATTTATTTGTTATATTTTTTAAGCAAAAATAGAAAAAAAAGGATAATTTTTGAAGTTTTTTTTGATATTTATTAAAAAAATAAATGATTATATGAGTTATAAAAATAATCAAAAAATAAAATTCTTGGTAAGAAATATTTTAAAAGAAGAAGAAGATTTTGAAATTCCTGATTCATGGCAAGATTTTGATACTTTTGAATTTCATGATTCTGCAAAAAATGCAGCTATGCAAGATATTGGAGATAATTTTGAAGAAATTGGAACTAATAAATTTGAAAAAAATCTAACACAACAAGATTTTGCTGATCAAGTTTCATTGGCTAATTTAAAATTAAATAACAATGAAAAAGAAGTTAAAAAAATTCAAAAAGGGCTTGATTTTAAAAAACAAGGTGAAGACAAACTTAAAAAAATAGCTAATAAATTTGGAACAAAAGCACTATCTATTAATGAAAATACAGATCAAGAATACAATTTTGATCAAACAAATTTATATAAATTTTTAAAAGATGCACTTTACATTTTTATAGAAGAAAGTTATGATTATGCAGATGCAGCAGAAATTTTAGAAAATGAACTTAACAAATACTTTAATATAAAAAAAAAATAAATTATGAACAATAAAATTAAAAGGTTCCAGCAATTAGCTGGTATTAATGAAAATTTTGATAAAATTGATGGTGTTATTAAAACAGAAGCTATTGATCCAATAAGTGCTGAAAATGGAAATACAGAAGCTAATGATAAAATAGCTGCTCTTGGTATTACAGAAAATGAAGTAAATGATATTTCTCTCAAACATTCTTCCTTAATATTACCAGCATTAAGACAGGCAGGTTTAACAAATTATATGGATGAAATGGATGATTTTGATATAGCAGAAGCTGTTGCTGTTTATACTTATGATTATAATGAAAATATTGATACAATTCATAAATTAAATCAGCTTTTAAGAAATGTTAATTTCAATCCTTCACACATGTTTTCTTATGATAAATCTGATTTGGATGATTTTTCTCAAATGATTTATGATGCTTTGGTGGATTATTATCAAAATAATGATAATAAAGAAATTGATGAAAATACTAAATCAACTACAGGAGAACCTGCTCCAAAAGATGAAACTCCTATTCAACATAAGCCAACCTCTACTTATAATGAGATAAGAAACTTGGTTAGAGAAATTCTTTTAAAAAAAAATGATTTAAATTATGATGAATAAAAAATTTAATCAATATTGGTATAGAATATATTAATATATGATGCAAGTAAAAACATATTTGAATATTAGTAAAATTCCAAATGCTGGAATAGGATTATTTGCTGCAGAATTTATTCCTAAAGGCACTATTGTTTGGAAAATGGATTCTATGAATAATTCTTATAAAGAAGAAGAATTTAAATCAATGCCAAATTTATATAAAGAATTCATAAATACTTATTCTTTCAAATATAATAATCAATATATTTTATGTGTAGATAATGCTAGATTTTTTAATCATTCTAATACTCCTAATTGTGGTAGTATAGGTGATAATTGTACTATGGCTCAAGTAGATATTAACATAGGAGATGAATTAACTGATAATTATTTTGATTTTGGTATTATAGAAGAAGATAATGAATTTAATTCAAAAATATAATTAAAAAAGTAAACCCAGGAGTAATAAACAACTACCTGGGTTTTTTATTGATCAATTTTTAATAAAAACAAATATAATAATAAAAAATTAATTTTTAATAATTTTTATAGTTTTTATTTCACTATCTGTTTCTATAACAAGAATATAAATACCAAAATTTAGATCTTTGCCAAACAAAAATTTTCCTTTAGATAAATTTTTATCTATCAATAATTTACCATCTATACTATACAATTTCAATTTTATATTTTCTTCTAATAATATTTCAAAATCATTATTACTTGGATTAGGATATACTTTAATTTTATCATCAAAAATAATATCATTCTTTTTAAGTTCAATTATTTTTATTGGTAATGGACAATCATATAAAGCTTGTACTGCTATTCTTCCACAAGGATTTCCTGATGTAATATTCCAATCAAAAAAACTAGATGAAGAATTTGGCTGATAACTTTGAGGGCCTTTAAAATCAATAATACCAGGTTGTTCAATTAAATTCCAATTAGCTCCTCCTGTAGAATGTTTCATATTATTTGTTCCTAATCCAGTCCAAGACAAAACGTATCCTATTCCAGCAGGAATTGTAATACCAACTGGAATCAATGTTATACCACCTGAACATGGTAAAGTAACAGGTATAGAAAAATTGTTTGGCCCTGTAATTGATAAAGTATAAGCATTAGCTATTCCACAAGAAGGTGGATTAGGATTATAATCAACTTTAATTGAGTTTAATGTAAATGATGATAAAGCATCAAAATACATTTTGTTTGGATCATTTAAAGACCATTCTGTGCCATATCCTGATAGCATAGAAGCAGAATAAGGTGTATATCCTACTATATAATTCACAGTATTTCTATCTTGTGCATAATAAATAGCAGGAACTGAAACAACAGATGTAACATAACAGTTAGATGGTACACTATTTAAAGAAGAACCTCCTGTAGAAGAAATATACCAATCATAATTATTACCAGCAGAACCTGAAACGCAAAAATTTAAAGTTGTTGGTAAACTACAATAATAAGGATTAATTGGTGAAGTTGTAGTTATTGAATTAACCACCACTTCATCAGAATCAGCAGGACATCCACCACAACCATTTACAATAGCTGTATTTTTTATAATTACTTTATAAGTTCCTATAGTATTAACAAATAAAGAATTTGATGTCTGTCCTAATAAAATATTATTGTTTAGTTTCCATACATACTGATTGCCTAAAAGAGTAGAACCTGAATTTAATGTAACAAATGAAGGTTGACATAAAACCACGTCTGCACCTAAAATAGCTTTAGGACATGGAATAGTAATAGAACAAGGTAAAATAATTGTTCTAGGAAACGGTTCAGTAATATTAGAAGTTCCAACCCCCAAAGCTCCTGATGGATTTTCGCCAAATGCATATACATTACCAGAAGAATTAATTGCAAATGACCACAGATCTCCATCTGAAACATCTACTATATTTATTAATGATGGTACTATTGTTGGATAACATGTTCCTGATCCTGTTCCAGTTTGCCCTTGATAATTATTTGTTCCACCCCATGTCATAACTGTACCATTAGAAAGTGATACAATTGAGTGTTGATTACCTGCAGAAATAGTAACAACATTAGTTAGATCAACTCCACCTGAAGATGTTTTTATTTTAATAGGCAATCCTTGATCAGCACCTCCACCCATTTGACAAGACCAATTACCACCCCACGAATATAATGTTCCATCTCCAACTAAAGCCATTACATGTGTATCACCTGCTGTAATTTTTGTTATACCTATTAAAGGAATAGTTTTAGAAGAATTTAAAAAAACTTGTGTAGCAAAATTTCTATTAGTATTGTCATCTTGTCCTAATTGTTTATTATTATTATAACCCCACGTCCAAACTGTTCCATCTGATTTTAAAGCTACACCAAAATTATCTCCACCATCTACTTGAATAACATTCTGTAAATTAGTAATAGAATTTATTTTTACATAAACAGGTGCATTAGAATCTGTATTTGTACCATTCCCAAGTTGTCCTTCATCATTTCTTCCCCATGCCATTAATTCTCCAGAAGATAAAATTACATAACCATTTTTATTACCACCTGAAACCATAGTAACATTTTGAAGAAATCCTGAAGAATGATTTTGTAATCCTGTTATAACTTGAACAGGTGTTGTTTTATTAACAAATGTTGCATCTCCCACTTGACCTTCATCATTCCAACCCCAAGAATATACTGTACCAGTACAAGATAGTGCAACACTGGTTGCACCACTTCCAGCATCTACTTGACGTATAGAACCAAGATACGTACCATCATTAAATGATGTAGGTTGAGAACCTTTTAAAACTTGTATAGGAACATTAGAATTAGTAGGAAAAGAATTTGTTCCTAATTGACCATTAGAATTTCCACCCATTGTATATACTGTACCATTTTGACATAATATTATAGAATGAGAATTACCACCTGAAAATGATAAATTTTGAGCTTTTGCTATTGTCAACATTAGCATTAACATTAAAAATGTAATATATTTTATCATAAACTTTTTAAATATAAATACTATTTTAATTCAAAAAGTAAGTGAAAAACATATAATCAAATAATACAATATAATTATGTATTAATATTATTCTTTTTATTTAATTTTCTTTTATATAAAGTTGATATTAACGATAATAAATGACTTTTTATCTTTTCTGGATATTTAGTGTTTAAAACAATGTTTTTAGTAAAATGTAAATTATACAAAGCATAAAAGGCATAATGTTGATTATTTAAATTATCTATAGCATTTAATCTAGTAGAAAAAGAATGTATGTTAAATACAACTTTTTTAGTTAAATTATCATCATTATATTCTTTTAATATTTTTGCTAATGAAACACCTGATTTTATATCAGATGCACAAAATGTTGTATGATCAAAACTTTCTTTCATAGTATTAATTTTTTAAACATATTATTAGATCATTAGGATAAGCATCCCATATTGGTTTATTTTTTTCATAATTCATTTTCTGTTCTTTAAATATTTGTCTATCTTCAAAATCATTAAATGAATATGATCCAAATTCAGGATTAGTTGGTTGATTTACAAAAGATTTAGCAAACATTTTTTTTTCTTCTAAAATGGATATAAGTTTCATTTTTGATTTTAATCCAATTTGATATGCATTTTTTCTATTAAAATTAGAAATTCTATTTACAATTTTATATTGTAAAGGAATATTTTCATGATCAAAATATATATATATATATATATATATATATATATTTTGATCATTAATTTGTATAGTTTTCATTACTCTGATAAAATATTTAAAATTTTATTTTTAGATTCCCAAAACATAATTGCCATCATTTTAGAACGTGACCAATCAATTTCATTATGACCACACTTTCACACTCCAATCTATATTCAACTCCATTATAAGAAGAACCATTATCTCCACAAAATTTATCTATTACTGCTTCTCCTCCACATTTTTTACATGGAATTTTTTGATTATTTAACTATTATAAAATAATTATTGTTATTAATAAAGAAAATACTAAACCTGAAATAAAGCCAATCATAAACATCATATGAGGTGTTCTGTCTTTTTTTGGTATACTAGTCCATATTTTATCTTCAAAATATTGATCTACTTTTGAATTCCATTTTTTCATATTATTAATATATATGCCATTCAATCATTGGATTAATAATAATTTTGTTTAACCTATTTTTTGTAATAAATTTAACATGTTCAATTGCTTCTTCTTTTTTTGAAAATTCCATATATATTCCAGGACTATAAGGTTTTTTTATTGTTATCCAAAAACCAAATTTTTTAATTTGTACTAAATACAAAATTTGATTTTTTATGATACATTTTATTAAACGTATTTTTATTTTTTTCATTACTTTATTTTTTCATTTCTTCAACAAAATATTTTCTATAATGTTTTCCTTTATACAAATTTAAATTTGATATAGATTCTCCAAAAAATCCATTTTCTTGTTCATCTTCATTCAAATTATAAGTCATCATTAAAGGTAAATTTAATCTTCTTGGATAATCCCATTTAATCATTTCTTCTAACCTATAAGATAATATAGGTAATTCAAAATAACCAAATTCTTTTTTTATAGTTAAAAAGCCTTCTTCTAATTTAGATAAATCTATAACTGCTAATTTCAATCCACCTGAATCATCACCCCATTCACAACCACCAACTAACGCTTTCAAATCTGACAATTTATTTTCCTGATGCCATTCATCAATATATGATCTGAATTTTTCAATTTTTTTTTCATTATTTTCCTCTAGTTCTTTTTTTAAAGAATTTTCATATATTTCCTTATATCTATTAAATTCTTTAAACTCAGGAATATAAAAATCTACTGGACAAAAATATGATTTAGTATCAGCAATATGTTTACAATCTGGTAAAGACATAATACTTGTTGTTTCATAATCTTTTGAGTATAAAGCATACTCTTTTCCATTTCTTTCAAATGCTAAAAAAGTATAAAAAAAACTATTATAATTTCTATGATAATTTCCTATTATTTCTTCATCTCCATCTTCTGTTATTTGATAAATTGTAACAATTAATCCACCATGTTCTGATGTTTCATCCTGTTGTTTTGAAACCTTATATTTATCTTTTAAATTTTTCATTACAATTTTAAATTTTGGATGGTATTTTTTTAATTAATTTATATGTTCCAGAACAAATATATTTTATATAACCTTTTTGTACTAATTCTTTTAAAATAGTATTTATATTTCGTTGTCCTCTACTATAAGAAACATCAAAGTGTTTTATTAAAACAATTAATTTAACCATCTCATTTTGATTTATATAATCAATTATTTTTGCCTGATATTCTACTTTAAAATTAGAGGCATATTGACCATAATTTTTGTAAATATATTTCTTTATTGATGTAGATATTTTTTCCATCATCAATTTATCAACTTCTTTATCAATAGAATTGATTACAAAAGGTCTTACATTACAATCAACTAAATAAGTTTGATTCTTTATCTTAATATTTGCTTTCATTAATTATTTCTAATCTATATGCTTTTCCTGTAAAACCTTTTTCTGCAGAATCGATTCCATAAGCAAAACACATATTCAATAAAAAATATTGAGAATATATCATTGTAAATCGATTATGGGCAATATCAAACCAACTCCAATAATCAGCTTTTTCACAAGTATCATTTGGTTGTGATCTAGTTTGATTTTTAGATAAAATCATAGTTAATTCTATAATTTCATTTGGTTCATAACCAAACATACTAGCAGTTTTTGGATGGATTCCAAAATGTTCAAAACATTTTTCACCCTTTATAGCGTTTATTTTAATTGGTTCCATAGAAAAGTTATACGAAATTTAATAAAAAATGTTGCAACATGATTATGAGACTATTAGTATTATTTTTTTAAAGCGTTTCAACAATAAAGATTATGATGTTTTAAAATTTGATGCGGGTGTTGTACCCTGAATATTGAAATGTTTCAACAATCATCAGCCGACTTATATTTTCTAAGTCCTGGGTGTTGTACCCTGAATATTGAAATGTTTCAACAATTCACTTATTGATAGTGCCTTTTCGCGAAGTGGTGTTGTACCCTGAATATTGAAATGTTTCAACAATTCACTTATTGATAGTGCCTTTTCGCGAAGTGGTGTTGTACCCTGAATATTGAAATGTTTCAACAATTGGTCTTTTATAAGTTGTTGTATTTGATTATAATTCATATTATATTCTTTTTCAAAAACTGACCAAATATACTTCCATCTTATCCATGTAAACTCCACTTTTTGATTATGTTCAATTAACCATTCACCATCCTTGTTATAATAAATTATCCAATCACTTGGACTTTCACTTGATAATAAAACAAGTTGATAACCATCAAATAATTCAACAATTAACTCCTT
>Ga0116227_10000878_pt1 | contig 63177 bp, 70 predicted proteins | sample S1TSphgellanicum_FD_89693 | JGI IMG/M metagenome (GOLD analysis project Ga0116227, IMG submission 89693) | Host-associated microbial communities from peat moss isolated from Minnesota, USA - S1T2_Fb - Sphagnum magellanicum MG | ecosystem: Host-associated > Plants > Peat moss > Unclassified... | reverse complement strand
AGTTTCGGGAGTCCACCGGGACTCCATCTCCCAAAGTGGGAGTTTGCCTTGGGAGTGTGAGGGTTCACTCCCTCACACTTTCTAACACTTTCTCACACTCCCTAGCACTTTCTTGCACTCCCGAGAGTATGTGATGTGACTCCCGGGCTTCCTCTTGGCTTAACTCCCGGGCTTCCTCTTGCCTTAGCTCCCAGGCTTCCTTTTGGCTTAACTCCCGGGCTTCCCTTTGGTTTAACTCCCGGGCTTCCCTTTGGCCCGCACCCTTGCAATTCCCTTTGCCATGGTCGCGAGCCCAAGCTAGGGTTGCGACATAACACCTACATAAATCATCATCTTTTAAAAGTCACCTCATTAAACACATATTTGGTAGATTGTAGTTAAAAATTGCAATTAAATATTCATCAACAACTATAATGCATGCATTTGTCATATTTATTCCAAAAAGACAATGCCACAACATTTCATCTTTGATTAGAGTTTTAAGATTGCCATCACCAAAGAGTAAAGGTTTATTTCCATGAAAGAACTATATGAAGACAACACCATAGAGTTATATGAGACAACAACACCATTGAACCATAAGAAAGTATCAACACTATAGAGACATCTAGGAAAACAATAACAAAAGGCCCATCTTCAATTGCAAATCACCTTCACGTAGAGTTGCAAAATGTAGGTGCCTACAAAAAAAAAGCATAACAAAACCTCTAAATATTTATTTACATCATAGACCCACAAAAAATTATGTCAAAGAAATCTAGATATTCCTCCTATTCCACTTCATTTATATTGAGTTTTTCATCAAACTTTGATTCCTCCTCACATGCACTTGCCATGTCCTTGGGTTCCAAGCATCCAACACATGGGTTAGAAGGCCAATTCTTGATAACAAAAATTATTTTGTCCAAGTGGTTAGTTTAAAGGTGAGATTTGCAAAGGGCAATGAGGATCCATAAATGGAAAAAATATATATTTTTTCAATTTTGCTTGTGGGAACGCCCAATATTTGTCTTGTTAAAAACAATAATGGTTAGGAATTTGTGTTGTTTTATGCACCATTAAACCATAACATGTTTGCAATTTTTTGTGTCCATTTGTCATTAAGGTTTGAAACAAATCTTCACAATCCACCAATTATGAACCATCACTTGGGGATCCTCAACCACACTTGGCATTAAATATTTTTAATAGTTCATTAGCAAAGGCAACAATAGTTGTTAATCATAGTTAACGACTAGGACAAAAACATTTTCACTACCCACATAACTCATGCCCAAGCACATGGTCTTGAATTTGGGATTTGGCATTAACCTTAGCATGTTATATATGTCCCTTTTTCTTATCAAATTGATGCACAAAAAAATGAAAAATTGAGGAACTTTTAGTATTTGGTTTTTCATGCACCTTTATAATTCCACCAACTTTTTGTCAAATACATTTGCATTTGGGTCAACCAAACAATTAAGAATAATTTGGCGGTAAAATCATTACAAAGATCACAACATGTGAATACAACAAATTTTAGCACATTTCCAAACAACTAAAGACCATAACATTGATTTAATATATAACTAGTCACAATTGGTGATAACATTTTGACTACTAGTTCATAGATTACCCAAGTTCCTAAATATGGCATGCAACTTTGCAATGGCCCAAATTGTTGATTATAGCACAAAACAATGGCTGATTGGAATGTTAAAGCATCCCCAAACAAAAATACTCCACTAGGAAGTTTACAATGTCAACAAAAAAAATCAATGAACACCCAAATGAATATGAAAATGAAACCACCATGAATGGAAAATGAAAAAAATAAAAATAAAATAAAATTGAATTAAATGTTATTTAGTTTTCACTAGTGTGTTTAGCCTTCTAAGCCTTAACCTAAAATCCATAGAGGCTTTGTCTCATGTCTTGCTCCATCCCTCCCGCCCCTTGCCAAACTTCTTTGGCCATGTTATATATTTATGAATATCAAATTGAGTAGTCTTAATAGATGTACAACTCAACCCATGAAATATTTTTTCGTCCATTATAACATACTAGCCCACTTTTGACAAAACATGCCCAAAATAGGAACCATCAAATGATTCAAACATGCCCAACATGTTGTAGGAAACTATTAAATTTAGAATAGTTGTACATGTTTGTAAATTGGACCCGTCATCCTTGACATAGGCAACAAATTTTTGAGCAAGGAAAAAATTGTCCAAGAATTGTTGCAACTTACAAGCCATGGCTACACCACTTGTATAAATGGTTCAAACAAGCCACTGGTGACATGTTTTGGCTATTGGTCATCATCGAGAAAATTCACAACAATAACAAATATATCATGTGCACCTTTTGACATCTAGAGGTCAAAGGTGCATGTTACAAACAAGCATGTAGTTAATGTAAGTTGCACGTTCAACCAAGGTCTTTTGCACCAATGTAGACAACCCTTTTTCCACAAAAAAATTCAAGGATGGAAAGATCATTTGTGAACATGATTTATACGCCAACCTATGCAACCAAATTGATTCAATAGTCCTCAAGGTAAAAATCCCTTGATTATAAATAACATCACATCTTCAAAAAAAACTTTTTGTGTTTCGTGGTCCTTTTTGAAAGGATTCATAGAGGATGGCACTTGGGTTCACATGTGACCTTTTAATGCCCAACTTTTAAGTAACCATACCTCTACTAACATGGTTGGTAATGGTTTCCTCTTCTACATATTTTATAGATGGCCTTTGATCAACCTCAAGGTACTTTTTCATGGCCACTATCCATTTGATTTGTGATAAGCAATAAGGCCTTTGCAACACCTAGTGTGTAAGGTCATAATTTTTGTGATCAATCACTTCACTATGGTATACAATGCAATGCATGATTATGTTGTGCTTAAGGTCAACAAGTTGGTTCTTGTACTTCACCTTGAAAAATGCCCATGTTGTTGAATTTCAATTATGAAGCCTCTAGAATGTAATGCTTTGTTTCCTCAAGTTTTCCATGTGTAATTTTAAAATCTATGATTCATCACCACCACTAACATCAAAAGGAAATTTCTTTCATGGACCTTCACCATGTGCCAATTGCACATTGCCATCAAAATTGATGTTACTAACACAACCTACAAATTCTTATGAAAGACGAACATTAGTAAAGCTTACATCATACCACATGTTTTTTGTAGGGCTTGTAAAACCCATGCAAGGTAAATGTTTGAAGAAATGGGTGAAATGATATAAATGAAAGGAAAAAACTTTTTGTAGTTTGAGGAGGTGAAAGCAAGTGAAAGTTTTATTCTCAAAGTTGAAATGTGAGAATGACTTTAAAGGTGAAAGACAAAAGGTGACAAACAAAAATACAACACGACTTTTAATTTTGAACCTTAAACTTGTTCTCAAAGGTGATGGGTGAGATATGAAATGCTTGAATTGATTATTCATTATGCATTCGAAACACAAGAAGTGTGAAACTTCATAGAGAGAAAAAAATCTCACATTGAACCATAAACACTTTGAAATAGGAACCCCATAATCATTAAAAAAAACCTAAATGCACCAAAGACATAAGCATATTTTAATCCATGCTCTAATCTAGACAAAAATATAACATATAACAATATTATTTTAACATACAATTGACAGATGCTTACCTTTGTCATTTGATGGTCTTTCACATTGATGTGTGCCGTAGAAACAATAGAAATTGCAATCAAAGGTCCTTTCCATTGCTAGGATCTTAAATCCAACAACAAGATAGGCAACATTCATACAAACGATCACAAATTTCATTGGAACACCCATTGTTACAATTGCAATCAAGCAAAATAAACATTGACAATCGAAAGTGCAAGTGTAGATCACAATAAGCAAAATAGGTGTCAATAGTTGAAAGTCAAAAGTGAAAGATGCCCGAGCTTTTTTGCAAAACCCTAAACCCAAGTTTTAAACCTGACCATTATTATAATGGGTATGAGAATGGGTATTTGATGTATAACCTTGATGGCTTTATGCACCGGGTTAGGTTTCGGTAATGTAGATTTGAATTTGAAAATCTAAAACCCAACTGTTAAATACCTATATACCCGGGTTGATACCAGGAGGGTATTTGGAGTGGATTCAAATACCCACCCAACACTGGGTTTGTACCATGATACCAGTATGGGCTCAATAAGGCGCATGGGACGTTCTTGTTGAGTAGTTGATGATTTGAACAGGCAACAGTAATGAGAAGAAGAAGATGGATATGCAAGCAAGCGCATGAGAGGAGGGAGACAAGAAGGTTGTGTGGATGGATGAGCAAAGCAAGCAAACCAAAAATTGTGGATACAAGATTGTGGATTTTGGGTGAGCAAACCCAATTGTGGGTTTTTTTTCTTTCTTCTTCACCCATGTCAAGATGGAGAGCAAAGCAGGCTTGGAGGAGTTCTTCTGCACCCTGGTGGTCATGGCACCCCATTTATAACACTACACAGCATCATCGCCTTCTTCGCTTACCAACATTTTGAACCACCCAGGTTAATCATGGCATCATAGAAGCAGCAGCAGCACCTTCAGCAGCCAAGCCAAGATGAAGAAAATCGGTGGTCCCAAAGCTCAGGAGTTTCCGGCTTTCACTGCCACCGCAGGCGCCGCTATTGTCAACGAATTTGACACGTACTACTTGTCTGGCCCCTCTGTATTTTTATGTGCTTTATACACATTCAATCTGCTGCTGGCTTTGACAAACGCACGCACATTGTAATCGATTCTCTATGGCTCAATTTGGGCACTTTGATATGAGATGTTGCAATTCAGAGAATGGAAAATTAGGGTTTACGATGTCGATTTTCTATGGCTCAATCTGGGCACTTCGATATGAGATGTTGCAATTCAGCACATTTCTACGGGAATGAAATGCAGAGAATAGAAAATTAGGGCTTATAATGTCGATTCTCTATGGCTCAATTTAGGCACTTGATCTGAGGTGTTGCGATTCAGCACACGTTTACACGAATAAAATGCATGCAGAGAATGCAAAATTAGGGTTTACTTTGTTGATTCACTTGATATGAGGTGTTGCTATTCAGCACCCTGCTCTACAGGAAAGAAATGCATGCAGAGAATGGAAAATTAGGGTTTGGAATGAGGGAGGCCACAGGTATGAGGACTACCTAGACAGCCAGATCACTCCCACAGACCTCTTTTACCTTGAAGACCTGGAGCTTGCCCGTCAGCTTGTGGAGATGGGGTGCACCTTCAATCCTCTCCATCCTTCCACACCATCATCCCCCATCCTCTTGGACATCTTGATTGCCAATGAAAGCTGGTGTCAATGTGCTATCAATTTCCCATACAGTTTCACATGTGCTGGTTGAGCAAGTAATTGACCTCTGAAGAATAGTGTCTATTTCCACAAAAACAATCTTGACTGGCTTGTGTGAATGTGAGAGTTCCATGGGCTGTATATACAAAGCATACAGATTTTGACCTAAAGAATGTGACAGGAAACAGGTACAGGAGCAATGCAGAAATAATGTCCCGGGTTGACTTTGGTCAATTCAAAGAAATTGTTGAGTCAGCTCGCATGGCTGTAATTCTTTTACAAACCAAGCTCCCCTTGTCTTCTGATTTGATTCTTGCACACAAATGAGTATGCAGATGAGACCACATGTCAAGAAGTGGTTGTAGTTGAATTTGACCTATTGCATGATTATACAAATGTTATGACTTGACAAAAGAGTTTTATTGTCACTGTAAACTTCATAGCCTGAGAAATAGATTGTCTATTTCCCTTAAAACATTTTTTGATCTAATGTAAGCTCCAAACTTGAGTCTAATTCGGAAAGTTGTTGTCTTGAAACATTGCAGGCTATGCAGAAAGTGCCTAAGAAGCATTTCAGTTCTGGAAAGGATGTCTCGGGCTATCCATTCCTCTTAGTGATTCCCTTAGCTCTGTCTCAGATGATTACTGAATGAGCTAGATTGGCTCAATTCCAACCAACTTGTCCATTTGCAACCAGTGCTACATCATCATGTTGTAAATCATCTTGCAATCCTCTGAGGCATCTCTCCTCAGAAAAAGGCTTCCCAATCTTGAACTTTTGTCTCTCTTTGGCAGGCAGTAGATATCAGTCCAACAATCCATTTTCCCCTTACTCCTGTTAAGTAAATGTCATTCATGTGAAGGATTGCCCAACAAGAGGAACTAATAGAGACATGATTGGTAAATTACAGGCATTGCAAGAGAGAGAAAAACCAGTGCGGGATGGAAAGCTGGCTGTATCCAATTATCTCTATTTCCTGCATTCTCAAAGAACTCTAACAAGTTATTGGATGCAATGGCTGAAAACTGCTAACTCTCAAGTTCTATATTGCAAATAAACTCTTTGGGTTTGTAGAAGAGCTAAAAAGATGCTGATAGATATATCTGATTCTCATGGGGAAGCAATACTGACTGTCCCTTCTTTGAAGAGGATGCCCAATGAATTAATTTGTAAATTTTGCTAAATCACTATATGATTCAATCTTGGAAGAAAACATTTTTTTCACACTCAAGCTGCAGACAGTTATTTTCATTCGAGACTTCAACAGTAGGGGCCATGAGGTAAATGATCTCTTGTGGCAGCTGTGAAGGTCCTAGTAGAAAAGCCCACAATATTATTAGCTCAAGTATTATATGGAGAAACACCTTTGTAGAAGGTCTTCAATACAGAGTGTGTCACTTTCAGAATCATGGTTTACACACAAATCTGAGTTTGTTCCCGTTTGGTGTACCTTTTACACAGACCTGCATCTTCCTATAAATTGGTCATGTGTCTCCATCTTTTCCTGGGATACATATTATTCTGCATGATGTCTTGATGTTGCTTGGTGGTTGATCTCTGGCACCTTGGGGAGCAGATTTCAGGATACATTGACTATGCTGAACGCATGAGGACTGATGACTTGGAGCCTGTATTTCTACACAAGTGTCGGTTCCTACCCAAAGAGTTTGACCTCTCATACTACAACTGGTATTTTGGCAACTTGTAGATACTCTGATGTTCAGTATGAGCTTTTGAAAACTCAATCCTCTTTGATTTCTTGCATAGAGCTCAAAGTATGGCATATGAAGGTGGTTTTCAGTCTTGTGTATTACCAAAAGCATTGGCATTGTGCATGCAAAGAATTGATAAAAATCAGAGATGGAGAAAGCTTGAGTTCTGGTGGCCCCTCCAAACTTTAGAGCTGTTAGCAGATGTGAGAAAGTGTTTAAATTTCAGAACTTACTTTTCCTCTTTGGACCAATCGGGCAGGGAAACCAAGATAGCAATCTCAAATACGACAGCTAATTGGCAGGTAGGGTTCATTGCTTTTGGTTCTGCATTCAGGAGTGCATCTTAACACAACTTGAGACGAGGATGATAGTTAATCTGGCAAGGACAAACAAATGTTTTGTTGTCCAACAGAAATTGTCCTTTGTAGCCAGCTTGTGAGTCATCTGTTTCCCCAATCTGAATCTTGCAGGTGATTGCTGAAAATGAGACAGGAGTTATTCTGAAAAACAAGAAAGACCGCAAAGTATTGAATGTAAGTGGTCTTGTAATTTATGCACTCATGACTCTACTTGTGAACCTGTGATTTGGATAAAAATATCTCCAAGCTTTCAAATGATGAATAACATAGCTCAAAATTGAAGTTTGCACATATAAACTAAGGATTAAAATAATATTGGAAGATTGGAATGCAGCAGACAAAAAGGATTTCAGCATGATTATAAAAAAGCTAGAGGAACATCTTTTCCTTTTGTGCAGGTGAATCCAACTGCTGGCCTTCCTGGAGACAACTCTACCCGCACCTTGGTTGCTCTCTATCCCAGAGAAGTTATTTCTGCATATCTACTATGTCTCAACTCTAAGCCATAAGGCTGAGCTCATGATCCACACACGAGGTGAAAATAGCTCATGATATTGCATGCATGCTTATGCAGATAAACTCAGGGGAATACAAGCAGATTGTAATATTTGACCATGTCACACGGAGGAAGCTTTGAAAACAGTTTCAGACATTTTCTACCTTGGGCATACTCATCAAGGGCGAACTGCTACTACGTTATAATATCATTCCAGAGCGTTAGTTATGAGGTTCAATCAACTAGCAACCAGGAACGTGAAGAAGGAATTAGTGAAGTATGAAAATGTCAGAAGGCAATATATCTGATATAACAGGGGGAGCTCTTGTCCAATTATGTGCTGCAGTTTTGTTGAAGGAAAGACGAATACAAAAACACAACCATCATTTGTCCATTTGAGGACAACTCTCAATTTGTATGGGGACATCAGAAATTGTGACTGGTGAGTAGTACCCAATGATACAATCTTTTAGTATGTTTGGGTCAATATTATGTTGACAATTTCTACATGATGATATTACATGAGGGAGATGGCATATGTGCTGTTTGGTCCTTACAACAACATACATGCCAGGGTGCCATGTACTTCTGTTTTGTTTATGAAACAAGGGGGTGTGTCACACACTGTGGCCTTGCCATTTACACTAAAACTTATCTTAAGGCAAAAGAAGAATTATGAAAATTCAAATATTTCACCATGCAAATATATAATCTTCAAAAAAACCCTCTAAAAGAAACCAAAATCTTTCAAGATATCATAACTCTATAATAACTAATCTCAAGATTCAACACAAGCCAAAATATCATTTTTCGAAAATCCTCATATAGAAATATACCTATTATTACCTAGGGGCCAAAATCCCGTAAGCTACTATACTCTATAATGAATCTAAACACAATATCCTTGCCTTGGTAGGCAAGGCCAACAAATTTCAAGAAACTTCAGTAGAGACTAGAGAGAGAGACCATTAAAGAAAGACAGAAGAAATGTTGCATGTATATATATATATATCAACTAATTTTGAGACTTTATGAAATCTTGCTGGATGGATGATGTCTCCTTTCCAAGGATCTTTGAGTCCTGTACCGCATCCGGTTCTTTTAAGTGTTGGGTAACGCCCAAGGAGTGGGCTGTTCCCCCAAAGAAGTGCCCACCCAACACAGAGCTGAGGGGTGCTTCTTTTGGGAACCCTGCGTTCTAAGGGCGTAACCCCCACCATGTAAGCACCAGCAAATGCTGGCTATGCAAATACCATAGTACCTTATTTGGCTTCTCATTGAGGTGTCAAATAATTATTCTATACTTCAAAATCAAGTTCCATAGTAAAAGTGACAATTTATGAAAAAATTGGATTGATATTACGCCAAAATAAATATATTTGGCAATGAAGATTAGTCATTGCATTTTATAATTTCCATGAAAATATCTTATTTAAAGAGAAGTATTGCATGTGATTCTCTCCTTGTCACAACGAGAGAAAAAATCAATCAATTTGTTTCTAAATTGGGTTGTGATCATATTTGTTGCAAGTGGAAACAAAGAGAATCTTAGCAATAGACACTAAATAAAACTTACACAAATGTCTCAAGTCCTCAAATTTTTGACAGATGTGGACAAATAATTTCCTTAAATTTTACCATATCGAGAAATTTTTCTTGAAAAATTTCATTGATATTTTAAAATTTACATAATTATTGTTGCAAACGAAATGTAATAGGGTAGTGTGAAAATTTTGCACAAGTACACAAGACAATAAGAAGCAACTTTCTGGAACATGGGGAACATGGGTACCACAACACCTGAATCATGGGCAATGTAGCAACCAGCAACAACAACCCTCAGTTGTTGTTGAAGCTCTCATTGTGAAAACCAGCATGCCCGATGGCAGCCCTCTAGCAGTATTTTGCACATCCAGTGTGCACTTTTAGTTTCTCTCCCATCTCCACCCATGAAGCTGGCAAGATGGACTATACAAAGTGAGAGACTATTTTAACTCTCACCACCTGGGCTCATCATTGTATGGTAAACCCCCTTTGTAATCACGCCCTTAGTGACCACTTTTTTTTTGTGGGACACTAATGAATTGTGATTCAAACTTGTATAGTCACATTTCATACAAACCCTTACAAGATTGTGACTATATACAAAAAAAAAATCTTGCAAAATAATTCTTTTATGGTAGAATTAAGGTGCCAAGTTTCAACAATTGTTTAAGTTTCTTGGATGGTTTATTTTAAATTTTTATTATGTATTATTAGACTTGAAGAAGGTTGTGATTTCTGTTTGTTTTAATGTGATGATTTACATTATGTTTGAGCTCTTTGAGTCTCTTGTCAATTAGATTTTTTTAATAATTTTTTTTTTGCTTTCTTGTCAAGCTCACATATCTTTTGCTTGTCTACAATAAAAAGTTGTCTCTTTCTTTTTTCTTCAACTAGATTCATTGTCGTCAATTTGCACAACACGAGCACAAAGCTACACTAACATTGCCAAAGGGAACTATAATTTACAAAATCATAATATTTGTCCTAGATTTTCCCATTATAATCACATTTACTAAAAAGAAAAATTTACAAATATTTTGTGCTACTATTGAGTGTGATAATGACTAAAAAAAAATGGTGTTTCTTACTTAAAAAAGGATGATTATCACAAAAAATTAAGAAATTAAAAAAATGACAAGAGCAAGAACGTGACTAAAATGAGTGTGATTATAAAAAGGGTTTTATTGTAGTTGGTCTATTATAGCTAGTGAGAGACTATTTAGCTCTCACCACCTGGGCCAATCAATCATTGTAGTTGGTGAATGAGAAACAGTCAAATTTGTTGCTGAGAAATTGTCCTTTCCCGCTACTGGCGCTGTAGGAGGGCCCTAGTACCATGTGCACTTTTCCAGGCTCCAAGCAGTTTCAGAGTGTTTTCTGCAAACCCTGATTCAAAAAAGTAGTGCACAGGAGCATTTTACTGCAGCCTTTGGGTATGGTCTGAGTCCCAAAGTTTTTGTTTTTGTTTTTTTTTCATTGTTTGGGTATCGAAATTTTGGCGAATTTGACCCAAAAAATAAATAGCAAAATTAGTCGAATTTACACTTGAAATTTTTTTCCCCCTATTTCTTTGTCGAATAATGGCGAAATATTCTCGGGAAAAAAAAAAACACTGGTGTGGACTCCCTCCCCCAAAATCACCTCCCCCCCCTTACTCCCCTCCCTCCACCCATGTCTATGTTTACTCATGCTTTGGTAGAAGATTTGCATCATTTTTGTGCTTAAAACCAATTAATTGCCTATCAATGCCATAGTTATTTGAGCGTTGCTGTGCACTACCAGTGATGATCAATTATTTTATTTTCTTCTTATGGTTTTTAATAACTCATCATTATCTATGTCAATGTCAAATTTAATTTAAATTAATATACATTTCATGGACATGGACATGAAAAGACACATGTTAATTTGTTTTTTCATATTCATGTTGGTGATAATAATAAAGAGTGAGGTAGTTATAAAATGGAGGTAATTATTAAGAAAGGTGCAAGATAGTTATTAAGAAAATTCATAGGAAAAACACAATTATTAAGAAAAAAATGAAATAGTCAGGCTTGAAAATGAGGTAGTTATTTCTGAAATTGTCTTTGAAATGGTCCATGGACGATCATACAAAGGATTCCAAAAAAATCCCCCATATACTCATCACTGGACATGATGAATGCCCTTTTTCTGGGTCCAGAAGGCATCATCATCTTTCAGGGATGATTGCCACTATTTTTGGCCATAAAAAATTTTAAAATATATATATAAAAAATCCACTTTGATAGGAGGAAAAAATAATTTTATGGAATTCTGGCAATAAATATAGGTAGGTTGTTTGGTAGTTGTCTTGACTTTGAACCCTTAACATAATGAGACCTTTTACAATACTTTTAATTGTTTCTTTTTACAAAAATAGGGAAACATAATGTTCCACCAAATTATAGGATAGAAAAATATTGTCAATTATTGGATACCTCCTTTGCAAGGATGGATTGGCTTCAAAGGAAAAGCATTTAAGTGTTTCCTCCATTTTTATTTATTTTTTTCTCTTCTTGTAATTTCCTTGAATTTTAAATTTTCAAACATTTAATTTCTTTAAAAAATCAACATTTTGAAAAATAAATTGATTGTTGCAATAGATAGATTCCTCAACATGTGGGAGCAAATAAAAACTACATTCCATAGTCTCTCACCCTTTACATGCAAATAAAAGCATTAATTCCAAGATGCCTAAGTACATAAGTTTTGTGGTGTGCAAATTGAGCTAAGCTTTCTGACCATACCAAAAGTGGAGGAAGGGGCCCACAATTTGGAAGGGTTATGATGTGGTCACAACCAAACAAAACAAATACTTATCTTCATTTATAACTTTTTCATCATGTGGGACCAAATGAAAACTACATTATGTAGGCTTGTCCTTTACATCCAACTAAAAGTATTAGCAAGATGTCCAAATACATACCTAAGTTTTGTAGATTGCAAATTGAGTTGAGCTTGGTGGAGTTTTCTAGTTCTAGATTTCAAAAGTTTCCTTCAAAATTCGTCCTCAATTTTATCTTCAAGGTTGAACATATAAGGTACGAGCTAGTGTTTAAAACTCATGGAATTTGAGATTTGATGATTATGAGTTTTCAAAGCTTTGTTCACACTAGTGATGAGAAATTCTATTGTGATGCTTTGGTATTAGAATTTTTTTATGTTAGGAGGGTGTTGTTGTGATCATTGCTCAACGGTTTATTTTGGGGGTTGCTTCTTTTTTGTTTTCGATTTCAGAAATGAGATTTACAAACATCTAAAAAAACCAATAAAGTACTAAATTTGGGATTTGATGATTATGGAATTTTCAGAGTTTTGTTCAACCACATGAATTGTTATGTTTAGGTATGAAGATTTTTGAGATGTAATAATAGAGGTATTGTTGTAAGCACTTTAATGAAGATTTGTTTTTTTTTTTTGGTGGGTTTTGAATTTTGAAAATGGGTTTTACAAAAATTTATAAACCCATGATTCATGAAGCTTTGTTTTGTTTTGTTTTTTTTGGGTTTTGAATTTTGGAAATAGATTTTATAAAAAAAGTATTCCTTTGTTTTTCTTATTTGGTGTGGGAAGCTAAAGAGGGGGAAATATATGTTTTAGAATGGAGCAAAAAAGAACTAGAAATTTTTAATTACTCTCTGTATGTTCAATCCTTGCCCTAAAATATTCCAAATTGCTATTACATATTTGTAAACTTGCAATCTCCTTGAAAACAACTTCAAATTACATGAACTTTGTTTGATTTGAAGAATTGGAACTTTTTCCCAACACTTGAGCTTTGTTTGATTTGAAGACCTTGAGTTTCATTTGATGTGAAGATGAACTTGAACGTTGTCGGATTTGAGGAGGAACATTTGATCTTTCCTTGATTTGAAAACAAATTTGAACTTGTTCTTAGCACTTGAATATGTTTTGAATTTGAAAGAGAATTTGAGTTTTGCTTGGTTTGAAGAAGACCTTGCACTTGCTTTCAACACTTGATAGAGCTTTAGATTCAAGAGAAAATTTGAAATTTGCTTGGTTTTGGAAAGAGCATCGACTTTTTTACTTGCATTGAAAACTATGGAATTGTGTTTGGGTACAAGCTTTAAAGTGCACAACTTCAAACACTTTGAACTTGACTAGAATTGAAAAATTGAAAACAAAGCTTTTTGTGGGAAAATGAACATTGAATCTAGCTAGGCATTTGTAATAGAAAGAAACACAGTTATGTTGATTGTACTAGCAAGTATCTCAAAAGCAAAAATAACATGATGCCCATTGATTAATAATAGAACTTGATGGTGCAGGCATGGGTTTAATCTTTATACATGGGTGCAAAAAAAGGGAGGAATAGTGGGAAGAGAAGAGGCAAAAATCAATGGGGCAAGTATTGGGTCACCTATTAGGGACACTTGGTCCTAGTGGCTTTGGATCCAAATCAACTGCAGAAGATGTGATTGAAAATGTGGAACTACATTCCAAGACTGTGATTATCATTGGTGCTTTTGTTTCTTTGCCCTCTTCATCACCTTGCAATGCATTATTATTATTACAAAATATTTTTTGATGTAGTCTTCTTTTCATGCAAATCCAAGCTTTCTAATGTACACAATACATTAAAGTTTCATTATGAATTGTTGCAACATCATTAGCGACAAACTCCAACAATTAGGAATTGTGCACACATGTGTAAAACTACAGCTTCCAATATTAATATGTTAAGGTTATGACCACATTCATTCTTGTCAATTAATATGAGTTCAAAAATTGATTTATCTCATCAAGAATATTTGTTTTTGTGTTGTGTTGAATTTTATGTTTTTGACATTTGTTACACATTCACAAAACAACTAATCTTTATATGTGACAAATACAAAAATGGTAGGAGCAACAAGTGGTATAGGCAAAGAAACAGCAAGGGTATTTGCAAAGAAAGGAGCACATGTGATTATGGCGGTTCGTAACACAAAACTTGGAGAAGAAATGAAGCACAAGTTTCTAGAAGAAACACCAAATGCAATTGTAGATGTCATGCCATTGGACTTGTCCTCTTTGGCATCTATCCGCAAATTTGTGGAAGATTTCAATGCACGAAATCTACCTCTAAACATACTCATGTATGTATTTACAAAATGCCTACAAATAATTCCATTTTTTTAAAATGACATTTTTAGTTTTTTTGTGTATATTCGATCTAACAAAATTATTGAATCACTAAGAAATTATTCTTCTTAAACGTAGTCTTTCAACTGGTAGTAGTTCCTTCATTACATAACCATAGTTAAATTTTTTTCAAAATGCTTCATTTTCCAACATTCGAGGGATAATTTTTTGTGGATTGTTTGTAGAAACAATGCGGGTACATATGCGAGGAAGTTTGAGTTATCCGAAAATGGCATGGAAAAGATTTTTGCCACAAACCACATTGGTTAGTTTCCTTGAAGCAATTACCACTTGTTGGTTTTCTTTTGGTTTTGTAGAACCATTTCATTTACATTTGTTGTTTATTCATCTTTGAAGCCAACTATGGAAGGTCATGCCAAATGCCCATGAAACCACTACTACAAAATGTGGGTGTAATTCACTAGTCCCTGTTCACTAAATCAGTGAATTCATTGCTTCTTCACTAGTCCCTGTTCACTACAACTAGTGAATTCATTGCTTCTTCAATAGTCCCCATTCACTACCACTAGTGAATTCACTCAAAATTTAGTGAAATCACTCGGCGTGCATGGACACCTTTTGTTGTAGTGAACCCAACTTGACAACATAAATACACACATTCTATTGCCTTTTTTCGTAGGTCCATTTTTGCTTACCAATCTCCTACTTGACAAAATGGAAATAACTACCAAGGAGACCAACAAGGAGGGACGCATTGTGATTGTTTCATCTTCTGCTCACTTTTGGGCCCCGAAGGAAGGAATAACTTTTGACAAGCTAAATGAAAAAGCAAGGTTAGCAAAAGAAAGAACTAAACCATCATTTCATGAAATTTTTCATAGATTATCTTGGGAGATTTAAGGACAAGAAAGAAATCAAATATGGCTTGGGATGGTGAAAGACACATGACTTGAATAATGTGCAAAACTTTCAAACAAAAAATGTGACTCGAGGAATGTTTTTAAGCAAATTTCATTGCAAATGTCTCAAGCATGACCCACAAGATCGATGGGAAGAAATTTAAGCCTAACTAAAATTGAAAAAGGAGAGGGTTGTGTTCTCTAAGTGTTGACTTTTCTTGTTGGGCTTGGGGAGTAGACACATTCATCATGTTAGGTATGCACAATCCAAACTAGCAAGCATTCTTTATGTTAAGGAGCTCAGTCGTCATCTCCAAGTAAGTTAATTATCTAATTTTGTATGAAACTCCTCAATGCCTTCTTCCTCTTGTTCTATCCCACTTTCATGAAGTGTATGTCTAAAACCATCTTATGTCAAATGTCTTTTTCTCTTAGTTCACACCTTTGTTAGTGGATCTTGAATGAGAATTGAAATTGATTAAAGCAAAGATTGTTTCTTTTTTTTTGCATAATAATTTGGGAATTTTTTTTCATACCTTACTTCCTTCCCCTTCATTTTCAAAATTGATTTCCCTTTGATTTCATGTTGCAATGGTCATTATTTCAAATGCAACTTGATTAGAATATGAAATGAAAAAAGTTGGTAATCAACATTTTTGAATTTGTAGGCGAGTCACATGAGTTGTTAAATATGCAAAACTTGTGGATGGATGTTATTTTAGGAGAAGGGGTCAAATGTAATGGCAAATGCTCTTCACCCTGGAGCCATTCGCACCAAATTGGTCAATGAATCCATGGGTTTGTTCATGAGATGTAAGTTTCCTTTCTTATTTGGCATAAAATTAGTTAAGGTTATTTGTTGCATAAACTTGCACAACCATAAATATGGACACAATTTTGCCAAATTTTGCACTAGCCAAATTAAAGATAAAACATTAATTGAGCTTTCTTTCTTTGGATAGAACACAAATTGCATTTGCAACATTTAGGATGGTTTAAGAAGTTAATAGTAATTTCAAGAACCAACCTTGAAGAATGTCCAATAATTAAAAATCAAATATTGACATAATGTGTTGTGTGTATGTGTGTGTGCACGTGCGCTACATTTTAAGATGAGCATGAGGATGGGAAGTATCTAATGATGATTTTTTTGTATTTGAAATAGATTTGCTCTTTATACTTCTTGGTCCATTTTGGAAGACAATTCCTCAGGTGCAATTCCCTCACCTTTCTTGCCATTTAAAAAATTTCATTTGCTTTGCAAACTTTTTGCCATATTTTTCTTGTCATTTGTTTCATTATCTTGTGGTCTTTATATAATTTTTATTAACCTCCCAATTGTTTAAATTGTCTTTTAAAAAAGATAAATAAGGCTTCAGAAATGATATTAATTATTCACAACCCATAAGTGGGATTATTACATTATCCAATAATGTGGATATTTCATAGGGTGCAGCAACGACATGTTATGTGGCCACAAGCCCTTTGCTGAACAACGTTACAGGAAAATATTTCACAGATTGCAATGAAGACCCTCACATCAACAAATTAGCAAAAGACCCAAGTATGGCAAGAAAACTTTGGAAGCTTAGTGATGAATTTGTCAACACTCATTCATAGATAGGAAAACAAGCATTTTCATCAACATATTTGCTCAAAAATCTCCAATGCATTTCATGTTTGAAACTAATCTTTTTTATTTCTATAATGTGTCGGGTACTAATGGCACGATGTGGGTTAGATATGTCAAGTTGCTAAATAAAGTGTGCTACTTGTCAACTAAATCTTATGATACCAAATATAGATATACCATAAGACAACATTTCATGTACTTGTGAATTTGTCACATGTACAATATGATTGCATAATAAGAGTTGCATTATGACAAATCATGTCCTATTCCATTATAATAATTCCACTCAAATCGATTTGAGTGAACTACATCTGCCTCTATTGAACCATCCCCAATGTTTGCCACTACCAAACCATTGTGTTTAGTGGTTTCCTAATGGACCTTGGAAGAAAAACCATTGGCATCCATTTCAATGTTATTATTATTATTTAAATTTGTTTCATAGCTAGTGGATATGTTTGTAATTGATGATATGATAATTGATCATATTTTTGGTATTATGAAGATGGTTTTGAATTTTTGAGACTTATTGTAAAAATATTACAATGGATCTTGTTGTTTTTGTGAGTTTACTAACAATTGTGGTGCATGAGGAATTGAACCCACAACCACTTGGAATGTGCATGTTGAGTCCTTTGAACCACTTGGGGTGTTGACTCAATGCTAAGACTCTTCGACTATGGATTACATGTTGTTATAAATATCCACGAATATGTATTTTTGGTTTCAAAACAATCATGGTACAAGTCTTGCTCCCATATAATATATGATATTGCTTTGGTGAAGTTATGATCACTTATCATGAAAATTATATGATTCATGCAATATTTATGCAAACATGAAGTTTATAACATTCCAATATAATGGAAGTTGAAAACAATTGCTAAGTCTCCTAGGGCAATTCAAACTCAATGTTGTTTTGGCATTGCACCATTTTGCAATACACACACATATATATAATTCATATAAATTCCACTGAATTCATGTTGGTTTGGATAAGATAACTTTAAGCTCCATAAGTCATCACTTAGACAATTCCAAATTGGAATTTGTTCAACCCATTCCCAAGTAAAGAGGCATGGAAATGTGTTTTTTGAATTATTTTTCTTCAACACCATATTCATCTGCAAATTTTCAATGCCTTCTCCACCATTTTCCATCCCATTTCTTTTCAATTGATTTTGAATGCAATTTAATTGAATTTTAAATGAATTTCAAGAATTAATTTAATTGGATTGAAATTAAATTCAATTAAATTCAAATTCCATTCAACGTACTTGAATTCAATTAAATATGAATTCAATTTAATTCAAGTTTCTTGCAATGTCATTAATTAATTTCATTTGAATGGAACTTAATTTCCATGAAATCAATTCAATTTTTTCCATCAATTGATCGTCATTGGTAGTGTGTAAGTGTCATGGAGCCCAAGTAGGATAAACCAAAAAATACTTATAGATTCGTTGTTTATGACATACATGAGTTGTAATATAAAATTTGTTTCATATGGTCACTATGAGACAAGTATATCATGGATGCAACAACTTTTGAACATATTAAAAGAAAATCAAAGATTGAAATTCTACCTTGTGAGTAAATTTGCTTAAAAGCCTTCAAAATTGTGTGTTCATGAATATGTATAACCCTACACATGACTATATAGATTTCCCATATTTTAGACTTCTTACACCAAGTGATGAGCATATATCATAACATCACCTATTCCTTAGTGCAAAGTTCCTAAGGCACTAATAATTCTTTGGGTGTTTTAGTATTAAGAGATTAGATCTTTTTCATATTCTATTGGATGCTATTAAATGTAACTAGCTCCTAGTAGCTCTAGGAGCTTTTAAACAATAACAAATATTTTAATTTGAAGACTTATATCATGGAAGAATATTATTGATGCACATTTATGATGTTCCACCTTATTTGGTCAACTATTATGAACACCAAATGTCTAGACAATTGGGATATATTTAAGTTTTTTTAATTATTTGTGTCAATTATCTATAAAAAGAAATCGGTTTGAAAAACTTCGAAGCTTATTAATATTTGTTTCATTCCCATCATGACTATTGCAATTCTTTTTGTTTGTGAAAATTTGAAACTTAGTGAATATATATATATATATATATTAGCCATTTTTCAAAATAAAAAAATTGAGTTAACCACATCTAGACCCAAGCACTTCTTAGGTCACCACTCGTAGTGACATTTTTGTAAAAATAATACAAGCCGCCTATGATAATTGCCATTTAATGTTAATCAATGTTGGGGATCATTGTTACTAGACGACCTACTTGAGTTCAAATTCATTCATTATATGAAAGTAAAAGGTACAAATTAATGTTGGGTGGTTATTCACTTTTTTTCATAAATGGTTGTTTTGATTTCTCAAAATTTTTAAAATTTAAAACTGAGATAATTTTCACTTTTATAAAAAAAATTTAATACCTTGCCTAGTTATTCACAAAGTTTTTTTTCATGCCCAACTAGTTTTTAACTCATTTAGATTAGTTGGGTATATTTAGCTAGTTTTGAAACTTCATTTTAAGATTTTAAAATATTTGTAAAATTTCAAAGTTTCCATATGTCAAACAAACTTGCAAGGTTCATACAAAGCTCTAATATCTAGAACAAAAATACTTGATCATGTTTCAAAGCTGTCTGACTAACCCCTAACTTAAACTTTTGGACAACGATTTTTTTCAATAAACTATAAAATGTGCCAAAGTGACAACATAATGACCTTTTAATATGTGTAAGTAGTTATTTATGTAATTTTGATGGAGGAATAGGTGACTTCTTGTTCACTTGTTGACTCCACATTTGACAAACATTGATATTTCAAAATAACCCAAGGTTATTATTATCATTTTTTGAAAGTTAAATTCAAGAGGCACCCACCAAAAACACTAGGGCAAAATATGTGTTGACATTATTTCCTAGGTGAATAATATTTAGGATGGAGAACCACTACCTAATACTCTTTATGACATCCTTGAATACAAGGTTATTTGTTCCCATATAACTACCTATTAACTAATCTTGACCCATGAATGTATTTGTTGGTATTAGTTCCCCCAAATTTCAATGTGAACCCCCCTTGTTGTTTGGAGAAAAGGATCTAGCTCTTCCATCCAAAATATCTAGGATGGAACATTAATTGTGACCACATGTATGTAACTCAAATGGATTTGGCAATTGCACCCACATTTTCACATTTTTTAAACATATTTTTAGGTCGTGGCTTTTTTCTTTAACCTTTTGGCAAAAAATTGCACAAAAAAGATACATTAGAGGAGGGAGTTTTCTTTAACCTCCTCCTAGACCCTCAAGAACAAAATTAGGGGTTATTCATATAACCTATTTGGGTATCAAAAATTAATTAAAAAAAGGCCTAATAATTAGTGAACTAGATATCTCAAGTTACACGCCTTAAAATATGGGTTTCAACTAATGTTGGGTGGTTTTCACTTTTTTTTGTTTATGAAACAGAATTTGAGAATTGACCGAATTGTTTTGATTTTGTTTTCCGTTTTAGAAGATTGGCTAGGCTTTCAATTTGGTTTTCATGAAATTGGTTTTTGCAAATATGAAAACCATTAGTTTTCAAAGGTGGTTATCCACAGCCAAATATTTAAAAAATTAATTAAAAAATAGATTTAAAATTCTGATGTTCCAATGAAAATCACAAACTTTTTAATAAAACTCAAGGATGACTTTTTATTTTTGAAAATCATAAATGGACATTGCAATCAAATGTTTATCAATGTTTATTTATGCATAGCAAAACCTTATGCATAACAAAATCAATGTTTTGTTATGCAATTTCATATTCTCCTATGGGATGCAAATGTTGAGGGCATTTGAAAAGTATGGGAAATAAGGACCCCATTTCATATTCATGAATAGTAGAAACCCTTGTTCTTGACCAATCAAAGATGAAACTAACCTAAAGTCCTTGAATTTTGGATCTAACATTAGGGACAACATGTTATGTGATATTCTTTTTTCATATTTAAAATAAAAAAAAAGAGAAATGAATGAAGAACAACACAAACTTCCTTTTTGATATTTGAAGCCAATAAGCTTGAGGGTTTAGGGTTTATCAACCATCCTAGAATCTTCATCAATTATGTTGTCAAAGCTAGGGGACTTTTCAAAAATTCCATTTGTTTTGTTTTCATGGTTATTACAAAATGAAGTGCATCATTTAAAAGCCAATGTTCATGAGATTGGTTCAATGCACATGCACCAACTACAAGGGAAGAACGTCAACAACTATTTGTCAACATGTCAAGTAAGAGGAGGTGGGACATAAGCACTTTTCCTTAGAACAATCAACTTGTTGTAATAGTAGATGTTTACTTCATGATATTGCAAGGCTTTTTGGAATATTATCACTTTGCTTGCAAACCACCATGCATCATGTTAACATTCCAAGAGTAAAAGAAATTAAACAAAAAAAAAACAAACAAGAAATTAAAAAAATAAAAAATAAATAGAATAAATAACCTTGTTTTCACTAGAGTGTTTAGTTTCCTTGGGTGAAGACTAGAAACAATACAAGCTCAGCTCCATTGTTGTTTACCCTTTCCAAAAAAAATTGGCCAAGTTATAAATTTCTACAAATCTAAATGGGCAAAATTAATGGACACTTCTTTAAAAAATTGCACATTTTTTTCTTTGGTGTCACATATTGACAAGCTTTTAAGAAATCATGGCCAAAGCAGGAGCCTTGAAAACTTTCTTGCAAGTTCAAAGTTTCACAACACATAACAAATTTAAGAGCATTGGTCATGCCATTTAAGTTTGAACCTTCATCTTTAACATAAACAATTTTTTTTTCCTTAAGCCATATTGATCCAATAGCTTAGTCAAATTTCTTGCCAATGCTTGCCATGTAGTATCTAATGACTTAAACAATCCAATAGTAATTTTTTTCGGTTTCCAGTCATTTTCTAAAATATTAATGAGAAGAGCAAAAACATTGTGTGCTCCACAAGGCATCCACATAATGAAACTAACTATTGTAGAAATACAATTTTTCCAACAATGTCAAAACATATTTTCACTTATATTTTTCCACCAATTTAGGCAAGATTTTTTATGAAAACTATGTTATGTATGGAAACAACAATCTTGGACATAAATGCATTACAACTCATTTTAGCCATATGCTTTCAACAAATGACATTGGAAGGTAGTTTTTGATAATTAACAATGTCAAATCTTCCAAAAACTCTTTTTTGTTGAGGTTCATCATTTTTAAAAGGGATTGTGAAACCAAAAAAATTTGAAATTGAAGTTTCAAATATGTTAGGTCTTCCTTTAGTTGGTTGCTTTACAACATTTTCTTTGGCATAACTATTCATTTCCTTCTCAAATTTCATTGTAGGCACAACATGATTTAAATTCACGTGTTTTTTAAAGTTGTTATTCCATTGGTTTTAAAGTATGAGTAATTCTTTTTCTCAATTATGTTTTGGAATTTACAACAATTATCAGATTAAAATAACATACGTGACATTTCATTAGTTGAAAAATTTTGTTATCAACTTTTGCATTGTCATTTATATAATAAATGACCAACATAGTGAATTTCGATTATGGCGTTTTCATATTTTTCTTTGGCATGTAGTTGTTCAAGGATTCTTTTGGTTTTTTCTTCTTCAGTTTGTGAAGTTTTGTTGGATTCAATTTGGGGATTTGAAAATTTTAAAGATATTTCTTCAAATGATTCATTGTTTATTTCAACTTCATTCATAAAAACCTCTAACGACCTATTTTCATTCCAGACAATTATTCCATTCTTTTCTAACAATCACAATAAAAAGAAGAAAACCTAACAATATCAAAGACATTAGGGAGTAAGAAACATTTAACAAGGTTACAAAACTAATAGTATGCAAGCTAAAAGACAAATTATTAACTCATCTCTCCTCTCTTCACCATGACAAACAATTGTTAGTTATTTAGAATGGAAGGATGTAATGAGAAGAACATGAAGAAAAATAAACTTTTCCAAGTTCCAAAATGTGCTTATCTTTCCCTCTTTCTTCTGGAACTCATTGCTTCTTCATTTCTTATTCATTTTACATAATTTAAAGTGTTATGGGAATTCAACTTAAGGCTTACAAATCATCCTAGAGTGCCAAAGGCAACAAAACAACTTCCATGGAATGTTTGATTGTTTGGTTTGTGACTTCCAAGTCTTGTAAGATTTTCCTTTTTGAATTTTCGATTTTTTAGAGATCATAATTTTTGCATTTCTTATTCGTTTTTGACAAGTTTTAGTGCCTCGCATGTGCCAAGATGACAACTTTAATTTTTCTTTGGACACCATAAATAATTCCTCCCTTGGGATTCGACCTCCTTTGAACCACTAAATGTACATAGAAACAAGAAAACAAAAGAAAAAAAAACTTGCAACATTGATGATGGACCACCTCCTTGCTCTAGAACCTACACAAGTAGGAAAAAGCAAGTACCACATAGAAGGAGGCGTTGAGTAGGTAACAATAGCAACAAGCAAATGATGAGTAGGAATTAAAAACTTTAGTGGGTATTTAAGGCATCAATGAATATTCGCTAAACACCATGAAAAGGCAACAAGCAAGCAAGAGTTGCCCGAGAAGGTGAAGAGTAGGAAAGAACGATGTAAGAAATTGTCAAACACCACAAGATGGCGACAAGTAGGCAAGAATAACGCAATCAAGTAGGAATAGGCAACAAACAAGAGAAGCACATGAGTGAGCAGCAATCAACAACACAACGAGCAACATAGCAAGAAAGTAAAAAACAAGACTTGCAAAAAAAAAAAGATTAAAAATCTAAAGCTTAATAATGCATGCTGAAAATTTAACATGTCACAATGTGTAAAGGAGAAAGTAGAAAGTGGGTCCAAACTTGAGCTTGGGTTGCTTTTATCTTAGTGAAGTTGATGTTTTTCTTGAGAGGAGGGGAAGAGAAAAGAAGAGAGGCACCACCTCAAACTGAAACCCTAGCCTCCTTAAACCACTCAGCTTCTTTAAGAAGTTTTTTGCCACGGCAACTTTTGAAAAGGCACAGGACCTTGGACACCCGCCCCTCCAATTTTCAAAATAAAATGGTCACTTGATTGTATTTTTATGTTTTTTACTCGGCATAAGGGTTGAGAACTAGACATGGGCAGGGTCCAATTACCTTACCTAGGTATCACTTTTTTTTAACAAAGAGAACCGGCCAAGTTCTCATGATGCTCCATTCTCAGCTTAAATGAGATGCCCGATGTCCAACCTGGGTATGAGATTCAGTGATAACTGATGGGATTCAGGGTGAGAACCAGCCTGAAAACAGAGACTATTCTCAGTCACTTCCTGAGAACTGCCCAACACTGGTTTCAACCCAGGTAACACCTGAAGTGATAATTGACCAGTTCCTAGCAAAAGAACTGGTTGAGAACCAGGTCGTTTCTGTACCACAATTTGGTACCCACCCAACACTGGTACAAACATGGTGTGATTGCCAAGGTTCAAGATGAAGTGTGGTGCATACTTAAAAAGAATACAGAACATTGATGAAGCCTGGTTTCTCCAGTAGTTTCTGTCCATGTATTCCAACCCACCAGTCTACACATCAACTGGATGAGTGGAAAGCTGAAGCTTTACCTCCATCTTTGAGGGTCTGTCAGGAGTCTAGAGGTAAATTACAGCCAGAGGTACCCTTTCACTGCAAAAGCTTCATTGGAAGCTGACATGATAAGATGTGGGAACCACAAAATTTGAGTCAAATTTTGGGTGTTCAGCCATTTGTTCAATGCTAAATGAATGGAAGCAGAATAAGCACTGCCTTTTGAACACCCTATGATAAATCTGATTGCCACGACACTATTTTCTAACATGCCCTCTCATCTAGCTATTCATTCATTTGTTACATCATAGAAACTATGTTAACCATGCAGTACAAAACCCTGAGCTTTGCCTTTAGACTAGAGTCCATGCTGACTGCACTCATCAAATCTAGAATCATGTTGCTAAGGAGTTATCTAGTGATTGATCTGTAAGGTACAGAAAAAAGGATTCCTAAAATCTTCCCCTGTACTATGTGCCATTTGACCTTCCTGGATCTGGCAAAACAAATGTTCAGTAGATGACTAATTACCAGTGGTATTGAGCAAGAACACTTCAGATTCGCACAGTGTATGACAGATGTGGTGCAGGAGCCTGGTGATCTCGGCGGGCAAGAAATGTGCCAGCATCATTTTGCACTCTCCACAAACTGCATGGCCACAGTGCAGTACTACTGTAGTCTCTCCACAAAGGAACTTGTCCAAGAGGAACATTTTCTACACAGTCCTCATGTACACAGCTCACAACAGATCGGTCTGGCTCATAGTATTCAGGGACCACCACACAACCAATTGCGACATATCTCTGCTGGGGTCGGGGTCTCCAAATTGTTACAGGGTCCCTAGCTCCACTCTCTGTATCTCGCCATACCTGTTCACTCAAAATCTCTATGTTAAAATGGTGCTATTCCCAGGAGGTGTCTGTAGATACATTCAAAATGCAGTGACAGGAACAATCTGACTCTTCATAGACTAACGTAGTCTATGAAGAGTCCAATTGTTCCATGGGGTCACATATGTTATACAAATAAGCCTATCCAAAATCTTTAATACATCCCTGGATCATACTGGCTTCCTGCCCTTTCTTTTCTCAGCACATGTTTAACCAATACAGTTAGTTTCTGCACATTGATTGTCAGGAATCAGGTATAAATGAGTCATTAATCATGCCATAGCTGATGTGAACTGAATCACAAGGAGCAAAAGCAGTAGGTTGCAACAAAAGAACACAATTATTATAATCTGTGTAGAATATTAGCACCAAGCTCAGGTAAGGTGGATGTATCATGAGGAGTGAAGGCAATACTTACCAGGTCAAAGCCTTCAGGGTGTGAAAACTTTCCACTATGGTCATCATGGTACACCATAGCACGCTCTGGTTGATCATAGCAAGATTGCACAACATCACCCACTGAGATGTACCTGCATCAAAATTACCAAGTAGTTCAGATTCTGAGATAAGTGCTGCAGGGTAGTGCCAGTGGACTGATGTGAGTAAATATTCTAGTGCATAAATGTTGAGCTTGTGACAAACAAGAACCAAGACCACCAAAGTTGATGAAGAGGCCTCTGAGGAGTTATTGACATATGTTCTGTTTCATCACATTTCCTCTCTGCAAATTCATGACCTCTCTATGGTAGTCTATGCAACCTGAGTTTGTAAAGTGATGTTTGCATACCCTGAAGGCAGTTGTGGGCGCCAAATGGAGACTTGGAACTTCTTGCTCCATGGGGCACCCTGGAATGTCATATTATGGTATTTGAGTGCTGGATATACATGTGTGATTGTATGTTCTACACCAAAGCCAGAGAGCTCACCACATGCAATTGAAGCATTTGTACAATTTGTGCACTTCATCTGACAAGCATATGTGCATGATAAAGGACATACCTTGTCCCACCATAAACGCTCAAATTTATAAACAAATATGCCCCTCTGTACAGGTCCCTCTGAAGCTGCTCTTTGGTGGTGATTTGTACTGGAGGTATGAGGTTGATCTCCATCTGCTTTTTGTGGTTGAGGGTTCTTCATGATATCCAGCATTGTTTGAGTTGCAGGACCTTCTAAAGCACCAAAAGATGTCAATATTGGAGCAGCTGGACCTCCTGTCAGTGAAAGTGTACCAGATGCTGCCCCTCCTTGGGCACCTGCATATGGCTTCCGTGCTGGGAACCTCCCACGCACACCCTGTCTCACCACAAGTAGATGGGCATGTTGGTTCATTTTGCCTAGAAATGCTGAGTAAATCCAGCATTTCTCTGCAAGCAAGTTGACAAATGATGAGAACAACTGTTGTAAAAAGGTACCTGGGCTGCATTGCCATGAGAATCATAGGCTTGCTGAATTGCATTCCGTATTTCAGCTGCCTGTTGAGTGCCTGGATGACATTTTACAACCCTGGTAATTTCCTTTGAGTCAAAAAGGCGAGAGTCCTGAGACCAATTGCGAAGATGAATGATGAGGCGAGAGGGTGGTGATTGCATGGATGACTCCTTTGCATGCACAAGCTCCATTGTCATCATCTCATTCCATGTCACATCCCATGTCACTGTACATGGTTCCTTCAGCAAGTCTGGCTTTTTTTGCTGTATGAGACTTGCTGGGTGCTGCAGGCAGTAGAGCAAACAATACAAGAAGCACTGAATTGGACCAGATTGGAAAATATACAGTATTGTTTCTTCCTGAGTTTCATTTTCTGAAACTAAAAAAATTACATTGGAATCAATTTGCATTTGACGCTCCAGCCCTTGAAGCAAATGAGTTTTGCTCAACTGAATGCTTTGACAGAGTTGTCTAGGAGCTTGATACCATGTCTCCAGAGAAGCCTCAAATGAGGACCTCATATGATGAAATAAAACGACTTACTTGTAGTAAGATGACTCGACGGTGAGTGATTATGAGGGTGCGGCCTTTAGGAAGGTTAAAATGATCTTCATATGCATCTGTCATGGCAAACTTTCCTCTCACACGGAAAAAGTCAACTGGTCCAAATATTGTTCCACGCTCTGCTAATTGCATCAATACCTGAAAGAGCACAAGACTGTCAAGGTTGTCAAATCTGTTCACATCCTTCTTGCATGCCAAGGAATTGGAGCATGCTGCAGTTAGCCAACTAGAATTGTTTCGATCCATTTATCTGCTATAAATTTCATGCAATTGTGAAGTCCTTAGTAAACCAGTACCTGGCCTCGGGCCTTCCACTCATTATAAGGTCGTAGCACATTATCTCCACCAATCACACGAGGCAACCGATGTCGCAAAAGCTGCTGCTCAAATGTGATGGCTGCAGCAAGCTTCATGCGCATGGCATTAGCACCCTCTGTTGTTTTGGATAGAAAGTCCAGAACTCCGCTAACAGGCTGAATGGCAACCCCAATGACTCCCTTGCCCACCCCTTGTAGGAAACCTTCCATGCCTGATGACCGGGCACCTTCAAATGGCTTGGTCACAATTCCTGTCACTCCTCGGAATAAACCTTTGGCAAAGGCCTCTCCTCCCTCACGGATTCCATCACCTATGTCCTCTACATTTGCCTGCTTTCCATAAAGCTCATAACTCTGGAGTTAAGCCACAAAATCTTAAACACAAGCATATGGTCACTGAATATCTTGATCAAACAAGAAAACATGGACTGGGATCTTGTGATTTCTGGCATTTGGTATTGCAATTTTTTTAGTCTCATCAACTACCATCTGCACTGCAGAAAAAGGAGGACATCAAAATACTGCAATTCTATCCAGGGGCATACATCTTTGATGCAAAGTCTGACAATACAAAGGAAACATTTATGTGCTAGCCATCTTCCAATCAGAACAGGTAACAAAGAGAGGGATTTATCTGATTTCTTTCATACTTGCAACTGTTTCTGACGACCTCGAATGAACTTTTTGTCCATTGAGAGTGCAGCCACGCCTTTGCTCATATTTCCCAGAGCACTGCTTGTATTCCCTAGTATGTCAACACCAGTCAAAAGCTGGAATGGTTGACTAAGCAAATCATTCCGTATGCTGGCAAAGGTTGCAGCCCAGAGGGCACTTTGCCGCATTGACACATCTTCGTGGACATGGGGAGTGATGCGGATCTGTGTAACAGTTGACACCAGTAAAGATACAAGCACGTGTCACATTATGGTTGCTCTACTCTGTATCACATTGCAGTTATCAGGAAGTTTTTTAACTGCCATCTACTGGCAGACTGTATGACACAAACCCTATATGATGTAACATATTTTTTGTACACTACATGATCATTGGGTTTTGAAGCACCTACTGGCATCTCATCTGTATTCCCAAGAGATGTGATTAGGGTTGACCAGAACCCAAGGATGCCACGTGGTCGCTGTGCAGGGGCCATTGCGAGAGTCACCTTAAACCGAATCTCTGACGTGTGAAGAAGCCTTGAAAACCAAAAGGAGAAATCTAATATTAGATCAGAATCTTGACCAAAGTCACATGAAGGCCATGAAAATTGACTGAGCTGCTAAAACATGGATGTGCCTGCTGGAGTCTTACCCAATACGAATAATAGGATCAATGGCAACAGCTGTTGTTTGACTGCTTCTTAAGTGGCCAAGACTCAGCCGGTGAAACATTTCATGCAGGCGCCAAATTATTGGCTCATGAATGTTCACAAGGAATGAGACATTGGGCACATTTGGACCCTGCAGGCAACCACAGAAATCAAACTTTCTTTTAAATTTGTATTACCTACATAGAGACATGCTCCTGTGCATGTGATATTCCAGGTGAGGTGAAGATTCAGCATCCAAAGATTTTCCCATAAGAAGGCTACACAATGGATGCAGTTCAAGACATCTACTGGTTACCAACTGGAATGGTGCTGAGACAACAATGTCTACCTGGATGCTGATGTATGGATAGGAGAAGTAATCCGGGACTCCATTGTCTTGCATTGTAATAGTGCACTTCAGCAGGAAGTCACGATGCTCAGACTCTTGAGCTATGAATAAAACAGGTGTAGGAGTCAGAGGGATCTGACAGTCAACTTGAAAATTGTCCATCCGCAACTTCAACCTTCACACAGAAACAATAGTAAGAGACTCAAACTGTCTTGCATTCTCTTTCAACCTTTGTTTAATTCATGACAGGAATCCAATTTCTTATTCTATAAAGAAACCAAGTAGAAACTCTGGTAAGCAGATTCCTTTCCTTATCTATGGATTCCTAGCTGGTTCACAAGATGCAGGGAATTTGTACAACACTACCATGAATCTTACCTGCTAGTTCCTGATCCCAAACCAGTTGCATAGTTAAAGACAAGGTTCTGGATGGACACATAGAGTAGTTCTTCAGGGGTATGGTCAATGATTGACAACCCAAACTCATCCAGTTCAATAACCGTGTGAAACTGGTTTTCTAAACTGCCAGATTCTGGAGCGGGAGTTTGAGGAGTGTTAGGAGCACCAATGGACACAATAGACAAGTTGTCATTGCTCGGTTTCCAGTCAACCACTCTGAACACATTAAACATCCCCTCCTTGAAGATGATTGTCTGAAGTGCAACAGCTGGACCTTTGAATGATGGCATTGGCCGGTAATCAGTTGGTTCATCAATATTGTATTTGACAGAGCGCAGGGGGTCTTGTCCATCCACAAGAATCTCCAGCAGGTGGTCTAGCAGAAGATTTTCCCAGGAGAAGGAAGCTGCTGAACCAGGGCTTAACAACTGCCATGAATCATCGCCACTGTCTGCTTGGCGGAACCTGATGGGCAAGACTGCAGAGCGATTCTCCACTCTACATCCATAGAGAAGGCAATAAGAAAGGGAGAAAGAGAGTGCATTTCTGTGCAAACAATTCTTGAAAACCAAAACTGTAGACAGCATAAATAGAACTGACAAAAAGAAAACAGGAACAGCGTATCTTGTATCTTGCACTGGAACATCTAATAGCTACTGCTGACAAATTGATTCAGTGAGTGGGAAGTGTTGAAGATCATGAGCATAGAATTGTTGACAACCTGTAAGGACTCTGGCGTGAAGCAAGACGAAAGACAACAAGATAACGAGAGCCCTTTACACCATTGCGGACTTCACCACGAATTACCAACTGAGCATCATCATGCTCTCTACGGAGGATGATGTGGATCAGCCCCTCACTGTCTACACTGAATGGATGGCTCCATTTGTAGCCTCCCACACATATCTGCAGGGAAAACCAACTGTCAATAAAATTCTGGCGACTCATAGTAGATGCAAGTATCCTGGATGAACAGTATTGTATGCACAACTTATGAACAGATTCATATCTTGGCCAAGTCCCAACAGAAACTGACCAATAGCCCACCAAATCATCACTTATAGTCAGCAGTTTCCCAACTGATCCAATCTATGAGGATGAGATAAGGTGATTAAATTCAATAGACTGGAATTTAAACATCAAAATCAGCATTGAATCAATCTAAAAGATTTCTTCACCATTGAACACTGAGTGGTTGACACATAGCACCTTCAACAACTCAAGTTCTCTTGTTGATTGCCAAAGGAAAGATTTGGGAGGATCATTAGGGTACAACATTTCCTCATAAGTAATGTCACCCTGGCGTAGAGAAAGCCTTTGGCCTATCCTGTTGACAAACAGTGTGTGTGGTTGCACATGTATGACCTGACACATGTAACAGGAATTGATGTCAAGATGACTGCAAACATAGATGAGAATTGAACCAAATTGAGGGAAAAATCCACGTCAATACAGAAATCGGGACATATATTGTGATATTATCTTGATATCTGCTATTGTATATCTGTTCAATGCTTACCAGAAAAAAGAAGATCACAGAGTTTTCTAACCAACCTTTGTACGATCAGATGACATATCCAAAAACACTGATAGTTTATAGTAGGCTCCACTTGAGTTGACAGCATTGAGATTGACCCGCTCCATCTGTGGGAGGAACCAAACTGATAAGGAACACTTGGTGGTTCCATTAACAGACACTAGATCCATAAAAAATATGCAACCTATCCATGAGCCTCTACTACAAGCATATAACACTGTCAAGTACACATGAAAACTGACAAGAGGAGAATGTCAGAATCATCCCAACTCTTTTTTGAGACTAAATTGTAGCTCCACACAGAAGGAAATGAAAGTTCAAGATGGCGAGCTTTAACATGTGATGTGAAACTTCAGATGGAGCCTTACACTGTTTTCGAAGTCTCGGAAAGAAAGGGCATGGTTGAACACATTGCTTTGTGCAATGGCAACAGAAAGGCCAAGACGAGGTGAGAGCAAGCCATCCTCTGACCGAGAAGAAAGAGAGAGCCCACTCATGCGGTCAGAGTAGGCCTGGAGTGAAAGCATAAGTGGTGTGCCCTGGAGATCCTCAATACATTCCAGATGTTGAACCACTCTGTTGATCTGCATCACTTTTCTTGCCCCTGCATGGTTAGGCCGACGTGCTGCTTGCTTGGCAGCTTTTGCTGCTCGAGTCAGCCATGTTGCATCCCCACCTAAACCTCGATCAGGTTCAATCTCCACCAAACGGTAAGCAAGCGGCAGGGATGCATCATTCAGGAGCCAATAAGGGACAAAAAGTCGTATGATTTTTGCTGCTTCATTTGAGCCTCCAAAGTCATGCTCTAAGCTCACCCTCAACCGCCTACACCATTCCTCCCCAAGCTCATAGTAAAAAATTGCATTACAATCTTCAGAATTTTCCACTTACTTTGTGGAGTTGACTGACACATTTCCAGATAACAATGAACTATACAGTCAGCCAGGTCACACACTCCCATAATCTATCGTCCCAGACATCTAACAAATTGATTGTTAGGAGAATCCAGGAAAAGCTGCAGGGCACAGGGACAAAGATAACTATACCTGCCACTCTGTTGGTGGATCATCCAAAAGCCAGAAGGCAGCTCCTCCATTGCTGGATCAGAGATGACCACCACCTCCTACAGAAAAGATTAGCACACGGCATGAGAGTTATGAAACTACTTTCTGCTCTTCAGCCAATCCATCAACATAATATGGAGAGATTTGTGCACAGCCACACACCAAGGAGAATATAAAGCCAGAGTACCTTCTCTGGTTTCCAACTCCCTTGAGCAAGCCATGTAAGATATATTGGTCTCCTCACATCAACAGAATATATGTGCACACTACCCCCAGCAACAACAATGCCATGCTGCTGCTTTAGTAAGTTTCCACTTCTTGGTTTCTCATAAATCAAGTACTCTGCAGTACAAGGCAGCCGATTCTCAAGCTTTATAGGGGCATTCACTGTTATTGTCCAATCAGGAATTGGAGCATTATTTTCACTGTAAAGCACAGTGGCATCTACATCTAAGTTCAACCAGCAGATGCCAAGGACGCTGCTACTTCTGAGAGCCTTAGTGAGCAATATCTCCTCAGTCTTTTCCAGTCCTCTCAATGGTAGTGATGAAACCGGCACACCATTTTTTGAAAGGGCTGGTCCATTACTGGAATTCTGGGAACTGCTCTGTGCAATGACATCACCAATTGCCCGGCCCCAACTGTATTCTGAAGAGTCAGAATGAGGACGGACTTGCACACAAATGTCTGCCTTGGCATTACTGTCAGCCCATGGCAGGGCAACAGATGCACCTGGTTGAACTACTCCAACCATTTGCCTTGTGTGCATGTATTGTGTCTCAGGCACACATTGACGAGTCCGAACTAAACGACGGCGCCTTGCAAAGTCAAATGCTGATTTCCTGCAGGTCTTCATGGAAGCAGGGGGGTATCGTAAGCTCTGAAAGTCTGCTCCATAAAACCAACCATCAGCATCAACATAACTGGTCTTATCAATTGACCAATCTGATGTCCACACCCAGCCCAGTGGTAGAGTGGGCTCAAGGAAGTCCTGCAAGAAATAATGTGTCAAATTAGTCAAATAATACATGTTTGTCAATGAGGCAACATGAAAGATTATCTTTGTATGCTGCTGGGTATTATATGAATGTTGCTGGGGAGGGGCCAAGGGACAATTGACCTACCTGGGAAGTCCTAGAGTAGTCCTGATTGCTCCAACGACTGGGATCATTTGGCATCAAGTGGCCAGGCCACCTGCTGCCCCACCCACCAGCAAGGGGCTGATAGCGCTGGTTCTCAAATACCTCTTCAACAACAGAAGAGAGCTTATTGTCAGTGATGCTAGAAGATCTATCAGGAACATTGAGAAGAGAGAAGGGACAAAGGCACACATCAACTGGTAGATCTGTGTTGTTCCGAAGCATAACAAGGCTCCGCACTTTCACACTCTTGTGTCCCTGCTGCATTGTGACTTCAAGAGCTAACTGCTGTCCGGCCACCTCGATTGGAACTGTAGCAAGGGGTAAGACAGAACGGATTCCTGTCCAAGGACCATTTGAACTTGTGCCAAATGAGAGCCCAATATCAGCATCCTTGAGTATGTCCTTGGTATCAGATCTCAATCCTTGATCCACTGTGTTCCCCTTAGCTGAGAAGAAATACATGCTCACAACAATTTGACCACAGTCAAAGCTCCCACACTCAGCATCACTTGGCAAGTTCTGATACACAAGACAACACCATGGAAGGTGTGAGGTCATCTATTATCATCTGCATTTCCTGGCAACTTTCAGCACATCAAGGAACTATAGAACTAGCCTAAGTGTAAATTCATAATGTTTTCTGCTGGTGAAAGATCAATGGAAATGAGAATAGTTACATCAAGTAACATCTTACTACTTTTATGCTGGGTAATGCTATAACATATAAACATACCAAGGCTACAGCATCTCTGGCACTCATAGCATCACATTAAAAGACTAATGAGGCTAGGACTTTACCATTTTGTGAGGTGGCACCAAAGAGAATGCTTTTCTCTTGACTGCAGGCCATGAACTCACAGGACCCTGCCTCAGGGTCTGACGAACCAAATTCCAAAATGAAGATGGTTGCAGGTTCTGATCCCCATTTAGCTTATTTAGTGGGACTGCAGCAACACCAATTGCTTGTCCTGGCACACAAACCAGCAGAGTCAGCTAAGCAGATTCTCTGCTCACTCTGATTTGACCCTAACAGGTTCTGGGGATATTACATTTGTCATCTACAAGTAAACAGCTGGAAAAACTGATGTCAATGTGCATACAATCAAAAGGAGAATTTTTGAATCACTACCCTGTTTTGGCACAGTTAGGGTGCAACTGCTGTACAGCAAACTCATTCCCTCCAGTTACAATACAAACCATTTCAGACAAGGGACAAGAGAATATTTCAAGATGATCACCTTTGCCACCTTTTGCACCCTGATTAGATACTAAAACTTCCAAAAACACTGATGCCTGCACAAGACCACATATAAATCTCAAGAACCATTGTGGAAAAAGAGCTCCAACAAATTGATGCTCATAATGCACCAAAATTACAAACCAGAGACAATTGGGAAGTTTCATGGAATAATTTTGTAGTGACTTTCATTTACCTGCTGCAGAAGCTCAAATACAAACACCTCATTCCATTTTGCATCAGCAAGAAGACAGCCTGAGCACTGAGCAATGGTGGTTGGCCGAACACACCGTGACCTTGCAGTTTGAGGAAGTGCCTTTTGCTCATCAGTTGAATGTGTGTTAACCAGTCGTAAAGCACACATGTAATCCTGGTTGTTCCCATCATCATTCACAGGGAGATCCTAAACACCCCAACAAAACACAATATGTAGGTCACATTGATAACAAAAATTTTGCACTACTTGCTGACTTGGTTGTTCTTTGTGCCAAAAAGATTGATCAGTCCAGATGAACAACAGAATACCCTGCAAGATTTCAAAATATACATGCCATGTGTTTCTCTTACCTTGGCCTCAGAGACATGGATTGCAACAAAGTGGCGGGGTGGACGAGCATCTGAAACATTTATGAATCGGTCAGGAAAGCGAGGTGGTGGCAAATGGACCAGGTTGCTCTGATCCTTATGCACGAGCTCTACCTGCTCAAAATTATCCTTGAACTTTCGCAAGTACAAGTCACAACCCAATCTGTTTTCAAACACAAGTTTCTGTGACTCATTTTCTTCAAGCGCAGAACTCAACCCTTCAATGGAGGGTTCCTTGTAGTCACTCTCCCCCTGCAGCACACAAAGAGCCTACGTGAAACAAAGAAGCAAACCAGGGCAAACTTAGAGGGTGAAAAGTGCCGATTTTCTGGATGAGACAAATATTCTTTCTGCAAGATATGGAGTACAGACCATTTCCAGAGACATTCGAGCTTGTTGTTCCAGTTCCATCTGCTTCCGCCAGGATAATACAGCCTCCACTAGTGACTCAAGGCCAGCTGAAGTTACATTCACATTCACAATGTTGGCTGCAGTAATTCGGATTCGCTTTCCCACCCTCAATGTTGCCTCTGTATCCACATCAAATGATTCATATCTGCAAAAGGCATAAGAACTTTAATATGAGAAGTGTCTTCAGTAAAGGCTTATGGTGTAGAATGGAAACTCAAAACACCAACTACATGACTAAGGAAGTTGGCAATGTGACTGCACATAACATCTCATCAACACACTGAACTCAATTGTTGAATGCATCACCAAAATCAGGTTTCCTTGGTGACTGTGACTTGGAACCCTCAAAACATATGCAGAAATCTGCTAGGAACTTTAATGTCCAACACCTACCCTTGATAAACAAACAAACTTACATTCCATGGGACCCTCAAAACTGCCAGGTACCTTCACATCCAACACATACTCTCAAACAAATAAAGAACTTACTTAAAAATCCCCTCAAAAGGCTCAATTAAGGGCTCCCAAGATTCCAGTTGGGTGTTAAAGGTTGATGCAGCCATGCTTGTGACCACGACTGCACTCATTGCCTCTATTCGTCCATGGGCAGCAAGATTGATGTTTGTTATGGTCCAATCTACCAGTGGAGTCATCTGAATCATTTGAGAAATATCACGCCAAATGAGAGGTGTATATCCATTTGCAAAGATCCAGATTGAGCATGTCAATGCAGGCACCCTTTTGACTGTGCCCATCCCAGTTGCTACAAAACACATCAGATGGAGTCACTTACCAGCCCAGCCATATCATCAAAAATGGTGGTTGAAATACGACTAATTTTTACTTCAACACTCAATTTGTCTCGTACTTTCTTTTTCCCATCAGCCAATGCATAGGCCATTCTCCCTGGAGGCCTCCTTAAGTCTGCTCGAGCAATGAAGGTACATGCCTACCATGAACAGCCAACATCAAGCACTTAAGCAACGAAAAAACGCAAGCTGTATAGTGTCCTCTGTATTGCAAATCTTGAGCAGGACATACACTAACTCAATGTAAAACCTGAATTAGTATCTGCTCAAGCCCCTGTTCTCCTGCTCTTGCCAAATAGATTTAACAAGGAAAGGTGAAAGCCACTCCTCAGGAAGAAGCAAAAAAACTCAGAAAGGAGTGAACCAATGTGCCCTGACCAACTGGACTGACTGTTTCATGAAGGTAGGCTGTGACCCATATGTGGAAAGAAATAAGCTGTCCAGCCAAGAAGAGTAAGGAAGACTACCTGGTTTTCAACTTTCCACAATCCACAGTTGTAGCCAGGACGACTCCCTGGCATGCTCCAGACTGAATTGGGCTTTTTCTCAGACGACAGCCACCATGTGGCATTCTTTGACAGCTGGGATTGGCAAACTTGATCAACACGGACACAACGGACTAGATCAAGAGGGGGTGGCAGTGGTGTCTTTGTAACAACACACCCCAATGCCACATAACCAGGTGGTGCCACTGGAAACCAGAATGTTGCATCCTCAAGGGTCTTTCCCATCGTATGCATGCGCTGCAGATATCGAAGAGGCTTAGTGAGCCGACCTGAGTCTTCATCCCGCAATGCAACACCAACACCTGGTGGTTCCAATCTGTTACAGAATCTTAAGATATGTAAGTGAAATTCCCTTCCATCATACAACTTGAAAACCAGGAGTGGAAATTTAGTAACTTCCACTATGGAACTTTCTGATAAGCATTGCAGCAATAACCAGTGACACAGTAAAATATGTGAAGATACATACCCCTCGACCAGACAGTCACCGATGATGGCATAACCTGCAGGCACCACAGGTCGCCAGATTGATGCAGTGCGTCGTGCTTCTGCTTCTTTATCCCACCACATGCGTTCAAACTGTGAAGTAGTAATAAGGAATCTACCTGAACTAGCTTTAACAGCTGGTGTAGAATCCAGGCGTGAACTACTAGGCATTTTCCTCAGTGATGCATTGTGAGAGGCCACATCAGGCCTTAGGTCCCGTCTCTCTGTGTCAATAGTAGAGCTAGTAGTTCTTTGAAGCATTTCACAAATGTCAATTGCAAGTGACCTTGCTGGAGGGTCAATGGATGAATGTGCATAAAAAGAGCCAGCTACATTTTCCATCCGCCAAATGCTGCAACCATTTTTATGCTCTCCCCTGCATCCACCCCAGCCATTGACAGAAGTCACACCTTTCTCTATTGCAACAAATCCCTTCCTTATTAAGCTGAACTAAGTGTTCAGCACTCAGTGTACTTGGAAACCTGATAATGTTTGCCCTAAGAATGATACACCTGTTCCAGCAAGTAAGGCATTACCTCTCATCTGGCGGAATGTAAAAGATGCAGTCACTGAGAGACCCTGAAGTGACTAGATCAGAATGTATGCACCGGAAAACACTTGGGGATGGTGGCATGTGACCCCTTTCTGCAACACAGCCCAGTGCCAAGTAGCCTGGGGGTGCCACTGGCATCCACACACAACAATGCTCAGATTGGTCAATATCTTTGTCCATGTTGTCTGCTTTAGAGGTGTCACCCTGAGAGGACCAGATGAGCTTAAAGGCAAGAGGTTTTTTAGCAAATGGGTATGTATTGCTGATCGCCATGACTGCCTGTGCAGGAGGCGCAACTCTGCCACACACAAGCATTATGTCAGTTGTTGACCTTTACCCATGCTGAAACAAGCTTTCCAATCCATCCCTAATATTCTCCTCAACCTGGTCAATGCATTATATACTATTGTGATGAATTTAGGGTTGCATCTGATGGTTGTCCAGGACAACTTCAGGACAACCATCAGATGAGGACACTGTGCAAGACAACACACTGACCATCAAAAGAATGTCAGGATTATGCTCATACCCAGATGTTGCACAATCACCCAGAATCATGTATCCTGGTGGTGCACGTGGTCGCCAGATTGCAACTTGCTGGGAGGGATTTTCGCCTGCAGAAATACCCACAACACCTCATCTCAAATGCAGGATCAGAACTCAGATCATATCCACCAAACATATGCAGCCATTGATATTATTTCTGCCAGACCTCTGATAATCTGGAATCTACAATCATTGAAAAGAAACAGATGTTCAGCTAAAGCTCCTTATTGTCAATGAGACATCTGTTTGATTCACACACATTATAATCTGGACACAGGATGAGCATATGGCATTGTTTTGCATGAAGAACATATGTGATGCGAGGTTAGATTCAAGTAGATGCACTTACTAGAGATGTTTGCCCATATCCTGTCAAAATGTGTGCAGCGTGAGAGAGGGGACATCCCCGCCAAGTGGAATGTTGAGAGGGCATCATCATGAAAGCGGAGCACAAGAGAAATCACACTAAAAGACAGGCGCATGGAGATGTCTGAGACAACAACCATCATTGTCATTCTGTCTTGTACACAAGCATATTCAGCAGAAATATCTACTGGGTCAACAACAACCAAGCCAGACCCACCCTCGATGGTAAGACCCTTCACCTGGCCCCTGATCCATCTGTCATTCCCTTTGAATGCCACCCTGCATCAGAAAAGGACCAAAAATTCCAGAAATTACATCAATGATAAAATCACAGTGGTTCGTTCCAGATCTTGTTGCCTTTTACAGCCTCTTTTCCAGCTATCCCCCTCTGATGAAACTGGGTGAAGATGGCATTATCAACAACTACATGCTTAGTGCACTTACATAAGATAGCAATCCAAGTTTGCCCTCAGGACCCTTTCTCGTCCTGGACTTCCAGATGGCCAATTTGTGCTGTCATAGAAGGTGAATTCTGGTGCAACTGCCTGTAATTGACACCCACAATTCAAAAATCAGACAAAGACTACCAATTAAGAGATTGACACAATCATCAGCATAAGGTGTTACAATGCAACTGCATTCTACTGCTTGCTGGAAGAAAAATATCACCTGGATATCAATGACACAGTTTCCAAGAGCAGCCATCTGTTTCTTTGTAGTTGGGCTTGCAAGTGGGGATGAAAATAGATCATTATAGCCTAGACTCTGCATCAAGTAGCTCCCACCGGTATCTGGACCCATACCCTCCAGAACAACTCCATCATCGAAAGAAGCACTGTAGCTGCTGTCAAAGCTGAGGTGGATGCAATTACTCAATAACAAACCATTCTGCACACATGCACAATCATCAAAGTTGATTAGGTCTTCTGTGATGGAATCATAATCCTCTGCTGTCTGGAATAATGTTTAAGAGAAAAAACTAAGTCAGTTATTGATGCATCTAAGAAACTTTTCCAGATGCAAACCCATTCCTGCAGCTACATTACTCAAGCTGCATCCAACCATGATAATTATGGAAGCACTAGACAAGAGGAAACAATTTGTTCACAGTTGCTTGCCTTAATATACACATTCTTGAAGTGAAGTCTCTTCCTCCAGCCTATTATGATAAGAGGTTCCCAAGAATCATATCCATCATCCTTCACATTTAGGCAAAGGGTCTTTCCACAACCATCATAGATATAATCATCAATATCATAAGCATCTGCCACCAGCTGCCGGTCAGAGGACAAAATCACCATTTCATCTTCTTGCTCATAAATTCTCGTACTTAGTCGGAGATGATTGTCCACAAAAAATTCATCAGTTTCAGAACTCTCAGAGTCATTTCTGCCAGTGACATCCCCCAAGGAAGGAACAAAATACACTGCTACAGCAAGAAGAAAGTCAACAACCACAAGGAGTCGGGGACGCTGCACACGTATCACAACAGCTTGAGAGTTGGGTTTGAAATGTAGGTCCATAATCAGCATTGTCAGCTGTGGAGACAAATCATCTGGCAAACTACTTTCTGAATCCACATAGGGAACATGTGAGGGCAGCCCATTCTTCTCCACGTCTGCCATTGAACCTAGCATCAGTCGCATTTCAGGCTTTGTGTCCCATCGTTGATCTAGCACAGAAATCTTAGACAGGGTGATCAGAAGATCTGTGCTCAGAGTGGTTGAATTACAGTAATTGAGCCATAACTTCTGGATCTGCATTTCATTAACCATGTGGGCATGAGGTTAGAGATAGCAAAAACTACCTCTCTGACATCAATATGTTATAAGGGGACTAACTGTTAGTACATCCATGCAGATGCAAGGCAACCATAAGACTGCTGCAAAATTCAAGAATGCTGCTCTTTACGTTCAGAACAATGCTTGCCAAACACACCCCTGAGAGCATGATGCCTGCAACCTCAGGAGCTAGGAGAAAGCATTATCCCCTCTCCACTGATGTCAGGTAGGATTGAAAACTTACTCATCAATTTGCAAGATGGTTACATTTGAAGGCTGAAGGTGGTTGTTAATCCATCTTTGCAGATCATTTGATTGTTCAAGTGATCACAGAGATCAAAGTCAACTCTTGCACAATGGTGACCATTGGCTCTTGAGCTATACAATGAATGTATGTCACTTGCCTCTGTTCTATCCTGCCTATCTTCCTTCCACCCTCTGATCAATAAATCTAGCCAGCCAGGTAAGCATCAAGACTGCTAGTGCAAAACACTTTCAGGACACTTCAGCACACATAATGAAACTGGTGGGAGTTCTTACCTCTATGCAGGCAAGAGCAGACTCAAAATCCACCCCAGTAAAAAGCTTCAGCTCCACATGTTGAACATCAACAGTTGCACGAACACGTGTCCAGGATGGAGCTGCTGAGGAAGCCTGAAGGTCACTCATGATTGCTGATGTTTCTTCCTTGGATTCGCCAGGCAGTTCAAGTAACATCCTTTCCTCATTGCAAATTTCACTGAATTCCACAGGCTCTCGGAAAGTGGGTGGGAGATTCGGCAATTCTGATACATTTGTAGAAGCACACTCAATAATGACCAGATACTCCTGATGAGACATTGCTCCTCTTAGCATCATTACCTGCTAGCCATGAAGTGGTTAGGTAAATTGCTGTGTCGCTGACATCAACAACCTCAACTCAACTGATGGACATGGATCTTAACTCTGTCTCTGGACACTCTAATTCATACCTGCACCCAGGATAACTTTTCTATGCTTCTGTTCGTGTGGTGAACAGCCATCCTAAGCTCACAAAGGTGATGGCATCCTACCTCCAAAACATGCAATCCATTGTTTGGGTGCAGGCCCTTAAATTGATTCTTTAACATATTCATCAGATTGCAGGACGTTTCCCTAATCAGAAATTTCAAGTTACATGACAATGAGTGTGGTCATAACCTTATGAGAGTTGCTCACAATGTGTCAGACCATCACCTTCATCATTAATAGAAGAGACAACCTGCCATGACTATCCACTGACTTCACCAGCTCCTGATGCTGGATGTAGATAAGCACATAATAATGAGCCCAAAATTTCAGGCAAACTATTACAAAAACATCTGCATCCTGAGTTTCTGTCACATTTCTGGAAGGATTGGGAAGACTCAGTCAAGATGTTGGCTAGCACAAGAGTCATGAAAAATGTCCTCATTCAAGCTACAACAGCTTCTGAAGGTCAACTTTATTTTATTTTAGGATGGCCCTGTAAAAGCAAGCATCTCACCCTAAACCCTAAGGTATAGAGAGGCCTACATAAAGGGTAGTGGTTGCAGCCTCTTGCACCATGAACATATCCTTTAAGCACACCAGTGGTTCTTAACAAAATGTTCACATCCTGATAACATGAAAGGATAATTTACCTGTACATCCACCATGACTTCTGGCACTTTCTTGAACACATCTCTTAGTGGTCGTTGCACTTTGACCTGTAGGCCCCTTGCTTCCTGAATCATGGATTTACCAGGCTGTCCATCAATACCCACAACCATGTTGATACCTGTCATCTGCACCACACAACCATGGGTATTACATAAGATAACAATAACTCTCATGAGAATTGAGAAATCTCAATACTCATGATTAAAAGAGCCAAAACAAGGTTAAAACTTTTCCTTGAAGTCGAAGAAAGACTTTCATATAAGGACCTTCAGGACTCAGAACAAGGAACAACACAGAAGGGACAAACTATATTGAAGAAACAATAAAACTGGGCAGTATGAACAAAAGTGACAGTCCCTCACTCATCCAGGGACCGTCAACAGTTAACATATATGATAGCAACTTATCTATCACAACTTCCCCACTGCCTTCATCAGTTCGCTATGGTGCATATAGGTCAGTGTAACCACTACCCTGCCCACTCAGATTCTGTTGCAAGTCCAGAAGCATCAGGAAGACTCACTCATGATACTGGCTGGCAACCACAACATAACAACATAGAAGGCAAAAAGCCATAGAGATAAGAAGAGGGGGAAACAAAATAGCACACACAATGAGAAGAAAAAAACATAGAATAGCAGACAAGAGGGGTAAACAAACAAGGACCATCACATAAGAGTACAGAACTGCACCACCATGACATGCTATGGACAACAAATTCCTGATGGTAAGGGTGCCAAACCCATTCCAGGCACCTAAAGAGTATACTATACAAGCATATATATCCATCTCAGGCTTCAGGAATCAAATCCATCCTGAAAGTAAATCAATTTATCTGAGCTTGGAATGTGTACCCGGTTCTTTCTGTGGTGACGTACCTCAGCATGAAGCACATCAAGGTGGACAGCAGAAGGGACCTCCTTTCCACCACCATGCCACTCAAAAGTGTTATGTACCTCAAGGTGGCCTAAGTCCAACTGCATGAACCTGTAACACAATACTAACACATCAAACCTGATCTCCACACTTAAAAAGGTGCTCATACCATGCAAGAAACTGGGTTTGCAGTCGACTTAGCATTAGCAAGATCCATAAGTCCCTTGGAGAAAATGAACAAAAACAAGACAAGTAGAAATCAACCTACTGGAACACTAAAAGCCTCATGGGACTTAGAGAATAATTGGCTAAAACTACAAATCAAACAACCAGAGAACTGATCTGTCTTAACAGGGTTCCACAAATATGTGCACTTAACTTGGTAAATATGTATGCAAATGACTTCCAATGTCTCTTGCACCCAGGATAATCTATTGGGATATAAGCAACTTACTCTCGGCTGTTGGAACAACGCGGCACTATAATGATTGGAGTGTCAAGGGAAAAATCCAGTTTGACAGGGGATGCACCCCTTATATCGGCTTGTTGTATGAGCTTCTCTATCCCTCCCACTCTGTCTACAACAGTTACAACATGTGGAGCTTCTGGAGTTGCAAGAGCCACAAAATATGTGGTAATCTGTTCCATCAGCAGTTGATACACATACATGGCCATCAGACTGATGAAGGACAAATCAAATGAGGCAAGTTCAAGATCCAGGTAAAGTCAGCACAGTGGTGGTGAAAGGAGAAATACTGAACATATTAGTCAAAGCAATACCTCTTGAATGAACCGATACAAGAACACAAGTCTCACAGCCGAAAGTTTTCCAGAAAGAGAGTAGTCAAATCCCTGATAACCTTCTTCATCCCTGTTATAGGATTGGAATTCCAGCTGCAACATTCACCACAAACTTCAGTTTAAAAATCTTTTAGACAAAATTTAGGCCTGTACTTTCCTACACAGAGTTCTGCTGATATAACATTGATGTCAAGACATCAACAGTATCTCAACTAGTGTACAGGAACCCAAGTGGCAAATTATTATTATTTTGTCAGGGATACCACAGTTCCAATATAAAACATAACTGCTGGTCACACAACTACTTCAGAGCAAGAAACACCGGTGGAAAAAGGCAATTTCACACAAACAACAGAGCAGTAAAACTGAAAAGAACACAAACAAACCAGAGCTGAAGCAACAGGAGAAGATTTGTTGGAACTCAAACTATGTCTGCAAGGATTACCTCAACAAGTGATGCTGCACCAGGATCGCGGATATCACATAGCCAACCCCACTGATGATCAGCACCAAGAAACATGTCACAAACACGCAGATTTCCAAGTGTGCCTGATATGGTAAGTGAACCCGGATAGACCTGCAGCAATAGTCAAAACCACAAAATCATTCCCAAAACATAATCCTTAAGTTAAGCATTTGGCCTCGCAGTTAATGTCATGAGTTTTCATTTGTGTTGTTGTACTTCTAGCATGAGCTCTCAGGTCATCAACCTGTGGGTAGCACCTACAAGTCCAACAAGGAAGATATACAGCTTAAGAAAAAAAGACAATGACTACTTGAAGCAGATCATCCACCCACCTTGAGATCCAACCGAAACTTTTCTTGTGCAAGCATTGCAATTTGAGAACCATCCTCCATGTTCACAAAAATACGGGCACTCTCCATATCTAGCTTCAATCTGAACACCACTCTGGATTTACCTTCACCCAGCAATCCCTTCACTATATCCCGTGGCACAGGGCTCCTTTGGGTTGCATTATCCTCTCCACTCTGTGCAGCATTGAGGGTCTCCCCTGGATATGACTCGCTCACATCAATGCCAAACTTTATTAAAGCCACAACAGTCGGACGGTTGCAGAAAAACTCCAATGTCGCCATTCGTATACTCATCTGCTTGAACATGCATCAATTAATGGGCATGACTATGGCAGTCATACTTTGGCTTCCAAAAACAAACGCTGTTCCTACATTTCCTTCAGCAAACCATTGTGTGGAAGTATGAAGATGGGACTGGAAAAACTAAAATCCAGCTCTTGCTCTTCCAATGGAGCTCCATCATCTGTTAAGGAGAGGTACTTGGGCTTCTTGTGACGGGTATGAACTTTCACATGCAATTAGTCATCAATTTCAAGTGTAGTCTACCTCTCTTTGTACCCTGTCCATTGGCTTGTGCAATGCTCTCTGGAGATTGATTCCTTTGCTTTTAATTTCATTGTGCATAAACACTGAGTACAGGATTGGGTAACTGATCCTGCATCCAGCAATCTGCTCCCCATAGGCATGTCCCAAGCTCAAAGCTCAGGTTGCCTCAGGAATAAAGGTCTAGACAATTTGAACCCACAATTGTTTGCTGTGCATTGCATTTGCGTGTCCTCAAGTGGGGTGGAACATGCAACCACCTGGTCTTTTTGTCAGAAAATGTGGTTTCCTTACAAGTCAATAGGAGGCCTTGTGTTCTCTTTGTCTATTCCTGCTTGACTAATAAAGCATGCTTTCTTTGGCCCCAAATACAGAAGTACTGGTTTTGATGTATTACCTGTACATCTGAGCCATCATAATCCGGTGATGCTGTATGTCTGATTATGAGTCGCATGTTCACAAAATCAAATGCCTCTTCATCCTCAGATTCATCCCAGAGTCCCTGTATTGTTCCTACCTTTGAAAGGCTAAGCAACTCCACCTCCCATTGATGGAGAGCCTTCTCCTGGTTTCCTGTCAAATCAGTCTTACCTGAAGAGAAAAGACGATGAAAGGACCCATGGTCGCTTGATGAGGGAGAGTCTGGCACTGGCAAATCCATCAATGCATCATCAAATATATCTTCATCTTCTTCTGTCCCTATGTCCTCATGAGCAGGCCTATCGGGTAAGTTGGATTCTTCAATGTCCACTCTACCAGTAGAAGACAGTGCTGAGCGAGCAAGGTACTGGCATGATGGGGCCACATGACCTTGCAGTTTGTCTTCAATTCTTAAAGAGTGCAACTTTAGTGAAACAGATGTATCATACTGTCGTTGTAGCAAGTCCACCTATGACACTTTCAGCAGGATTTAAATTCCACTTCAAAGAGAAATAGAAACTGACATGGGATAGATGTGAGGAACCATCATCGGGATCTAAAGATGAGGCCAATGCCATTGCAATGTGAAGAAAAACATTACAAGAAGCAACAGACACAAAACAGAGATAGGGTACAGATTTCTCCACAAAAAATGGAGCACTGCAAAGTGGCTAAATCTATATCCCAAAGTATTATATTATTTCCCAAGTGTGTGCACTTTGAAGCATTGTCCTACAGTAACACAAAGAAATCATGACCACTTTACAAAGCAAGAGATTAAGCTTACCTTACCACCATATGCCTGCAGCTCAAGAATGAGTTTCTCTCCACTAGTTGAAGGATGCCCACCAACATCCATCTGCATCAGGAATGTCCACCAAGACAGTCATAGTTTATTTGAACCAACTGATCTCTGTAAGAGAAAACAGAAACTTGAATGATCACAATCTACATTTAGACCCCATGCAGAAACTTCCTCAAGCATTTTATCATGCAGTATTGTGATTCATATTCCAGCTACCGTGTTGTTCATATAATGATCAGTGCAAACATTCCTTAACCAAGCACTGCACATGTAGGTACACATTCAACTACATACACTATTAAATTCTACTCACATGATTGTTTTTGAATTGTGACATATTTTATATGAAAAAAAAAACATGCACTAGAACATTCTCTCCTCCTTATACCACGTGTCTTCTACCAATCTCGTAATGTCATCTATGGCCAGATATTGCCAGCTGTCTGTTGTGACCTCAGACAAGAGAGAAAAAGCTAGTGTGGTCACCAAAGAATAGTGAGTAACATACCATTGTGCTGATAGAAACATTTAGTTCCTGTAAGTGGCCCATAACAAACAACTGGGGTTGCTTTGCAGATTCAAGTGCATCAGGTTCACCATTCTTTGTGTCGTCATTCTCACTCAATTCTGAAGGAAGTGGCAAAGGCACGGGTCCCTATACATGAAGACGAGGCAAGGCAAATTAGTGACTCAGGACACCTTCACAGATAACCAATCCATTTTCACAACAAGCCAGAAGAAATTTTATGTCATGAGTGGTGACATGGACTTGAAGCATGAGCAGTAGTCATGCTACATAAGCCACACTCAGAAACAAACCTTATAGAAATGCTGCCTACCCTACAGGGTGCATGTGACCCCCTCAACTCAACTAGCACCTCAAGCAAAACAACAGACAGTATGGAACTGATGCGAAATTCCTCAACTTACAGATGCTTTGTATGCTGCTAATGCAATATAGTACATCCAGGCAGTTTTGACTTCCTCGTTTTTTAACTGCATCACCAGAGAACCAGAGGATTCTACGACCTGCAAATACCCAAAGGACAAGAACATGTCAAACATGGAATCTCAAGAAAGATCTATTTGAGCTCATACTTTGCAAGAGAAGGACCACAAGAGCAGTGGTGCATCCCATGTGAGGATGCTTATATCCACCAGACCACTGTACAAGAAGCTTCAGTTGTCTTTGGTAGAAAGTTTACTTCTAGTCTCTGCAGGAATCTAGAAATGGGCCTCCTTTGCTCTACCATGATGTGAAGAATACCTGCTCTTCCATGCACCTCCCATGCAATCTACAACAGGACGGACCTGTGTTCTCCAACAATACTTTAAGAGAGCACTCAGATAGACATCCATGCACAAACCAATTTTCTCACCTTCAGATGGTCAACTCCTCGATGGCATACAGCAATCACACATTCGAAGCCACCAATATTTGTCAAGGGCACTTCCATCACCTGCTTCCCACTCATGCTGAGGCCAGCCAAGAATAAGAAAATTACCCATCAGACAGCAATGACTGAACAGAAAAGACACAAAGAATTAGGTGAGCTAGGCTGCAATTCAACATCAAGGCACAAAACATCCTCATCACAGAAGAATCTCAATCTAAAAACTCAGAAACAATACAGAGTTAGAGCACACTGTCAGTTGAAGTCTCACATCGCCAACCCCATGAAGATTCACCATATGCCAAACACAGAATGCACCATTCTTCTGCAGATATTATATATTGATCAGGAGCCTCTGTTGGACTATGTTACTCATCAGTGTGAATTTGTGCTCATGATTTCACAAGGAAATCACTCAACATCCAATCCAAAAATTGTTCAACACATTGGCATTATCCAGCAGAGCATTTCACAAAAGACTCACAGAAACTGCACTGAGGGCTACACTAGGATCCAAGGACAAGAATAAATTACCTTGAGCAACGCTGGTAAGTCTTTGCATTTTCTGACTCCAAAATATACAGGAAAGTTCCCACCAAGACAACCCAACAAGGTTGCCACTCTGCAATCGTACTACCTATCCCCTACCAAGTCCACATGGCAGACCAGAAACCACCAGTTGAGCAAAGGTTCAGCACCTTGATATGAGCTGTCAAGGACCTACAACTAGGCAACATGTCAAATGCAAAGGAGCTCAAGAAGAGCCAGCACAAAGTGATTTGTTCCAGACCTAGACCTCTTTAAAAGAACAGACATACCCCCCAAAGTAAAATCCGAGCCTCCCCAGAGTAGTCTCCATGCTGCCATTGTACTGGCATTGCTGTATCTTTTTCAGCATCCAATCCCTCCTCAAGCTGGCTAACAGCTCCAAGGGCATGGAGAATAAGCATAAGCCTACTGTATCTCGCAGGAGAGAAATGTAAACCAAGATGTGGAACTTTAATTGCAAGCCGTGTTGAAGGGTAACACGAATGTTGCATCTGAATCTGGGGCACAAGTGTCAACAAATAACCCTATGTTAATATCCATTCAAAGGCCCCAGATGGAATGGCACAGACAGATGTCGAGGTTTCGATAATGTCTGTTCCAAATGGTGCATCCTCCTGGAAACTACTGTCTTGTAAAACAGAACATAGTGGCCATCTATCTCCAAGAACCAATGTTAGTCAAATACAGCAGGGATCTGGTTCCAAATATTTTTATCAGTTATCCCACTACAATAGTCTTGTAGTCCAGAACCACACTAAACTTTTGAATGCTTGTCAGTCTACCAATGGGGGAAATCATTACCTTATACCACAATGCATCCTCTACAGAGAAAATTGCTTCTCTCCTAATGCAGGAATTACCAGGTGAAACACTGTCCTAATTCTACCACTGGGAGGATACCTTTTCAATACATTCAGCTAGTCCTGCCCCAGGACCCTCTGAGCTGGTCTCATCTACAAAAAGTACTATTTTCTTCTTCATAACATTTCTGTTAGTAGTCATCATTGCAATTTCATCTGTCTCACTTTTCCTCATCAAAAGGGTCACTCTTGGCACACTGATGGTTTGACAGCATTATCAGCATATGTTCACACCGACAAGGAGTCTTGCACAAAGTGGCCACAGGCAACCATGTTACACAGGTGAGAGAAGGGACTCATTGACAAGCCCTTGCAGAACTGACCTGATCAAGCACAAGTGACATCCCACAACGGTCAAGAACTGGTAAAACAGTGCCCCCATGATTGGATTGCACTGAATCAGCAGCCAAATCATGACCAACCATGCAACCTCGGAATGATGGCGAGGAGAGGGATGGAATATCTGACCATTGTAACTTTCCATCCACCAAAAATGCAGAAATCTCTTTCCCAGTTATAAAGAAACGGGAATATATGTCAGCTCTTGACATATTAGTATCCAGAAGAGCATCCTGTCGACCACAATCCAACTCTGGGTCAGCATACACATAATTGAACCAGCCAGGATTCAAATTCCATGTCACTATTTCTTGTCACCACAGGGAGTACCAGTACCACTTACATGGGCAGTGTGAAGAGTGAAATGCCCTAAGTCCAGCAGAAGCTGAGTGTCATCACCACCAGTCCTTGCAATTTTGGCTGGAATCATGATTTTTGGTGCGTCCAAATCAAGATCAACGGAGAACCTAACATGATCAGGCATCTTTATCAGATACTAGCACACAACTGTAATGATCATGCCACAACTAAAAATCATGCTTCATACCTGCTCTGCTTCTCAATAGCAAGCTGCAACTGCTCCTGGGCACGGCGAGTGACTTCCTCAAGCTTACTCTAGACCACCCAACCAATCACATTCCTGTTAGCTATCATCTCAAGTCACACTGAATGCTGTGAATGAATAAGTATCAACCTCCTTCGGCAAAGCTGCTGAAGATACTGGCATCTGGGAAGCAACCAAAGTATCAAGACACAGCCCTAAGTTTCAAGATACTGAATTCAGAGGTAATTGTCAGAAGGACAAGAATAGTTTAAGCAAGAAAATCCATAGAATATGAAGAGGAGAACCAAATTGAAGCACAAGGTTGCCATCCTTGTGCATAAGGGCCAGACACAACAATGTCCCACCTTACTCAAAATGCCTTTTAGCACAATGCTGCACTTGATGCACATGATTCACAAGTGGTCTAGCACAACTTGTCTGGAAACAAGACAGTCGTGGACTAACCTGCAAGACTGCAGCAGTTTCCAGAGCCACTCCAGGGCTTAGAGCTTGGCTGCTCTTCAAAAATTGTAGAAACCTCTCAAAACTCACCCTCCAGATCTGCCAATCACAATCAACACTATGTTCGAGTGTCAAAACTGCATACTTCTCAGCAGATCTAACCACATTCAGGCATGTTGACTATCCACTTTAAACCATACCTTGACATGGCAGGGTGACATTGTTGCAATCAACTTCCAGTCCAAATCCTCTTCAAATGGCAAGTGAACAAATGTGGAGGCCAATGCATAGTCTCGTCCTTCTCGACTCACACTCTGCAAAGATTCAATGCATCCTGATGCTCACAGTAGACCTCCACAATAGTCTACTAGGCCAACACTTGCAAAAATCATGCACAGTCTCTAATGACATTGAGAAGGGGAACAAGACTTTACAGAAAGGTAAGTGCTGATCCAACCAATTGAGATCCAACCCTTCAGATCCTCTGAAATAAGTCCAAATTTGTTTAGGTCATCCTGTATAGTCTACCTACAGACATTCTAAACACAATTTCAGCAAAGATTCACCAAACCATCTACACCTTCCCAACAACATCAAATTAACAGTACCTCAATGAGGACACCTTCTGGTGCAGAGAGGCCATAAAACTGAAGTTTCCCTTCACATGCCAAAGTTTTTGGGTACACTTTCAGCCCAACCTGTAGGTCCTCAAAAGTTCCACACAAAATTTCCATTTTCTTCCTGTCTAGCACTCGGGCTGTGCACTGTTGGACTCTTACATCCAAGGCAAACTGCATCATGTCAGGTGCTTCTTGTTTTGATGTATCCTCTTCTGGTTGGTAGCTTAGTAGGCTGTTGATTTTATTCCACTCTTCATTGGTCAAGTGTCCAATTGGAGTCACTTCTGTTTCTTTATGGGTTGTAGCAGCTGGGTTTAATGTACCCCTGCATGACAACCATCCATAAGAGTTGAAAAACATATTTTCTATGTTGTAAAGAACAATGAAACACTGGAAATAATAGGTCAGAAACCAACTCTTGCATGCACAACACAAAACCCCATTTCTAAACAGAAAGCACCTCCATAGCATTGAAAAAGCTGCCAGTGATAAGAGGTAACAAGACAGCCTACCACCCAAATGTCCACCAAGGACTGTTTCTGAGCCGCTCACGCTCAATTGCTGCTTCTTTAGATTTAGCGCTTTCCACCTTAGCATGAGCTAACAGCCTGCAGCCCAAAAACACTTCCAGAAACAGGATATTATTGTACAAACAACCAATCTTTAACATGCAACAATGTGATCCTGCCAACAAACAGGCTGAAGGTACCCATGGAACTGCAGATGTGGACATATTTCCAAAAAAGTCCACAAGCACTTACAAACCAACTACTAATCTGAAAACCTATCATGCTATAGCTAAATGAAGATGCTAGCAGAACCACAAGGTATGATATCTCATAATCACTGAGAATTTCCCAATACTCATGGTTTAAGTTCAACCTGAAAAGAATTGAGAGATGACCCCATTATAAGGAAATGGCTATTTTAGATCTGACCAAAGACCAGTAATCACCAGCAAACAAGGAAAAAACAAAACCCCTAAAGAAAAGAGAAAAAAAGACCACACGGAAGAACTAAGGAGCAATTTGAATGAGGACAACAGTCATATGAATGTTCAGGGACCTTCAACAGCAGCATGGCAGGCATTGACCACCTACCATAACATTCCCACTGACTTCCTCGGTTCCCCAATGAGGTGCAGGTTAATCTCAAACATTAACCAACAGTCTGAATTTCTGTCAAAAGACTGGCAGTAACCGGAAAACTCAGCCATAATGCTGGCTCCCTCAAGAAAAAGAAGACCAAAAACCCAGGGACAAAATGAACACAGAAAGGAAAACAGGGCAGAAATGAGAACCCCACCAAAAGAAAAAGAAAGAGAAAAGAGAGAAGAAAGTACAAGGACTCCAGGACAAAAACTGGATAAAACTAATTAGGTCCAAATTCAGTTGCAAGAATTACAAAAGGGCCACTCATGTGAAAGCATGAAGCAAACCTCCAAAGTAAGATTACATCAAAGTCAAGCTCCTTCTCCATATCCTTAATCTCCTGATTGTCAACTTTGAAGCTTTGTTGCAAGCAACTTGCATACAATTGCACATACTTCCGTCGCAAGCCACAAAGGCGAATTATTTTGCTCCAGCTCAAACGATACCTGAAAGCAGCATTGTTACTGCCATCAGCAAGAAAATCAGGGAGACAAAACACTGGTAGCCCCTCGCTACATCTTTCATAGCAATCTGTGAAGTGCCAGCAACAGAACATGCAATTCTCGAGCATTGGTTGAATGAACCCCTTTAGCAGATAAAAGTCCATGAAGATTGGTGATGGATGACCAACCACACTCTCATCTGTTGCTGCAGTACAGCTTGGCAACCATAGAGCCACCAAGCCCTTGGATCTTCTGAAACGGATACTTGTGGACGGAACTGAACATACTGCAAGCGATTACGGTAACTAGATATACCCTCCAGTAGCTTCATGCCATCACAGTATTGAGCCTGCAGGAATATGGTAGGGACACTCAAATAAGATGGAAACTTGTGACAACTGTCATTCACACAGTTTACATACACAGCACAGGTTTAACCAACTGCAGAAATTCTTAGCAACATCAATCACCACTATAAGGTGAATTGACCAAGAAGAGCATAACAGTGTACCAAATATACCATGCAGAGAAGAAGTACAAGCAGTACCTCTGATACAGTCACAGTGACAGCTTCCAACAGAAGTGAGGCCTCTTGAAATGGGACATGAGTACTCCGCTTTTCACGCTTGCCACGGCGAAAATGTGTCAACAAACCGCCTACAGGGTGCAGCAAATATTGGCGACCAGTTGCCCACTTGGACGGAACCATGTTTGTGCATGCATCTTGTGCAATGCCTTCCTCAAAAATCTGAAAGCCATTGTGAAGATAAAATCATGGTCACATCTCTAGAGATAATTTAATTCTAGTGACATGGAAGTGGAAAATCACAAAATAATTCCTGGGCCAATGCACCATGAAGTATCACAAAAGAAAAGTCCCAAATGCAAAAACGTGAGAGAACCCAATTTTGACCAAGTGGTGTCCAATCTAGATTCGGTCCAAATGTAGGTAACATGATTATCCTGTGACTTGTACATTCATAACAATGATGCTCGCCAATTTTCATCCTAACAGACATATGTGTGAGATTACAGAGAAAACTCCCTTGTTGCATTGGAATGGATCTACCCAATTCCAAGCCCTTTTCAGCTTCCTAGAATCACAGGAGCAAAGTCTTGAAGACATCATGTCAACATTGACCTCAAAATAAAAGGAAAAAGGAAAAGTACCTCACTCCAGTCCTGTGGTGACATGTCAACCCAAGATTTGTCAAGTTTCCAAGGCAGGCTATCAGAGTCATGGTACACAGATAACCGCTCCAGTTGCACAGACTGCAAGGAACAGGGCTACCTCCATTAATAAACTTCGTTGTATCAGCCAGTTGTGCTGACCCCTAAAATCTTCAGACAGACATCAAACTACGTCTTCATGACTGTGGTAAAACAAGTCACACCAGACAGAGCGCTATTTGAAGTTCCCTTACCACTCCTTGGCAAGTCAACAGATGCACAAAGTTGAATGCAATACCAAAGACAAAAATTTGCAATAGAGGACAAATCACACCTTGCGGAGTCTTTCAAGAGCTCCACTAGTGACAAAGGTCTCTGTCCCGACTTCATCAATCGTGACAGCTGCAAGTCTCCCCAAAGTAACTCCAGAGCAAAATGGGTGCCCTGGGTTGCTGCACTTACCATGTTAGTACATGATAGTAGCCCAATGGAATTCACCAACTAGGGGAAATGGATCTATAGCCAAGAACAAATGTGCCTCCTGCAGACCAGCCATGATTCTGCTCTGAGTGTATGAAGACACAGCAGGAACCCTACCTGACAGTATCTTCATATCGTATGTGCAAGTTGGTAATAGAGATCTTCAAGTTACCAACAATTGTCGCTATCAGAGAACCAAACCAGGTGTTTGAATTTGATGCCTACAAATCAGGAAAACAAGTAATCACATTGAATGTATCGAGTCCACCTCCAACAACTAAAATTGATCAACTTGGAGTCCATTATCTACATTAAGAACGCTCACCCCAGTTTAATGACATCATAATGCAACTCCAGCTACTCTTCCAGGTTTTGTTGTACACTATTATATTTGTGCTGTCTGAGAAGTGAATCTAAAGTGAATCCTGTTAATACATAGCAGAAACTCACTTCATTAAAAACAACAGAATGATGACCAAAGGGTCCGACCACTGTTTTGGCAATTACATGTCTTATCAAGAGTCTTAGTATAGTCTGAGAAGTTTGGGAGGTTTTTCCCACGCATTAATTTATCACATTTGCTCTCTGAGCTGGTAAAGTTAATCAGGTTCATTGGCTCTTGCTTCACCTCTCCATCTTCCCTATATCCATGGGGCATTAGTTCTTCTTCTGTATGGACCCTTAGTATCACAACCAGACTGCTACAGGCAGAATTGGAGAAACATTGCTTAGGAACATACAGGTTCTGCTCCAGCAGTTCTCACATCCGTAGCTGCAAGCTTTGCAAGTTCTGCCTCCTGTGCCAGCAACAGACATTTATTATGACAGAGCTCATGCAGAGTTGTTTCTAAACTGTTGTACAGCTCACAAACAGTAGTTCTCTTTATGCTACTATACTTCCAATCATCCTAACGACTACAAGATTCTCCCGATTCAGTCAGCCTGGTCCAGTGTAACAAGATGCACAAAATGAATGAACAGCAGGTCTTTCATCTTGCCAGTTGCAACATCCCTTACCTCACACTTCCGTCTTTTGACTTCAAACCACCTATCCTTGTCTTCTTTCTGGAGAGTCACAACCCCTTGTTCATATCAGGAAGACAACCACATACTAGCACATCATTTAACAGACTGGCCTCAACATAAGTCTCCAGCTTGCATGATGCAGCTTTTGTTATTTGTACAATTTTCATTCCAAGCTGACAAGAAACATTTACTCGATATTTTCACATCAAATAACACCTTGCAGATCCAGCCAGTCAAAACCAGCTGTCAATTCTTCTTCTCTTATAGATTGGAAGCATTTAGTTCACATGCAAGCAACATTAAAAGCACACTAAATACTGAAGTGACTCAAAACAAGAACATAGAACGTATGCCAGCACATACCGTAAATGACCGTTCATCTCGCAAAGGCTCAGCTAGCACAAATATACGGTCTAACAGCACAATTACAGGATCTTTCCCTAATCGATTCCAGGGAACCTGCACACTGCCACAATTGCTCAGTACTACAAACCAGCCAGTACTAAGGAGTAACTGAGAACCTTGGAAGAAATATCAAGGTTGGAATATATCACACAAACTGAGGATATAACAGTTCCCAGCACATAATGTCTCAGCTTTGAACTGAGCCACAAACACACACTGTACCTTTAATGTAACAGAACCTAAGAAGCCAGCTTTCACAGTGATAGGAAGCTTCAAGGCATTTAGCGCCTCTGCCTTGAGCTGCAGATCTTTGAGAACAACATCCCCTGTTTGTACCCAGCCAATTGCAACAAAGCAGCCAACTGCATTAGTAGCAGATGATAGAATCCTCATAACCAAAAGTTTAGACACTTAATTGTCATGCACTTCGGAGTGCTGAACCCTTCATTTTCTAAACCCTGTTCCATGGGCAGCAATTGAGCAATGCCTGCACATACATTAATCAACAGATAAAATCTCCCTTTCAAAGATAGTCATCATTCAATTCGTGATAGGTTCCAACACTATTATGACCAGAAGGCCATCTGAGCTATCTAAATACTATGACGTGCGTGACAACCAATAGGTATATTCGAAGGTCATTGAGCACCTTTCCAAACACTGATCTTCAAGGCTTCCACAGACAGTCCCCGCACATATTCACCCAGGTAAAGGCGGAGAAGATGGAGCACCTGTCACACAAGACCATTGCATCATCTTAAGCTACTTGCTCAATATCCATCTGATTCAATCCACAATTTGGATAGAATTTTCAGGACCTGCTGGCTTCCAAAACCCACAATTTGTGTGGCTACCACCGCCAATTTCACACTCTCCGCTTGCTCCCCAAATCTTGAAACCTAAAATCCTTTTTTTGATAGAATAACATCCCAAACTACTACCCTTCTTCCTCCGTCCCTCTCAACTATGTATATCGAACATTGATCCCACTCTCCACAACCAAATCCGCCACAATCTGTATCTACCTTGGGGGATCCAAGGAGTGCTGAAATCATGCAAGATCCAATAGATCCCGCAAAATCGAGAGGGAAAGAAAAAAGATTGGACATCGAATAAGCTGGGAAGAAGAGGAAGTATGTTTACATGAGCCTCAAACATGGTGACTTATGTTCCAAAGTAGTAGTAGTAATAGTAGTAGTCCTCCTCACGCCTTCCCGGCTGCTTCCACCATATGAAAAACGGCCAAAGCATGTTCAAAAAGCATATCCAGATGCAAAACATTCACCAACAAGAAGCACTAGCACAGAGCAGCATTTCAGACACCCACGCTGCACCCTCGCTTTCCCGGCATTCCACCTCGTTGTTCTCCAAGACATGACATGACAGTCTAGCGCTTCGTATGTGAAGAAGGGTCTGAGTCACCCTAGTTTTATAAGTACCCCACAAACTTGCAGTACCAGCGGGCAGATCGTGAGGATCAGCACTCGGACTTCAGCTTCTTTTCTACTCCTCGACAATCTCTCTCCCCTCTCTTCTCTCTCTCTCTGGGGGTCCGGCTCTAGAGAGTGGGGAGGTGGAAGAGGTGGAGCATGATGAAGAATTGAGGGAAAGGGTAGTCCGCAAACTCGGAGCCATGGATACACGCGTCCATCCGTGTGTCCCAAAACTGGTTAACGCACAGCTCCTGTAAGCCGAGTTCCTTTCTTACTTCGTTCGGCACCCCCCTTCCCTTTTTCACGTCACCGCCTCACCTGTAGCAGCAGCTCCTTCCTCTTCTTCTTCTTCTTCTCTCTCACCACCAACAGCAGCGTCTTCTCAACGACAGCTCCCTCCGCTTTTTCATTTTTTGTCGAAAATTGTCGAAAATTTGAGGAATTTTTTGGGTTCCCAACACAGCAAATTTAGTCGAAATTATCAGTTGCCGTGCGGTTATTCGAGGATGGATTTATTTAAATAACCGGAGGTTCCGGTTCTTTAACCATTTTCAGCCTCCAAAGAACCCATTGGTTCCAGTCGTTTATCTTTCAGGGAAAAAAAAAAATCGGAAGTAGACAACTGCCAGTCAGAACGGGTATTTCAAAAACGTTTTTTCTGGGTGGGGGGCGGAGGGGGGGGGAATCTGAATTAGGTAGACAACGGCCAGTTACGGGTATTTCAGCAACATCAAAGAAACACGTCAACGGTTTTCATGAAAGAACCAGCTTCACAAGAACAATTGTGGTGCGGTTATTTAATTGTCCTTAATAACCGGTAGTTCCAATTCTTTAGAAAATTTCAGAATCAAAGAAAAATCAGTTCCGATTTTTTGGGAAATATTTACCCTTTTTTAGGGATCTTTGGTTTTTATTAATCACGACTCTTCATAAAGAAATTTTCTTCTATCTAATATATTAATTCAGCAAGTCTATCTGTCATTCTGTGACTTTCACCGCGCCGTTATTTGTAGGGTAGATAGTAGGTATCTACTAGCCTAGGTCACAAAGCATGCTGAAGCCACAGGATCATCTTAGGTACCTACCACCCTACCTTAAACCGGACCAGCCACAGGATCATCTTAGGTACCTACCACCCTACCCTAAACCGGACCAGACAGGGCCCCGGAGGCAATCAGCCTGTCTCCCGAGAACGGCGTCCGGGCCCAATGCCCGGGCCACGGACAGTTGTTTGAAAAGAAAAGTTTTTTTAAAAAACCAAAAACATCAACCAAACATTGTTGAAATAACACACCTGTGCATTATGCACAGGGTTCACATTAGTAAATAATATTAGAGATATCTGCAAAGTCCACAAAACTCAAGATCTTTTTTTTTGCGATGTGTTTGGGCAAAAGGCAAGTTGATTCATCAAACTTAAGGTGAAAGAGGTAGAAAAGGAAAAACATATGAGTTGAAATTTGGAAATGTTTCAATTTCAATGAAAATCAAGTTTCACCTTGAGTTTAGTTTAACAACGTGTGTGATGTTTTCTTCTGTGAGGTGCATGAAATTGTGAACATAAAATAGAATTCGCATTGAAGCTCACATGTGTGAAGGAAGTTAAAGTGGTGAGAGAGAGAGAGAAAGGTGTTTCAATTTTGGAAACTTTTGATTTTGGCTTCAAAAGAATGGAAGGATTTTGAATCTCAATTTTTTTTTTAAACTTGGTTTTAAAGGTTTTTGGAAAGAGGTGCTAAGAAGTTTGGGTTTAGATTTTGTAGGTTTCAAACTCTCAAGTTGGAGGATTGTGGAATGACATTAAATTGGTGATTGACAAAGAGGTTTTCAAAGGCTTATAATGGTTTGGTTTTAATCAAATGCACAAGCATGAAACTTTCTTGGGTGCATCTTGCCAAAAGTGCATAAGCAAATCGTAACAAAGAAGAAGAGATATAGCATAGGCCAAAAGTGCATAAGCAAATTGTAACAAAGAAGAAGAGATATAGCATGGGCCAAAAGTGCATAAACAAATCATAACAAAGAAGGAGAGATATAGCATGGATTGAAAGTCAAATTTTTCAAAAACTTTTCAAAATGCCTTTCAAATATTAGTTGATAAGGAATAAAACATTATTTAAACATGGTCAACCTTAATTAGAACTTGTGAAGGTGTATACAATTTTATGATTGAAATATCACAATTTGGGAAACATTCCTTGAGTGTGTGTGGTCTCTTTCCACCATTTGCACAAAGCCAACTAAGTTAGTGCAAACATTAGTTAGCACCCCATTAGTTCAATCTTGACACAAAACTCCATTCATGCCTTATAAAAAAAAGTTATCCATGTGAATTCACTATAATCCCATGTTCCCACAACCCTAAATCATAAATGGGATCTTAATCCAAATGCATATTGCCTCCTATGGAGGATTACATTGTTATTGCACAAATTTTCCCATACTTACCCATGACACCCTCCATGTTTGGGCATGTAAAACAAATGAACAAAACATGATTTTCTTTTATAAACCAAAATGTCCTTTGGAATCTATTGTAGATAATGAGATTTCACCATAAATCTTACCTTCAATCAATTGTAAAAAATGGTTGTCCTAAGTCATCTTTCCAAAAACATTTCAAATGTGAGCTTGAATGTTTGAAAGAGTGTTTGCATTCCATTGACCTACACCCTAGCTACTACAAATCAAAGTTTGAAATTATTGATATTGTTGTAGTGATTTATAAATCCCAAGGAAGGTGCAAGTTGTAATATTGCAATGTTTATTTTTACTTGCAAATGACCTTGCAATTAATTGATTTTTTTTTTTAATCTTGCAAAATATTTTAATTGATATGCATGTTTGAATTGAGTTGCAAATTTGTTGTTTGAATTGATAGACTTTATCTTTCATTTTTTTCACACCTTTCATGTCCTTATTTCACCTAAACAAATCCATCTCTCACATCTTTTAAGTCCAACAAACCCTCATAAGATGTTCTTTCACCTTCTAGACCCCTCTCCCATTTAAAACAAACATTCTTTCATTTGGACAAATCGTCGTTCACCTCTTTCAAATCTAATAGACCCTTAAACCACTTAGAAAAACCACGCCTCACTTCTCTCAAATATAACAAACTTAGATTGACCTTATTTGACCTCTAAAACCCCTCTTTCAAACCTAATAAACCCTTGACACCTATTTTAAACATCCTTAATTCATGTCAACTTTATATAAACATTTTTTCACATCTTCCAAATCTAGCAAACCATTTGTTCATCAACGTAAACTCCTTTCTCAATAAACAAACCCTTTCTATCCCTCAATCTTTGAATCCTTTCAATTTTTCATTCATCTCAAAATTTGACCCTATTTTTCAATCATTTTGAAATCTAACAAATTACATATATTAAAGGACGTCGAGACGTGAAGCATCATTTCATCCATTTGTCTCGTCATCCATCCAGATGGATGCAGCTATGTCATCCCCATTATTTAAATAGAAACGTAGGGGCTTCCACGTGATACACCATTTTAGCTTATATATGTGACAATTCAACTTTAAGCAAAATACTTGGGATAAAATCAGAAAAGAAAACCACCAAAAGAGAAGGGCTAATGTGTTCAAATGTAAGTTAACTCCAATTTTAGAAAGTATCTTCTTATCAGGCCAACTAGGCTTCATGCAAACCTACCTAAACAAAAGAGCACCACCTCCTGAGCAAAAAACCCCTCCTTCAACCTGGAATAAAAATGTTGTGCCCTCCTTAATCCATGCTAAGCCTTCTCATTTGCTTATATATGCATAAGTGCGATTAATTATTCCAAAAAAGATGAAAAAAATGGCAAGATGCCAATTAGGGTTTAAGGTGGCAACGAATTTCTACATTTCAAGGTTTAGGGGTTTGTTTAGTTGTTTCTTTGTGCCTCAGTTGTGGTTGAACGCAAGAAGGGTCGTATCAGAAGGTTTACAGAAGAGGGATGCTCATGAAAAGAAGGTTTATGGAAGTGCAAACACGGGAGGAGGTTAGGTGCATGCTCAAGAGGTCGACATGCTTAGGAAGTTGGTGTGTTCAGGAAAGAATTCAAGAGTTTAGGAGGTTGACGGGGTTTGGTGTCATGAATCAGTTACTCAATAGCTTCAAGAGGAGGGGCGTTGTGTGCCCAAGTGTCAAGAAGGGGATCTCTCACAACTACAGCCTGATGGTGCTCAACTCATAGCAAGTAGGACATTAGAGGTTGACAGGGTCATGTGTCAGTGAATCAATGTCTCTAGAGGAAAACAGGAGGAAGGGCGGATCATGTGCCCAAGCATAAAGAAGATCTTTCACAGTTGCACACCTAATGGTGCTCAGTTCATAACTATTAAGATATCAAAGGTCGGCAGGGTCAAGTGGGGGGTGTCAGTGAAGCAATGTCTCAAGAGGAAGACAAGAGGGAGGGCGGACCGTGAGCCCAAACATCAGGAAGATGTCTCACAGCTCCACACCTGATTCAACTCCAGGTTGAACATGATAGAATTTTTGTATAAGTCCGAAAAATGTTGGTGGCTCTTTTTAGTGTTCTAAGAGGAGCTTCAAGACTCCACTAGATTGATACAATTTTGTCTTTAGAGAGAGAAGTAGGTCCGAAATGTTGGGTAAGAATATTTTTGGTGTTTTGGGAAATTGGAGCCATTTTTGAAAAATATAAATGGCAAGCCAAATTGAAAACAAAAAATGCTAAAAACAATAGTGGTTTCCAATTTGGGTGGGTTTTTTAATTGTCAGATTTGAAAGTAAGGACATCAAAATCACCATAATTTTATATTATGTTGGAGCAATACCTATGGGAGCCAAAAATATTTTTAAATGCCTTTTAAAAAAAAGTCATGTTCTCTTTTTAGTCAAATTTAACAATTTGTATGTCATTTTTGAGTAGGTATTAGGTAGCTAGAAATATTAAAAGGATTTTTTTTAAATTTATAAAATTGATGTAATGTAATTTTTAATTTTTAGTTTTAAACATATTTGTTTGGGTGTCCTATTCAAGCACTTTTTTTTAGTCCTTTTCCTAACAACACTAGTAGTGTTCTTTTTTCTTTTTTATTGTTCACCAATTTTGTAATATGTATCGTCAAATACACACGCACTTGTGCATTAGGCACGGGGTTCAAACTATTACATATATTAAAGGATGTCATGTCATTTCATCCATCTGTCCCGTCATCCATTCGTCCATTCGTCCAGTCATCCATTCGTTTTCGTCATGGTCTGCTTACTCCGATGGAGCGGATGGAGCGGAAAAAGAGTGGAATATAGACGCGGCACAACGAAGAATAATATATATTAATGTTGTAAATTTATTTATTTTTAATTTTTAATTTTGGGGTTTTTGGACTTAGGTACACTCATCTTGTCTCTTTCTCAACAACTGAAAGAGTTGGGTTGGGCT